>Ga0105239_10004426_pt1 | contig 16804 bp, 10 predicted proteins | sample KBSC44metaG_FD_92761 | JGI IMG/M metagenome (GOLD analysis project Ga0105239, IMG submission 92761) | Corn rhizosphere microbial communities from Kellogg Biological Station, Michigan, USA - KBS C4-4 metaG | ecosystem: Host-associated > Plants > Roots > Rhizosphere > Soil | place: Michigan, USA...
AGCAATAGCTTGCTAATATGCTAATCATTAACAAGCTTGAACGTATACAATTTTTTTTCATCTCCTTCTCTTCTTTATTTACCCTTAAGATACACCCACTCCACGCAACCACACAGCAGATTACATCTTTACAATTACTATTTGTTATCCCGCACCACGATTGCCTGCATCTCTTTCTTTGCTTCTACGAGGTCCAGGCCATTGGTTTGAAGTGCCATTTTTAAATCCTTTATATCTCTCAAAATACAATTAACGCAATCCAGGTTGATATCCACGTTACCCTCTATTCCAGTGTCGTCGAAAATAGCATTACTGTCATTGAAGCCTCTAATTAGATTAAATACATCCTCCCATCGAACATTTTTTGCCTTGTAATAAAGTCCATAATTATCCTCAATTTTGAGAGATCCACCCTTGGCCTTTATTTTTTTTCTCACCTCTTCAGTGGCTGTAAGCCTCCAGCAAGGACATTTTCGAACCTCTATCGAAGTCGTAAATCCAAAATAATTCTGCAAATCCCGTTGCATTATTTCCTTCACTCTCTTCTCAGATGCTAGTGAACGCGGCAAATTAACAGAGTAGCAAAATACATTTTCTCCAGTTTTATAATTGGGGGTAAAAAGGGCACTGTCCTTCAGTTCCAAAATCAAATGATTATAAAAATCTCCGTAGTGCTCCCTATGAAAATACGGCGTCCCAAAATAGGCATAAAAATAAAGCATAGACACATCGGCACCCAGAACAAAAAATGCTGTCGGATTAATATTAATTAATGCATTCTCCATATTCATATTATCAACAGCCTTGTTGATTCCTGGTTTCCACTGGGTCAACACTGACCGAAACAGAAATTCCGAATCAACACAACCATTGCCGTACATAGCAAAAGGCTTTGCCTCATTGAAAGGGATAATCTTATTAAGATGCGTAGACACGTTTTCTTTGTCAGATTCTTCATTCGTACGATATGCCCTTGGTAAAGTGGGGTGATCTCCAGCCAAAAATGATCTCATTTCATTAACGTGTATAGTAAAGGTAAGACATTGCACTATTCCTTTATCATCAATCAGGACCGTTCTGGGTGCTTGCGAATAATCAAAACGCTGGAAAAGGCCTGCATCAAAGGCACATGGCATCAATAAATTTAGCTTAGCCCTATATCGTGCATATAACTGCTCTGTCTGTCTTTTGGAATCTTCCATTCCAACTAAAATCACCTGTACTCTATCGCCTAATTCCTTTTGTATGTCGTTAACATGTGGGAAGCTCGCAATGCAGGCTCCACATTTCCTATTCCAGAAATCTAACAACACCCATTTGCCTCGAAAATCCTTCAGGGTAGCTTTCGTCTTAGGATAAAATTGAATGTTTTGTATGACAAAATCCGGACAATGCTTTCCTACTTCCGGATAATAAGGTTTGTCATTATCCTTTTGAGCCGTGCAAAAAAAACCGACCCCCAATGAAACTGATAGAAATAGGGCTTTTATCATTTTGAGTTTTTTGAACAACTAAAACACTTAACTCCAAAATTTGTATGGCCTTTTTATTGATTTAAACAGTATACGGGATATTCCTCCCAACTTGCATAATCCGGATCATACTAATTCACCTCCACCGGAGCAAAGTGTATCATTTGAAGAAATAACGTTTCTGATCGATTCCCACCTTACGGCTATCCACTTTTTCTGAATAACCAGTACAAAGTGTACCACGCACACGATTAGGCTATTGCCAATCCGAAGTAAACCGTACAAGCAGTTCAGGACGTACAATTGTTTATTTCTCCATGATTCGTACTCCGAATGCAAATTTCGATTGCAAACAAAATGTCTAAAAAAATCAAGCCAATAAAAATTGTACGAGCCCTAATCCAGTAATTCCAACGCAAGCTCTCCGAACGAAATATCGCTATCGAACTCCAAATCTCCCGAACAACAGTCCGCAATTACATTATCCGGGTCCGAAGCAACGGTCTGTTGTCTGCGGAGCTATTACCCTAGATAAAGACTCGCACAGCGAACTGATCCATCATCAACTGCCGCTGCAAGTGGTATTGATCACCGGAAAGCTCCATTTTAGGCCCTGCGGGCTCATTTTATCAAAGGCCTAAAATGTAAGAATGTTACAAAATCGTCTATGGGAAGAGTACCGCAAGCTACACCCAAACGGCTACGGGAAATCCCAATCTAATAAACCGCTAAAAGCAAAGAACGCCCGGCGTCGATTGGCTAATTTAATTGCGATACAGTTTATTTCGGCAGAGAGGAACAAAATCCATTGAGCCACTTAGCCGGTTTGCATCACCGATTATTCTATTACATGCGAGTCATCGTCTTCGTTGGAATCCCATATATAAGGATCTTTATCTTCTTCCCTTCTGTAGATAACAGGCTCCTTGTCCATATATCCCTTCTTACAACATGCATAGTAATAATGGCCGAGTGCCATACATCCAAGGAGCAATATTGCGGCAATAAGTAACCCTTTTTTCCTGGCTGTCGCACACATAACTTTCATGATTTTAAATTTTTAATTATGTATTTGACGCCATTTTTATTGCCAACCAGCGCTAGGAAAAAATATTTCTTCCGCGCTCGCAAGAGGCTATTCAGATGCCTTGTTCGCTCTTTATGCAGAATGCCCATGGCGAAAAGTGAGTAAAATACCCCATTTTTAACAACATGTTAATTTCTGTCAAAACGATTTCCGGATAATCTGTCAGTTACAGCATTTGAAATGATGTCTCATCAACTCAGTAACTCAAAGAACTTTATTTTTTGATGCAATCCGTGTACGTCTTACACGGTAAAATTTCACCGGCCAAGTGGTGCGCATTTAACGCACTTCTTGTTCCAGATTTTATAGATAAAATTCTTCCCAGTTCTTGCCGACCATCTGTAAACTCATCTCATCCACGCCTCCTCTGCCTTTATTGGCCCGCTCCCTTAGATAAGCATTCATAACCTGTTGTTTCCCAAGCATAAATGGTTTTGTCTTAGCTCATTTCAGTATCTACTAAATAAAGAGCAGATAATACACCCTTTCGCTCTACGCTCATTACAAGCGTTTCATCGACAATATGGATTATCCTGCCACAGTGCGACACATCAGTACTTCTCTCTTACCGGTGCTCCGGCTTGAAGATTTTCCTTTAACATTGTAGCGACAGCTTCTCACGTTGCTTGTAAATGCCTGTTGCAGGGTCAGTCCTCCTGTATGCCGGTTGCCGCAAGAACATAATTAGCTAATTTTCTTGCTTATCCTATATCGATATTATACTAGGCTTAGATAACGTTTAACTTTTTTCGACACTTCATCGAGGGTTCACCCACGTTTACCCTCCTGCAACTTACCTGACACGCTTAAACTAACGCCTTTTCTTCCAATGCTCCCGGCCACGGCTGCTTTACCGCAGCTGCTTGGAAGTGGTTTGAAACCAATACCTGAACATCGATCACGAAGGTCTACCCTTATCATTTACAAAGCATTAAACGTCAATCCCCAAGAGTTCTTTATTTATTCGTGACACCGTAGAATAGAGACAGGGCTTTTGTACCCTGTCCCCCTTCTAACCGTGCTTGCGGTTTTCCCGCACACGGCTATCATGTAAAAATTTAAGTTTCTGTGTAGCATTCACAAGGCTTTATGATTTAAGCATTTATATAAGTCGATCAGTCCATGTTCATGGATAAATTTCTTATAAGCATATTGGCGATAATGCTTGCTCCAATCATTCTGGCTCTCGCGTCTGTACATCCTATAGATTGTCTGGCCAAGGTATCCCGCCGCACGGCTTATAGAAGTGCATATCTGGGTCACACCGTTGATCTTAAAATAGCTCACCCATTCCCGTAGTCTTGTATTTAATTTATATGCGTATACCGCAGGCTTATTATGGCAACTGCTCTTAAAATCTCTTTGATGCTTTGACGTATCTTCTTCTCGGATTTCTTCGAGGGTAAGATATTCCAAAATCTGTTCACAGATCCCTTATAGGGTGTCCGTGCCACCTGATGGTAATACCCAGAAAGTCTATAGGTTCTTTCCATAGCTGCTTCCTGCTAGTCTTTTCCTTATTTAATCGAAGTCCCATCCGTGTCAGGATACTTTCCAGTTGGTCGCTTATATTATCAGTGATATGGCCGCCCAGCAGAATGAAGTCGTCACAATACCTTACTATCCGTATACCGCCCCTGGCAAACTCGCTCTTGGGATTTTCAATGATCCTATCCAGCAAGTTCAGATAGATATTTGACAGTAAGGGCGAGATCGCTCCCCCTGCTGGTTTTTCTTCCCACCTGTTGTCTTATTGCTGCTGTGATTACCGGACTTTTAAGCCATTGCATAATCAGCCCCAGCACGTTCTTGTCGGCTATACGCTGTTTTATTGCAATCATCAGTTTATCATACGCTATCGTGCCAAAATAAGCTTCCAGGTCCGCATCCAGCACATGGGTTCGCTTTTCCTTTAGATAGCCCTTGATCTTTGCCATTGCATCTTTGGTGCTTTTCTTTGGCCTGGACCCGTATGAATTCTCTCCAAAGTCCACCTCAAATATCGGCTCGATCACCATCTTGCAGGACGTTTGCGCTCCCCTGTCTCTGATCGTATGAATACCCAGTGGTCGTAGCTTGCCATTGGCCTTCGGTATATACACCCTCCTTACTGCTTGTGCTTTATAGGTTCGGTTCGTCAGGGCTTCTTTCATGCTATTGATAAATGCAGGTAATCCTGTCTTCTCAATCTGGTCAAAATTGATCCTGTCAACGCCAAGTGCTCCTCCATTGGCCTTCTCTCTTCGATAAGCTCCCCATAGGAAGTAGTCTAGCCGTATCTTATCATACAATACATAGAATTTAAATGCTTTTTCTTGTTTGGCTTTCAGATACAGTTTTCGCCGAAGCATACGTACTCACTCATCGATACTGAGTACCGGTGTTCGACTGTTTTGTAGACTTTGGGGCAATGACTGCATACATTTTTTCTTTGATCACATTTTTACAGTAATGCCCCTCCGTTATACCAGGTTATGTTGTCCTGCCAATTGTCGCTACTATTGGCATCTCCGCTCCCTCTGCTATCTGGTATAACTTCGGCGCGCTGCTTATATATGCCATTTATAGTTGCCATCCATAACAGCAGAGGTCTCCAGTGTTCCATGTAGAACCATTTATGAGCGCGCCATCACTTAATACTCCGGTAGTTCCATTGCAGCTACATTCTTATTAAAAAAACTACAACAGTAGCAGGCTTCACATATACTAACTAGCTGTCCGACTACTTACTTATGTAACGAAGCTAACGTGTTCACGCTTCCGCATTACGGCTCACTCACTGATTTAAAGAGCTTCAATTGTGTTCCTCACGGATCACCCCTGTCTTGTCATCTTACTACCCGAATAGGAAATTGGCAGTACTGGATTTGCACCAGCTTGTTCTACACAGCTTTACACTGCACGCTAATAACCAATGTTTTGTGTTAAATTATAATCTTTTAATATTTCAGATTGAGGTATCGGATACAACTGTTGATGTCCATCAGAGTTCCATGATCCACCTTTTTGAGGAGTAACTATGCTCATTATAGCATTTGCCTTTCCTGTCCGTATAAGGTCAAACCAGCGATTTCCCCACTCACTAAAAAGCTCAATCTGCCGCTCGTGTAAGATTGCATTTACCAATGAATCCGTATCCAGAGCTCCTGAATAATCTGCAAGCCCGGCTCTTCTACGAACCGTGTCCAGATCATTCATTGCACCCGTAAGATTTCCTAATCTTGCCCTCGACTCAGCTCGAATTAGGTATTGCTCGGCCAGACGTAAAACCATCTGATATTCTCTTCTTGAAGGGGATAGGAACTGGCTCTGATATTTATAGGGGTAGGCATAGGGGCGGCCTACAAACACCGTATCGTGTATCCAATTGGTTCTACGCCTATCATTTGTTTCAAAACTATTTAATAATTGCTTACTGATTGAAACCAGGCTACCAAATGGGGCGCGGTTTAGGATAAAGAAATATCCATCCCAAGTATCAATTATACTCTCTGGCTGAGGGGTTTGCAACTGCCAGATGGCTTCCTTACTACTTGTAACAAATACATTATTTAAATCTGGCTCTAATATGTAAATGTCGCCATGCTCAATAACCATAGATGCAGCTGTTTCTGCGCTGTCATATTTGCCCAGATACAAATAAACTCTAGCTAAAAACGCAGTGGCCACCCATTTGTTAGGTCGTGTCCTTTCATTCGTGACAGTCGTATCCGTGAAGTCAATGTAACTGCTATTTAAAACATTTTTTGAATCGGTTAAATCTGCAACAATTTGCTGATACACCTTCGCTAGTGGTGTACGCGAAAGCAGGGCATTTACTGAAAAACTCGTTGATGTAACCAACGGAATATTCCCATAACAATTCGCCAGGTAAAAATGCCAGAAAGCTCGAACAAATTTGGACTCTCCAATCAATTGTTGTTTTACTATATTACTCATCCCCTGACTGGCTTGAGCGCCTTCAATTATAGAATTTGCCTGGTAAATATAATTATATGCTCTTACCCAAGGACCTTGAGTCTTTTGCGCGCTCATTCTATTTTGATAAAAAGGTTTAACAGTCGTAGAATAACCAACAAATTCGTCACTCAGCAATCCTGTCTGAAGTGCCAAATTATATGACTCAGCATTATCATACATTTGTGTGTAAATCGCCGTTTGAGCAGAAGTCGCTGATCCATTATTATTGAATACGCTCGATGTTGCCAATAGTGTTACGGGTGGCCCGATCTGGACAAATTTTTTGCAACTTGTAATACAGATCAATCCAGCAAAAAACATGTATTTCTTAGTAGATAATATTTTCATAATAACATTTTTGCAGAAAGAAAATCTTTTATAGCCCTATATTTATGCCTGCAGTAATAGTTCTCAATGGAGGAAGCCCTAATGAGGGTGACTCAGGGTCAAGCAAACGAAATTTAGTTATAGTAAATATATTTTCGCATTGAATAAAAAAAGATGTCTTTTGCAAACGGACCGACTTAACCCATTTTGGAGAAATCTGATAAGATAATGCAAGACTTTTTATACGGATAAAGGATGCATCACAAAAAAGTGCATCGCTGCCTTGCATAGTGGCGTAGGCATCTCCTGCGTCTACCGAATTTGAAAATTTTTGCATCGCTGCCAAATCTCCAGGTTTTTTCCATCGATTTAATATTTCTGTAGGCATATTTATAAAAGCGGCTCCAGGTCGGCCGAAATACGCTAAATAATTAACCCCTGTTTGTTTAACAAATTGGATAAAAATATCCAAATTCCATCCCTTATATAGAAAAGTATTCTGTAAGCCTCCATGCAAGGTCTGACCAATTGGTTTTGTAAAATACTGGTCAGTTAAAAAAGAGGGAGTACCCAAGCCATTTTTACTTGCGAAAGTATATATCCCTGTTTGAGGGTCGACCCCTGTAAAATGGTATACGAATCGAGTAAATAGGGATCTACCAACAGCGAAAGTATATCGATAAGGAGAATTTTTGATTCCCGGATAAGCCACCAGCTTGCTGTTTGGTATGCTTAAATTGATTGAACAATTCCAGGTAAAATCCCGAATCCGAAAATTAGTGGAAGTTAAACTAAATTCCCATCCGGTATTTTGAATAAGAGCGGGTAAATTGGCTTGCACTGAAGAATAACCAGTAATACTAGGCAAGGAATAGGCGATTAATTGATTGCCAGTTCGATTCCGGTAGTAGCTGGTAGTTAATAAGATCCTATCTTTAAAAAACCCCAGTTCTAGGCCTCCTTCTATTTTTTTATCTTGCTCCCATGCAAAATAGGGATTTGTAACTCCCGTCGGATAAAGTGCACTTCCCCCTTGATATGTGTAGCCATTCCCACTGTAAGTGCTTAAGAATTGGTAATCGCCGATTTGGTCGTTTCCCGTGATGCCATAACTTCCTCTTATCTTACCAAAACTTAGTGCAGGTAAATTCCGCTGAATAAAATTTTCAGAAGAGAATATCCATCCCGCACCCACTGCACCAAAATTCCCAAATTGACGGTCCGGGCCAAACCGGCTGCTTCCATCTCTGCGCCCAGTGAGGTTTAGCAAGAATTTATTGTCCCAATTCCAGCTTAATCTTCCGTAAATAGCATTGTATTTATATTCTGACGTCGAATAGCTGCTCAAATTTTGAGTACTAGCCAATAGTGGGTTTGGCACCAATGCGTCACTGGTGTATCCATAAGAAGTAGTTGAAATCGCCGATCGCATATCTTTTTGAAAAGTGCTTCCTATCAAAAAGTCCATTGTCAACTTACTGATCTGTTTATGACAATCCAATTGAGGCTCTAAAATCCAACTCTTTCCAACCCCTGTGGCCATATTATTTTTTCTTGAGGATGGTTCAGAATTACCCGGAGGCGGAACAGCATTGGCATAGAATAATTGAATTTGGTTCATTTCAGAAATATTGTAGCCTCCGCTTATCTTTATTTGTACGTCCTTCATTATCTGATAGCTCGTTGTTAAATTGCTAATTAAGTTGGTACTATTTGAGTTTGCTTGAATATTTATTCCAGAAAAAGGATTGCTCCACGTAATAGTTCCCTTATAAAATTCCCAATTCAAACTTCCATCCGCACTGAAGGGCGCAGGCGCATTAGGTGCTAGCATAACATTTGATGTAAAATCAACATTAGGAACGCTATTATTGCCAATAACATACCCACCGCTAAGTTGCACCCGAAATTTTTGATCTGATGAAATATGATTAACATTGAAATGAACCGATCCCTTTCGACTGCCGTATTCACCCGGGAAAACAGTGGTTTGCCGGCTGTACCCTCCGTTAACCAGGAACTGCGTATTGGTGTTGCCTCCAGAAACAGAAACCTGAGCATCTGTGAAACGGGCAGTGTTGCCAATGAGTAGTCTTTGCCAATCCGTATAACGGGTGGTATCCCAGGCTACCAAATCAAAATCGTATCCTGAATCTACAGGTGCCTGAGCATTTTGGATCGCCTCATGACGCATTTGTAAGTACTGAGAAGTATTCAGAAGATGTATTTTTTTCGCTACTTTTGAACCGCCAGTTCGAAAATTTACATCTACTTTTGTTTGCCCCACCTTACCCTTTTTTGTAGTTATCAAGATCACCCCATTCGACCCTCTGGAACCGTAAATTGCTGTTGCATCAGCATCCTTTAAAACATCAATACTTTCGATATCCGCGGGGTTGAGATTATCAAAAGGGCTTAACCCCTGCCCTCTCACATAACCTCCTCCTACAGGAGTTCCTACTGCCCCCCCCCCAATATCGGAACTGGTAAGACTAGCACTGCTATAAGGCACTCCATCGACAATAAATAAAGGATCGTTTAGCGTCCCAGGCTTACCTTTCCCAGGCAAGCTATTCTGTCCTCTTAAGTAAATTGAACTATAAGAGCCCGGTATCCCCGAGGTCTGTTGGATATACAACCCAGGCACTCTTCCAGCTAATGCCAGCAAGGGATCTGTAACCGGTTGCTTTTGAATATCCTCTCCTTTAACCGTACTGACATTTCCAGTGTTCAGCCGCTGAGAAGTGTTGTAATACCCTTTTACAACTGTAGCATCTAATGTACTAGCAGCTATCTCTAATCTCACACGAAGGTTGCCCTCATTCTTTACAATAATCTCTTGTGTGCTATACCCAATGTGACTAATGATTAGTATACTATTGACAGGTACAGGAGCAGTAAACGAAAACTTCCCTAGAACATCCGTAACCGTACTTTTGCTCGTGCCTTTCACTATCACAGTAGCTCCCGATACAGGTTGGTCGTTCAGGTTAAAAACAACCCCCTCGACTGCGATAGGTTTGTCAGGCCCCAAATCCAATATGTCGTGTCTTTCACCTACGGTTTGCTTAGCTGTGTTCACTACCACCACTTTATTGATCACCTGCCATCTGAACGGCAGCCTGTCGAAGACCATATGCAGCACTTCTTCGATGCTGCCATGATCCACTTTTATGCTTACCTGGTAGCTCGCTTTTTTTAAATCTGAAGCATATACAAAATAATAACCAGATTGTTTTTCGATCTCTTGGCATACTTTTTCCAGCGATATATTCGAAACAGACAATGTCACCGTCTGCGCAGTCCCCCGCGCCCCGGCATGTAGAACAAATGCAATTAACAGTATTAGGGTCAACTTCATGACTAGCAGGCATTTTCGCCACCTGCAATTAGCAGCTGGTTCATGAAATATATATTTCATAAATTTGTTTTGGGTTACATGAAAAAAGTGGAAGTAAAATTTCACGAATGGGGTAACCCGACAAAAACCGGCTCCGGTGCAATGGTGGCCGGTTTTTATTTGATCACTCCCAGGAAGGAATAGTTAGCCTGTAGACGTAGGGTGTAAAACTTTGTTCATGGTGGTGGGCTTTGCGATTAGAAAATAATATCTCGTCTAACAGGAAGAGGCAGAAATATTAAGGTGACACAGTGACTTTCTTACCATCGATCTGGAAATGTACCCAACCTGTAGCCTCAAGGATTTTTAGCAACGTGGATAGGGTTACATTCTTGGGGATTGTTCCTCTGAATTGCTGATGCACTTTCCCATTATAGATAACCTCAAGATCATACCACCTGGCTGCTTGACGCATGATAGACTCAATGGAAGCATCGTAGAATTGGAAGCGACCGTTTTTCCAGGCGATGGTTTCGTCAACATTAATAGAATCGATAAGATACAAGGTAAAAGATTTTTTATCAAGGTAGCCTTGCTGATTAGGTTGTAAGGTTATTTGTTCATGGCCAGAACGCGCACTGACCGCACCGTTAATCACGGTAACCTTCTGCCGATCTTCATCGCCATAAGCCATTAGGTTAAATGCAGTACCCAAGACATCAACTTCCAATGCTTCATGCCCAGCAATTTCAGAAATACCTTTGATAAGCCTTACTTTAAATGGCATGGACGTATTTTTCGCAATTTCAAAGTACGCCTCACCATTAAGCTCGACCTTTCTCTCATTACCTGTGAACACTGTCGGAAAATGCAAGCTCGAAAGGGCATTCAGCCATACTTTGGTTCCATCGGGCAGCACTATTTGGTACTGGCCACCACGCGGTGTTGAAATGGTGTTATAGTTTACCGGTCCTGTCCGAGATTGTCCCACATGGTAGGTCAATTGGCCATTATCAAGTTTTATAACCTTCGTAGTACCTTGATGGGCTAATTCACCATTCGAGGCATTGTCCAGTATAATCTTGCTTCCATCTGCCAACTCAAGCACTGCTTTATTTCCACCCGGAGATATATCATTATGGTACCGCTGCTCTACAGGTGATACAGCAATATTGGTTTTTCTGCTACTCAAAGTAAAAAAGACAGTTACACCCGCGGCCACAAGTAATATAGCAGCAGCGATCAAATAAATCCTCCATCCCCGCTTTGATTTGACAATTTCAATTGTCGGCGCAGCAGGCTGAGTCTCCCGTTGAATTTTTTTTTGAATGTCGGCCAAAGCAACCCTCTCGTCAAAATCATACATAGAAGACAGGGCAAGATGCACCTGATCCCAGTCAGAACAGTCCTCGAAGAATTGTCGGCTATCCGGATCTTGCTCCTTTAGCCAATTATCGAGGGCTATCTGCTCGTGTATGTTCAAGTCTCCTGTAAGACGACGGAAAAGTAATCCGCCTATCTCCTGCATCGTTTCTATTAACTGTTGATCGCTGATTGACATAAATAGGATTAAGAATTCAAAAATAGCAAGGGGCAACAGTTAGGTTTTGGTTAAAATATGAACAGGATGAGCTTAATGGTTAATGGGAGGCTGTTCGGATCGAATATTAGCAAAAGACTGTATTCAATTAATAGAAACAAGTGTGCGGGAATTTAGTACTAGGAAGACTTGAAATTTTATCTTTTGGCGATATATCGCATGTAAAAATTTAATATATAGTGAATAGTTTACCAAAATTTCTGAAGTTTATTAAACAAACTCCATAAATGTTTAGAAAACAATCGAAGAAATATTAAATTTCGCAATATGAGTTAGCTATTTAATTGTCGACAGGTAAGTTATCAATAGGCATTTTTGCGTTACATCATCTTTACGATGGGCGCCTTCTTATCAACGTATATTCAATGAAATACAAGCCAAATGCTATCTCTGCTATCAGCATAACAATTTCATATCTCAAATTAACGGGAGAAGCAAACACGCTAAACCCGAAATCGACCATCCAGAGAATAGGGATTAAGGCCAGGAAGCAAGAAATAGGGTTTCTAATTTCCCGGAACCCCTTGCTCAAGAAAAACGCCAAAAAACCAACAATAAAGGTCACATGGGATAGAAAGAAAAGGATTGGAAATTTTCTGAAGAACGACCTGCTAAGTTCTATACGGGAACGACTCCAAGTGGGTGTCTGCAATCCAAACCATTTTTCTATAGCGCTGTCTCCATATCGTGGGTGGAGGTACCAGGGATCCTCATCATCAAATATTTCTGGCGTCGGTATACAATACCGCAGGAAATTGGGCCATAGATAGCCCTGAATAAAGGCCATAGGGTATTGTCGGACAAAATATTCCCCATATTTCTGGTATAAAGTGCCTACATCTACCCAGCCTCTGGAAGTAATAAATTTCTCCCCATCCCGCCATGCATATTGCTGGTGCATATAAACCACTAAGGGGCTGAGTGGACTAAACATGTAATACCCTCCATAAGTAAAATCTTTGTTTGCTAGCCCGTGCGGATCATCAGGTTGAGATTTGGAAAAATAAGCTCGAATTAGGCTGTCCAAAGGCCAGAACTCCTCCGGAACCGACTCCATTTTGACAGGTTTTGCATAGGGGTAAGCATAGATCACATTATTAGCCAATTTCCAACCCGCAAAGGGTGAGAATTGACGTTTTCCGCTAACGGCAGCAATCTGGCTGCCTGTATCATAGATAAACCAGCCCAACAAAACCAAGGGGATACTGACTCCTGCAACTTTCCACCGGATAGCCTGTCGGCTAATAATAAAAGCAATAGTACCGATCAGGGGATAGTATAATGCATTGTACCGTACAGTAAAAGCAGCCACAAGAATAAGAGCATGTGTGATCACCATATAAGGTCTCGGTGCACAGATGAGCCAGCACAATTGTGTGATCCAAAATAAGCTCAAAGTGATGAATAAGGCATCAGACTGTAAAAAATTACTACAAGCAATCAATAAAGGGTTCGCGAAAAGTAAGAAAAACACTATCCACGCAATATACCTCCCTGGCTGGAAAAAATAAAGCCAACTGAAGAAAAATAGCAGGCAGGAAAATTCCAGCATACAGTATTGAAGCCATACCAACAGTTGTGCGGAATGGGAGAAAAATCCGTAGGCTTGCACAAACCTTGAATAACCGACTGGCCATGCATGCACGGGCCAATTTAATATTGCAACCCGTAAATAATAATAAGAATCATATACGAGATTAGGAAAGGGGTAAAAATATTTGAAAATGCTAAAAAGAAGAATGCTTACACTGACAGCGGCAATCAAATATCGCCTGTTGATGGGATCGATCCATACAAACGTGCGGAAATGACGGGCATTCATTATACAAAAATCCAGATCTTAAATGATCCGTTTAGTATGATATATGATCAAGTAAGAAATTTGGCAAGATTTTGAGGTGTCAGATGCTTAACAAACAAAAACCGGCTGCTGTCACAAGACAGTAGGTATCTTATAGACCCCGAAGGTTCTCAATCAACGCAGCATAAAGTCCTTATATTTCATGTCTGACCATCTACCTGATCGCAAAAGGCGGTATCTGCAATACTCAGGATCACATCCGCATCCTTCCACAACTATCGAGCGCGCGACCTAGTTGATATCTAGAAAAAAGAAGATAATATCATTTTCTACCACACAACTAATTGAAAATCACATTATTGTTAAATACTCGTTCACTGATTTATTAATCTCTATTTGCTTCTGTTTTTTGCGAGGACCTCAATTCATCCCCTATTAAAATTAATCCTATTAAAAGATTGGGAAATGCTACTTCTAGTGCGCCCGAGTTAACTTTTCCAATAAAATAAAGGGTAATTTCAAGAAGCCCAAGCCAAGTGTTACTAACTCCCATAAATACATAGAAAAAAGTGTGGCGGCTTATAAAATGCGAAAACCTCAGAATAAAACTCAGGACACCCAGCAATAAAAATCCGAAATGGCTTATGATAGCCACAAAAAAAACATTACTTATAATGCCGTCAGAAGGGGCAGGAATCTTGGAACTAAGGAACGTAAATATGCCACAGATTACTATACTTTCAATAACTTTTTGCATTCTTGTTATCATAACAATAAAATTTAATTACATGTTCCCATGTTTAAATGAGGCGAAAAAATCGTACTCTTTATAATTCCCGGAGCATTGCTGTTTCTAATATCTTCTCCCAAATCTCCTGGATCATTTCCAACTCCATCATACCAGTATCCAACTGTAGATGGTAAATAGATATGGCCAGAGGCCAACACGTTAAGAGCAAAAGTTGTGCAGTTGTTAGTATTCAAGCCGTAATTGTAGCCAGAAACATTACCTTGTGACACAAATGCAAGCATGTTAAAAAACATGGTACTATTGACTACAAAACTCGCGGAAATATTATAGCTGTGAGATTCATCGTTATTTAGTGCTCCTTGAGCCACACTGGTAGTAAAGGGGCTAACATTAACTCCCGGGTAAAACCCGACATTGCGAGTAATAATATTGCCTCCGATATTTTCGGTAAATACCAAAAATGTGTGACCAACATTCACAACATTTGTTCCTGACGAAGAGCTATTCAAAGATAATTTCCAGGGCGTCCTAGATCCAGGGACAGGTTGATCTACACAAACAGTGACTTGATAGCTAGCAGATGAAGTATTTTGGAAACATTGAAAATATTGGCGAATGTCCTTAATGATATTATGGCCGATGAAAACAACTGGAGCTAAGGTTCCCCCCGAAATCCCCCCTCCCCCACTCGCCCCACCCCCCAATCCAGGCCTCCCTCCATCCCCATAATCCGCCCTATCCGGCAGGTACATATAATAACACCCTCCCGCCTGCACCCAGGAGTATCCACCGCCCGGATCACCGGACGAATAGTTATACCCGTAGACATAATTGCAGGTCCTGATAATGGTCGCAGCCTGCGTGTTAGACGCATGATACTTGCGCACCCCCCCCTTTGAATATAGCCACCTGGACAGACTATTCCCCCGCCAGTCATCGACAAAGAGCAGTCCACAGAACACCTGAGTTGGGTCGCGCAGGAAGGCCGAATCCGGTATCCACGTAAGCATCTCAGCATGAAATTGTCCGAAAGCATCCTTATACAGCAACAACTGGCTCAGGTTATCCAGATTAAAGAAATGATCCCCCGCAAAGTCGGGTTTGACAAACAAAGGCTGAGAGTATGAGATAGGTACCATCACACCACGACCGATGGGAAGAGATACCGGGCTGGCCAGTTCCCAGTATATCCTTTTGGGAATTTTTGCGGGATAACTTTCAAACACACCGCTGACAGACTGAACTGAGTCCGTAAAATACTTCCGCGCCTGCGCGGCTAAAGAAGAAGATGAATCCAAAGCAGGGCGCACCTCACGTTTCACACAACTATTTATCAACAGGCACACTCCCAAAATGAGAATAAGGTTACAATAACGCATACGATAAGGCTTTTTTAAAGTTAATAAATTTAATATTTAAACTGTTCTGCTCTCCAAAATGAACCCCGCTAGATCGGCATCCTCTTTCATCAATTTGAACTCGACATCCACCAACCGCTTAATATCCCACTTCACCTGCTCAAACACAGACTGTATCACCGTGGGCAAATCCTCCGAAGACGAGAACACCACCGGCAACGCTTCATTACTTAAAACCCCAGACTCCTCCCTCATCACCTTCGCATGAAACGCCTTCAGCTCCACCTGCACATCAGGATCATCCGCCACAACGCCTACAAATTCACCAGACGATAAATTAGCGATGGTCGCCGGCGTCACCATGGGTTCCCATTGCAGGGAATGACTGATAGAGGTGTCAAGACTATTCGTAGACACGCTGGTCTTCTCCTTCTGCACCTTGGGGAATCGCTCGCTCATCCACCGGGCGGTCTCACCACCCGCCTGGCCGCACAGTACATTGCCCGCCATATTAAGGATGGCATCCGCCTCTTCCCTGGAATACCGCGTATACAGCTGATGGACATCCTGGATGGCCAGCACCGGCACGATATTATTGGACCTCGCCGTGGCAATGGTCTCGGCCATGCTATACGCACGTAAGGTGGCAAATTCGTCGCAGACGATGGCGCAGGGATATCGTCCCGGCCTATTGACCAGGCGATTCAAACGATCGATATACAGTGAGATAATGGGCGCTAAAGCCTCCTGCCGCGAAATATCCCCTCCCAGGCAGAAGATCCTCGGAGCAGCAGGATCGTTGATATCCAGGGTAAAGTCATTACCCGTAAGGATGTAATATACGTCAGGCGATGCCAGCCTGCCCAATGGGATCCTCGCCCCGGACACCTGCCCATCCAGCATTTTCAGCGTGCCGTTCTTATAGGTCTCTATAAACGGGGTCACAAGCACCTGCACCTCCGGCTCCATCGACAGTACGCTAAAAAGCTTGTGATACTCCACTTGCGCCAGCTCGATCACATGGGGCAGGGTACAAAAGCGCCCACCCTCATATTTCCGGAGAAACCATATCAGGGCGGCCAGGAAATTGACCGCCGACTCCACAAAG
>Ga0105239_10004427_pt1 | contig 16800 bp, 14 predicted proteins | sample KBSC44metaG_FD_92761 | JGI IMG/M metagenome (GOLD analysis project Ga0105239, IMG submission 92761) | Corn rhizosphere microbial communities from Kellogg Biological Station, Michigan, USA - KBS C4-4 metaG | ecosystem: Host-associated > Plants > Roots > Rhizosphere > Soil | place: Michigan, USA...
CCACCGACCTGCGCCTGCAGACGTTCCAGCAAAAAATCGGTTTCGCCCGCGGCGATTGCGCTGCGATGCACGAGCAGACCCGCGGGTTTGTTCACCGCCAGCAGCTGCGCGTCTTCGTAGACGACCTCGATCAACGCGTGTGGCGCCACGCCGCGACGAAAGCGCCGGCGCCGATGAGCGCCGCGGCGATTGCGCCGAGCGGCTGGCCGGCGAGGCGCGGGCCCGGCGCGTGCAGTGCAAACAGGATCACCGCCGCAACCAGCGCCGTGGTGCCGAACACGCTCAACACCCACGCGCGCGCGGTCATGCGCGCGTCGCCTTGTTGCGTCTGCGCAGTACTTGCAAGCGGCCCGGTCGTGTCGAAGTCGCCGGCGGCGGCCTTCCTGAGAAAGGCGTGCACGAGCTGCGGCATCTCCGGTGCCGCGGCGATCCATTCGGGCAAGCGCCTGCGCAGTTTGCCGAACACGCGGCGCACGCTGTAACGCTGGCGCAGAATGTCGGCAAGTACCGGTTTCGCCGTTGCCCAGATGTCGATCTGCGGATGCAAGGCGCGGCCGATGCCTTCGATGTTGAGCAGCGTTTTCTGCAGCAGGATCAGCTGCGGCTGCAGCGTGAGCTCGTAACGGCGCGCCACCGAGAACAGCTTGGCGACGACTTCGGCGAGCGAGATTTCAGCGAGCGGCCGCGTGAAATACGGCTCGCAGACCGTGCGCACGGCCGCCTCCAGTTCGTCGACTCGTGCCGACGCCGGAATCCAGCCCGCAGCGATGTGCAGCTGCGCGATGCGCGCGTAGTCGCGCTCGAACAGCGCCATGAAGTTCTCGGCGAGCCAGTACTGGTCGCGTTCGGACAACGAACCCATGATGCCGAAGTCGAGCGCGATGAAGCGCGGATTCTCCTTGCGCGCCGCATCGACCCAGATGTTGCCCGGGTGCGCATCGGCATGGAAAAAATTGTCGCGGAACACCTGCGTGTAGAACAGACGCACGCCTTTCTCGGCCAGCGCCGGCCGGTCGATGCCGGCCGCGTCGAGCGCCGCGAGATCATCCACGGCAATGCCGTGCACGCGTTGCAGCGTCAGCACCGCTTCGGTGCTGTGCGACCAGTGCACTTCCGGCACGATCAGGTCGTCGCCCGCGGCAAAATTTCTGCGCAGCAGGCTCGCGTTCGCGCCTTCGCGCTGCAGATCGAGTTCGTTGCGCAAGGTGCTTTCGATTTCAACGACGATGTCGCGCGGCCGGATCTTGTCGGCAGCCGGATGCCAGCGCTGCGCCAGTGCGCCGAGCGCATGCAACAGGTCGATATCGGCGGCGATGCGGGTGTGGATCCCCGGACGCAGCACCTTGACGACCACGTCGCGTCCGTCCGGCAGTTGCGCCGCGTGCACTTGCGCGATCGATGCCGATGCCAGCGGTGTCGCATCGAAGGTTTGGTACAGCGTCGCAATCGGCGCGCCGAGCGCGGCTTCGATCGCCGTGCGCGCGGTTTCGCCCGGAAACGGCGGCACCTGATCCTGCAACAGGGCGAGTTCGTCGGCAACGTCGGCGGGCAGCAGATCGCGCCGCGTCGACAGGATCTGCCCGAACTTGACGAAGATCGGTCCGAGCTCGATCAGCGCCAGGCGCAGGCGCGCCCCGCGCGACAATCGGGCGATGTCGGCGCGCGGACGCGGCAGCAACGGTCGCAGGACTTTCAGCGGGCGGAACAGGTGTGCGGCTTCGACCAGATCATCGAGCCGATAGCGCACGAGCGTCGCCGCGATGCGCAGCATGCGCGGCAGCTGCCGCAGCGGGGTCACGCCGCGCCTCGGCGCGCACGCAGCCGCTGCACGCGTGCATCCAGACGATCGGCGCGCTCGCGCAGAGCATCGACGTCGTCGAGGAACTGTTCGATCTGCGCCGGTGCGATCAGGTCGCGGCTTTCCTCGCGCAGGTAGTCGGCGCTGTCCTGTGCGAGCGCCTGTGCGGTATCGCGCGTCCATGTAAACAGGCGCTGGAACGTCCGCGCGATCGGCACGCCGAGTACGTCGCCGAACGTCTGCGTGAATGCTTCTTCGATGTCCGGACTGAATCCGCGCAACAGTTTTTCCATGCGTCGCGCGAGTTCGGCATCGCCGGCGATGTCGACCTTGCCGGGCGGCAGCGGCGAATCCTCGCCGCGTCGCAACGCGAACGCGAGCAGGCTCGCCGGCGACGCCTGCAGATTCAGGTCCGCGGGTGCCTGCCAGTGTGGTCCGATCGCGAGCTTGCCGTCGTGGACGGTGATCGCGAGCGCGAGATTGGCACCGCGCAACTGCACACCGATGCTTCGGCCTTCGAGCGCGGCCACCGCGTCGCGCGACGGCGGATCGAGCGTGAGCGCGCGATTGAGCGCAGCCGCGAGCAGACGCCCAAGGCGCTCGAGCACGGCGTTCGGCTGACGGAGCCCGGCACTCACGTCTTCTGTTGCATCCGGTTGCGCGTCAAATACTGCGCGAGGCGGACGAGCCCTTCCTGCATCGACACCTTCGGCGTATAGCCCAGATCGTTGCGCGCCGCGTTGATGTTGAACCAATGCGACGTCGACAATTGTTCGACGACGAAACGCGTCAGCGGCGGTTCGTTCTTGATGCCGAATGCCATATAGATGTTCTCCAGCGCCGCGCCGAGAAACTTCGCCAGTCCGAGTGGAATGCGCCGCGTTTCGACCGGGAAACCATCGGCCTGCAGCCAGGCGTTCACCAGCCATGCGTGCGTGACCGGTTCGCCCTGACTGATGAAGTAGGCTTTTCCCGCGATCGGCGCGCCGATGTCGAGCTTGTCGAGCGCGAGCAGGTGTGCGGCGGCGGCATTCTCGACGTAGGTGGTATCGATTTTCTTGTCGACCTTGCCGATCAGACGCAGGCGCCCGGCACGCGCCTGTTTCAATATCCGCGGCAGCAGGTTCGGATCGCCCGGACCCCAGATGAAATGCGGGCGCAGCGCGACAGTCGCGAGCTTGTCGCCGTTCGCTGCCAGCACGCGTTGCTCGGCCAGCGCCTTGGTCTGCTGGTAGGCCGAAACAAAGTGGGCAGTCGCATACGGCGTCGATTCGTCGACACCTTCCAGATCGTGGCCGTTCTGCACGACGCTCGGGCTGGACGTGAACACGAGTTTGCGGATGCCATGCATGTCGCAGGCGGCCAGCACGTTGTCGGTGCCGCGCACGTTCGCTTCGTAGTAGTCCTCGAGTTTGCCCCAGGCGCCGACCTTGCCGGCGCTGTGCACGATCGCCTCGACGCCCTTGCTCGCCGCGAGCACGCTGTCGAGGTTGCTGATGTCGCCGCTGCGCTGCTCGACCTTCGCTTCGTCCAGCGCCGCATAGCGATTGCGATTGAAGGCGAGCACTTCATGTCCGGCCGCAGCGAGCTGGCGGCAGATTGCCTGGCCGAGGAAGCCGCCGCCACCCGTGACTAGAATTTTCATATCCGGAATTGTAACGATTTACGTCTGCTTAAGGCTGCGCAGGCTACTTTCCGCACATGTTTCGCATCGTTCGCCTGCTTGCCGTTCTTGCGCTGCTGCCGGTCGCCGCACACGCCCAACGCGTCCTCACCGGAACGACGCCGTCGGGAGCGTACTATCGCATCGCCATACCCGACAGCTGGCACAGCGGCGATCCGCTGATCCTGTTCCAGCACGGACTCACGTTCGAACCGCCCGGCCCGAATCCGGATCTCGGGCCGATCGCCGATCTGCAATTGAGCGAAGGTTATGCTCTCGCCGCGTCGAGCTATCGTCAGCGTGCCTGGGCCTTGTTCACGGCGCCGGACGACAATGCCGAATTGCTCGACGTGTTCAAGGCGCAGGTCGGCGCACCAGGCGCAATCATTCCGTACGGCGCATCGCTCGGCGGCCTGATCGCGCTCAAGCTCGCCGAGGACCCGCGCTTCGCGCCGGTGGCCGGCGTGTATTCGGCGTGTCCGCCGGCGGCCGGCTCGCGCGTATGGGACACGGCGATCGACTTGCGCCTGGCCTACGACGTGGTCTGCAGCGGCGCCGGCGAGTTGCCGACCGGCGACGCGCCTTATCCGTGGGCGTACAACCTCGACGACATTCCCGACAATCTTTCAGACCTGTTCGACCAGGCGCAGCTGCTGCAGACGCTGTTGCCGCTCAATCAGTGCACCGGCGTGAATCTGCCCGAGCAGCTGCGCAATGGCGCCATGCAACGGCGCCTGGCGCAACTGATGAATCTCGTCCACATCACCGACGAAAAGTTCTTCGTCACCAACGTCGGTTATGCGACGTATGCCTTGAGCGATCTGGTGCGCGCTCCGGACAAGCTCGATGACCTGAGTCCGTTCAGCACGGTCGGCGTCGACTACAACGACGGCGCGATCAATGCCGGCATCGCGCGCATCAGCGGCGATCCGTTCGCGTCGCTGTATTTCCGCTGGGCTTCGGATTTCCGCGGCCGGGTCGACCCGTCGACAAAGGTGATTTCGATCCAGACCAGCCGGGATCAGCTCGTCATTCCGGCGAACCAGTACGTGCTGCGGCAGACCCTGCCGGGCGCGCAGCTGACCAGCGCGCTGGTAAACGAGTCCAAGCCCAGCCACTGCGGCTTCACGCTCGCCGAAGGCGTCGCCGGCTGGGAAGCGCTGCGCGGCTGGATCGCCAGCAGCGCACAGCCCGGCGTGCAGGATTTGCAGTCCGCCTGTGGCGCGGCGATGAATGTCGGCGCCGCCGGTCCGTGCCGCTATGACGCGAGCATTGCCGTGCCGACGTTCGACAGCCAGGTGCGGCCGCGCCAGGTTGCGGTCACGCCGACCATCGACGGCCGCTTTGGCGGCGAATGGTACGATCCGGCGCGCAACGGCGAGGGTATTGCGCTGGAGATCCTGCCGGCGAACAAGGCGCTTTTATACTTTTTCACCTATCCGCCGAGCGGCAGTCCCGGGCAGCAGGAGTGGCTCACCGCAGTCGGCGACATCATTCCGGGCGGCATCGAGTTCGCGGACGTCGAGCTGCCCTCGCTCGATCCCCAAGGCGCCTTGCACGGCACCCGCTGGGGCCGCATCGGACTGACCTTCAGCGATTGCAATGTCGGCGCGATGCGCTGGGACGGTCCGCCGGGCTGGGGTTCGCTCGAGGTGCCGCTCGCGCGTATCACGGCGCTGGAAGGCACGGCCTGCAGTGCAGCGCCGAGCTCGCCCGTACCGCCGCAGGCGAGCGGCGCCTGGTACGATCCGGCGTATTACGGTCGCGGATTTTCCCTGGAACAGATCGACCCAGCCACGATTGCGGCGATGTGGTTCGGCTTTGATGCCGAGCGCAATCCGATCTGGCTCAACGGCGTGTTGCGCCGTGGCGTTGACGTACCGACGTTCAACGGCTTGATGGGCCAGGGCCTCGGCCCGACGTTCGGCAGCGGTTACGATCCCAGCGTCTTCCATTTCGGCGCCGAAGGCGTCGTCAACACCGTATTCCAGTGCGCCACCGCCAGCGCCGAGTTCTCGGCCACGGTCGGCGACGCACTGATTCCCTCGCCGCTGGCATTGCAGCGGATCACCACTCCACTCGGCGTGCCGACCTGCCCGTAGCGGCGGGCCCGCTTACTTCGCCGCGTTGCCGTCTGCGTCGAGCACCTTCAACGCGCCGATATGGAGCGCCTGCACGGGCTTCTCGATCTGCGCGCGATCGCCGACGACGACCCAGGTGAGCGCATCCGGGCGCACGACTTGTTTCGCGGCCGCATTCACTTCCGCATCCGTCTGCGCTTCGACGCGGCGCTTGTAGGTCTGCACGTAATCGTCCGGGCGGTGATAGACGACAATCTGCTGCAGCGCGCCGAGCACGGCGCCGGCGCTCTCGTACTGGCCCGGCATCGCGCGCACGTTGCTCGATTTCACCTTGGCAATTTCCTCTGCCGTCAGCGGGCGCGGTCCGATCAGGTCGCGCGATTCCTTGAGCAGTTCGGCCAGCGCCGGCGCGGTCTTGTCGGTCTGCACCGGCGCGTACAACAGGAACAAGCGCTCGCCGACGGCACCCGGCGAGAATGCGTAGGCGCCGTAAGCCCAATGCTTGTCCTCGCGCAGATTCATGTTCAGGCGCGCGCTGAACAGGCCGCCGAACGCTTCCTCCATCGTGTTGATCTGCAGGTTGTCCGGCGCCATCGTCGACGGGGCCGGCAGACCGGCCAGGATCAGCGATTGCTGCGAGCCGGGGCGATCCATCAGGTATACGCGCGCTTTCTGCTGCGCCGTGGCCTTGGCCAGCACAATCTTCGGCACGGCCTGATCCGGCGCTTTCCAGTCGCCGAACACCGTGTCGAGTTGCGCGATGATGTCGCTGAGTGTGGTATCGCCGGCGACGATGATCCTGGCGTTGTCGGGGCGCAGGAAGTCGCGCACGAACGCACGCATGTCGTCCGCGCTCAGCGCCTTGATCGAGCTCTCGTCGCCGCTGCCGGTGAACGGGATCGCGTACGGATTGCCCTTGCCGAAAACCAGCGGCGGCAGCGTGCGCAGCGCCAGTCCGGTCGGTTCGGTTTTCTCCTGGGCGATGCCGGCCAGCCACTGGCCGCGGATGCGCGCAATGTCGTCCGCGCGGAAAGCCGGATGCCGCACGACATCGCCGAGCAGCGCCAGCGAAGGCGTCAGTTGCGACTTGAGCGCGTTCACGCCCGCGCTGCAGGTGTCCAGATCGCAGCCGGTGCTCAGTGCGGCGCCGAGGCGCTCGCGGCGGCGCGCGATCTCGAGCGAATCCAGCGTATCGGTGCCCTCGTCGAGCATGCCGGCGGTGAAACTTGCCGTGCCGAGCTGGCGGCCCTGATCGGCGGCGTAGCCGCCGCTGAACAGCAGCTTCGCCTGCACGATCGGAATCGCATGGCGTTCGGCGAGCACGACTTCGATGCCGTTCTTGAGCTTGCCATGCTGCAGGGTCGGAAAGTTCAGATCCGGGAACGAAGTCACCGCCGGCACGCCGCCGTCGCGATCGATGTCGCTTTTTATAGTCTTATACTCATGCGCCGCCGGCAGCTTCGGCGCCGGCCGGCCGTCGGCCGCGGGCAGACCCGCCGTCTCGGCGACATCTTCCTGCGGATTCGGCGTGCCGGGTTTGACGACCAGCGTGTAGTCGCCTTTGGCGATCCACTTTTGCGCAGCGGCGAGCACGCTCGCTGGCGTGGCCGCGTCCAGGCGCGCGAAATCGGCCTGGTACGCGCCCGGATCATTGCGATAGGTCTGCCCTTCCGCGAGCACCCAGGCCTGGTGCACGACTTTCTCCGCCGAACGCACGAAACCGGCGTGGCTGCGGATGCGCATGCGCTGCAGTTCCTCGCCGCTCGGGCCGTCCTTGAGGAACTTGGCCCATTCATCCGCGATGGCCGCTTCGACTTTCGCCGGGTCGACGCCTTGCTTCACGTCGGCCTGCAGTTCGAACTGACCGGCGAGGGCGAGCGGCTCGACGCTGACTTCCACGTTGTCGGCAAGCTTGTCCTTGTAGACGAGGCGCTCGTAGAGACGCGAGGTCTTGCCGCCGCCGAGCACGGACGCGGCCAGCTGCAGCGGCACGACGTCGGCGTCGCCGAGCTGCGGCACGTTCCATTCCTTGTAGATGCGCACCTGCGCGACGTGATCGACCATTTCGCCGCGCGTGGCGGTCGTGCGCGGATAGACCCACGGCTGCTGGCGCGCAACCGGCGGGCCGGCCGGGATGTCGCCGAAATATTCCTGTGCCTTCTGTTTCGCCGTCGCCGGCGTGATGTCGCCGGCGAGCACGAGCGTGGTGTTCGCGGCGCCGTAGTGATCGCTGAACCAGTGTTTCACGTCGTCGAGCGACGCGGCGTTCAGATCCTTCATCGAGCCGATCGGTTCGTGATGATACGGATGGTTCGCCGGATATGCGTTCGCAAAGATGTCCTCGTCGACGCGTCCATACGGCTGGTCTTCGTCCTGGCGCTTCTCGTTCTGCACCACGCCGCGCTGGGTATCGAGTTCCTTCTGGCCGATCGCGCCGAGCAGGTGACCCATGCGGTCGGATTCCATCCACAGCGCCATGTCGAGCGCGGTGGTCGGCACGGTTTCGAAATAATTCGTGCGATCCTGTGCGGTGGTGCCGTTCTGGTCCGTCGCGCCGGCCTGTTCGAACGGCTTGAAATAGCCTTCCTTGTGATGCTCCGAGCCGGAGAACATCAGATGTTCGAACAGGTGCGCGAAACCGGTCTTGCCGGTGGGTTCGTCCGCCGAACCGATGTGGTACCAGACTGCGACGTTGACGACGGGCGCCTTGTGGTCCTCATGGACGACGACGGTGAGGCCGTTGTCGAGCTGGAATTTCTCGAAAGCGAGATTGACGGTGTCGACTTGCGCCGACGGCGTCTGATCGGCCATGGCGCCGCCGGCGAACAGCGTCAGCGCGAGCAGGGAAAGCTTGAGCGGAAATTGGGTGGACACGCGACACTCCTTATCATCGTCATCGGTCGGGCCGGCGAGACTAGCCAAGCGCGGCACGCTTTACAATCCGGCATAGGTCACGGCCGACCCTTGAATTGAGGGCGCCGAACAACCAGAAAGTTCCCACGGAGGTGCGGCATGCAGCGTGTACTCGTTACCGGCGCGAATCGCGGCCTTGGCCTGGAATTCGTGCGCGAGCTGCTCGCCCGCGGCGACCGCGTGTACGCTGCATGCAGGCATCCGGGCCGGGCGCTCGCCCTCACCGAACTCGCGGCGGCGCACCCGGGGCATCTCGCGGTGCTGCCGCTCGAAGTCGACAAGGAGCGGTCGATCGCCGAGCTCGCGCGCGAAGTCGCGGCGCTGACCGACACGCTCGACGTGCTGATCAACAACGCCGGCATGCTCGTATCCGGCGAGCGCTTCGGCGCGCTCGCGGCCAAGGCGCTCGGCGAAACGTTTTCCACCAACGTGATCGGTCCGCTGCTGCTCACCCAGGCATTGGCGCCGCTGCTGCAAAAAGGTCGCAACGCCAAGGTGCTCAACATCACTTCCGAGCTCGGCTCGATCGCGCAGACCGATGCATTCGGCACGCCGAGCTATGCGATCAGCAAGGCGGCCCTGAACATGGCCACGCGCCAGCTTGCACATGCGCTGGCGCCACGCGTGACCGTGTTCTGCGCACATCCGGGATGGGTGAAGACCGACATGGGCGGCGCCGGCGCCGCGCTTACGCCGCAGACTTCCGTGGCCGGCCTGCTCAAGGTGCTCGCCGCGATCGCGCCGAAGGATGCCGGAAGCTACGTGGATTATCGCGGCAAGACGTTGCCCTGGTGATGCTGCATGTTGTGCTCTATCAGCCGGAAATTCCGCCGAATACCGGCAACGTCATCCGCCTGTGCGCGAACAGCGGCGCGCGCCTGCACCTGATCCGCCCGCTCGGTTTCGACCTGGATGATGCCAAGCTGCGCCGCGCGGGCCTGGACTATCACGAATTCGCCGACCTGGCCGTGCACGACGATCTGGATGCATTCGTGCAAGCCGAGCGGCCGCCGCGGCTGTTCGCGCTGTCCACGCGCGGCAGCACATTGTATACAAATGCGCAATTCGCCGATGGCGACGCGGTGGTATTCGGCCCGGAAACACGCGGGTTGCCGCAGGCCGTGCTCGAACAGCTGCCGCCTGCGCAGCGTTTGCGCCTGCCGATGCGCCCGCACAACCGCAGCCTCAATCTTTCCAACGCCGTCGCGGTTGTCGTTTACGAAGCATGGCGGCAGTCGGGATTTCCCGGCGGCGCTTAGCGGTTCAGCTCGCCGTCGCTCGTTTCCAGCGCAATGCGCCGCGCCAGGCGCGCTTCACGCTGCGCGATATAGACGTTCGCGCCGAAGATCACCGCCGAACCGATCGCCGTGGCGGTGCCGAGGGTCTCGCCGAAACACAGGTACGCCAGCACGCTCACGACCGGCAGCTGCACGAAACCGATCGGCGCGATCAACGACGCGTCGGCGCCCTGCAGCGCGCGCGTCCAGCACATGTGCGCGGTGGTTCCAAGCAGACCCGACAGAATCACCCACGGCCAGATCGCCGCGTGCGGCCACTGCCACACGGTCAGCGCCAGCGGCAACGACAACGGCACCCACAGCAGCTGCGTCAGCAGCACGATGCGATCGGCCGGTTCGGTGCGCGCCAGATATTTGATGCTGATCGTGACGCCGCCGCTCAATGCCGCCGCGCCGATTGCGATCAGACTCGCCGCGGAAAATCCGCTGCTGCCCGGGCGCACGATGATCAGCACGCCGATAAAACCGACGAGCACGGCGCTCCAGCGGCGCACCCGCACGACTTCGCCGAGCACGAGCACGGCGCCGATCGTCACGAACAGTGGCGTGGCGTAATACAGCGATACCGCCTGCGCCAGCGGCAGGTGCACCATCGCCCAGAATCCGGCGCACATCGAGGCGATGCCGACCGCGCAGCGCACCACATAGAAGCCGAGCAGCGGTGTGCGCACGACGTCGAGGCCGCGGCGCCAGACCAGCGGCAGCGTGAACAGCGCGCCGAACAGACAGCGAAAAAACGCGATCTCGAACGGATGTAGTTGCGCCGACGCGTAGCGGATCGTGATCGCCATCGCGCCGAACAGCACGGCGCTGAGCGTCATCAGCAACGCAGGGCGCAGCAAGGAGCCGGAAGCGCGGAGGGAAATCGAAGCAGGAGCAGCGGACACCGCTCGATTTTAACAGGTGCGGTGCCCCGGATAGGCGGTCAATGCGCTTGCTGCTGCAGCAGTTGTTGCAAATGCTCGTTGCTTTCCAACGCCTGAATCTTGGCGTTGCCGAGCAGGCTCATATAGTCCCCCTCCTGAATGGCTTTCATAATCGCCGGGTCGTTCAGGACAGCCTGGATCTGCGGGTCAGACTGCAGGCTCATGATCGACTGCATGGCCGCCGGATCCTGCACCAGACGCGTCTGCAGTTGCTGAATGTCGCGGGTCGAGGCGTCGTCACGCACCCGCGATTTGTTTGCCGGACCCGCCGCATTCGAGACGTCGCCGCCATACACGATCCGCACGATGTTCGACTGCGCGACATGCACGGTGCCGATGCTCGGCGAGAGCACGGTGTACACGCCATTGTCGATGCTCTGGATCTCGCCTTCGATGCGGCTGCCATCCTTGAGCTCGATCGTCGGAGACGCCAGCGCGCCAGAGGCGAGGCCGAGCAATGCCGCAGCGAGGCAGGCTTCAAGCAACATTTTCATCGGTGCCACCCTGGATTTTTGGGTAAACGGGTTTGACAACGCAATGTGCCGGGATACCGGTGTCGGACATGGGAGGTTCACCTCACGTGCGATGGCGTGAGCGTAGCACGGCTGGCGACAGCGAACGTCGTGTCAACACGGCGCTGTGCGACATTCGGGCCAGCGGATCCCACGTCTACTGCCAGCGTGACTGACGTCCGATCGAATCGGAAGCGGCGCACCTCTGTCGAAAATCGCGACTGTCGCTCGTCGTGTGGCTGCAGGCTCAGTAGCTTGTGCACTAGCCGCAAAGATCTTGCCCGAATAACAGGAAGCCACTAATGAGAAAGATCAAAGTCATCGAACACATCTCACTGGACGGTGTGATCCAGCATACCGCCGACGGTGACCGTTTCCCCTACAGCGACTGGTCTGCGCGTTATCGAACCCCCGCTGGCCGGGACGCAGTGACGGCCGTCCACGGTGAGAGTTTCGATCTGCTGCTCGGTCGCCGCACCTACGATCTCTGGTCCGGCTTTTGGCCAAAGGCTCCGAGCAGTCCGCTGGCGGACCGACTCAATGCGGCGACAAAATATGTCGCCACCCATCGTCCGGAAAGTCTTGTCTGGGGCCCGTTCGAGGCGCTTGGAGCGACATCGTCGAAGACACCCACGGCCACGCCATCGAGTGCAGATCGCAGTAACGTTGGATTTATCTAATTACTGCAATAAACCCCGGATTGGTACCTACCTGAATCGCGCCAACGCTTGTGCTGGTGCCTGTGTCAATCATTGTCAAGGTTCCCGCATAGTGGTTAGCTACATAAACGACGCTGCCAGCCAAGTTGATCCCAACGCCCTCTAAAATGTCCGTACCTAGATCGATGGGCATGCCGACGACCGTATTGGTGGATGTATCGATTACCGACATGTTGTGCGAATTGAGGTTAGTCACATAGGCGCGCGTACCTGCGGGATTGATCACAATACCCGATGGTCCCTGCCCCAAACCATTGCTGATCGTCGCAGTGACGGTATTAGTGGCAGTGTCGATAACAAAAACCTCTGGGTTACCCTGATCGCCGTTGGGTACATAAACACGTGTGCCAGCAGGATTGACGGCCGCAAACTGGCTATAACCGACAGGTACTGTAGCGACGACAGTATTCGTGCTGATGTCGATGACCCAGATACCATCGCTGGATGTGTGCGCTACATAAGCTCGAGTCCCCGCCGGGTTTACAGTGATGCCGAACGGGCTGAACCCCGCGGCAATTGGCGTGCCGACGACAGCGTTCGTGACGGTATCGATCACTGAAATCGTCCCTGAATTTTGGTTTGTAACGTACGCACGCGTGCCCGACCGATTAAAAGCGATGCCAAGCGGATTGGTCCCTACACCAATCGTTGCGACTACTGAATTGGCAGCGGTATCAAAAACAGTTACGGTGTCTATGCAGTAATTCGCCACGTAGGCGCGCGTACCGTTCGGAGTGACTGCAACGTTAATGGGGCAACTTCCCACGTTAATGGGTGCGCCTACAACAGTGTTTGTTGTGGTATCGATTACCGAAACTGTTCCGTCGCCACCGTTCGGCACATATGCGCGCGCAGGCTTGGTCAAGCTCGTAATTGTCGCCGACAGCGACGCGATCTGCGTGTTGAGATCAGACGATGGCTGCCACGTCCCACTCTTAAAGATCAGGGCTTGACCTTCCATCGGTGGCGTCGTAGCTACTGGTGTACCTTGGATGCCGGCAACGATGTTGCTCGCTGCATTGCCGGTAACATCGCCCGCTAGCGTGGAAATCCCGGACGGCCCAGTCGGACCTTGAGGGCCTGTCGGACCAACTGACCCTTGTGGACCAACAGGGCCAAGTGGCCCTGGAATTCCCTGAATCCCTTGCGCCCCGGCGGGCCCGACGGGGCCAGCGGCGCCGGTGATACCCTGCAACCCTTGTATTCCCTGAATCCCTTGTGGCCCTGCCGCGCCAAGGGTCACCTCAAACAACGTGGGCGCTTTGATGTTCCCTGGGTCGGCAACAGACAGCAAATACGCGCCGACAGGGATCGTGGATGCCGAAGGCAACGACGCCACTGCCGCACTGTTGGTGAACGACGTCACCGTCAACGAAGCGTTATTGAACTTGACGATGGGCGCACCCGATGTTGAGGTGAGGTTGCTCCCTTGAATCGTGACTTGATTGGTAGTGAAATTCACGGTCGCGCTATTGATGACCGGTGTCGTAGTCATCGCCGCAAACGCGGGAACCAGCATGCTGGTTATAGTCAAGAATGCTGCGCTGACGATCATAACGTAACGCGCAATATGCGTCTTCATGTTTGCCCCCGTGTAGGTTGTATTTTGGTGATTATCCAAAAATGCCGTTTTTCCTAACCCGCAACATGAGTTCGCCATCCCGATGTAATCCCGACCTGCACTCACTGGTTTCGGCTGCATCTGACGAACGCCTGAAGACCCACGATACTCCGATAGCAAGCGCGGGGGTTAATAGCCTGGCTGAGCTCGTATTGGGCGGGAAAGCTCAGCGCACCCCCGTTTGCGTACCAACATCGCAAAATGAGAAAGGGCCGTGAGCTCGCTCTTGAGGCGCTCGACGCGCGTTCTGGCCGTGCATCGAGCTCGGCACCGACCTCGTGCTTGAGCGTCTCGCTACCTTCTGGCAACGGATGATCGGCGCTTTGTTGCGACACAACATGTCGCCGTCGAAGTTCACGATGCGTGTTCCCCACGCGATTTATGCGATGAGCCCACATCTTGGCGCAACTTCGCCAGCCAGCGTTACTTCGACGCTTTGGTCCCAATCAAAAGGCTGGTCGGGGCTCTTTCGGTAATACAGCACATCACTGTTAACTCCGAATCCGACCTTCGACCGATACCACTGCAGTAGCGCGTCGAAGAGCGACGACTTTCCGCATCCGTTCGGCCCGATGACCGGGTTGCAGGCACGAAAGAATGATCCGCTCCGTTTCGATGCCGCGCGCGCCTTCGTTTATCGAACTGGGCGCACTGCCCAAAAAATGCTCCGTGCCACGCGGCGACAGGCTTGTAACGCGCCGAAACGAGGTTCACGTTGTTCAAGCTCGGCCGATTCGCTACGTTCGCCATCGACATCCTTTTCGATTACCGCGTCCCATCCGCTGCCGTCAATTCAGTATGAACGTCGCGATCGTATAGCGGCAGACTTGCCGGCATTAGCAGCAAATCCTGATTGTTGTCCTCACAGTCGATGGATGACGCGCGCCATCAGTTTCAACACGCCGCGTGTGCGCTGAAAATTCGGTAGCGCTGACCAGTCTTCGTAGAGGCGCTCGAATACCTCGGGGTGAATCGGATACCATGAGCGACCTCACCTAAGGTACGCGATATCCAGTACGCGGGGGAATTTTGTGACCTTGCTCTGCGCTTCGTAGGCGTGCACTGCATAGCTTGTTGTTCCTGACATTCTCATCGGCCCAGGATCGCACGCCATGAGGATCGCGGCGATATTTCTGTGTTCGTCAAATGTTCGCATCATCAGCGCCTGCATTGCGTTCATCGACTCGAACTCGCTAGCGTCGACTATCCCTTCCCATTCGAACGCGAGTACGGCCCCACGGTCGCCCGTGCATTGCTCGGCTGCCTTCTTGAATTTACGCGCCCAGAGATAATCGAGAAGTTCATTGGAGGGTCGTTGTGGTCCTTCGAGAAACAAGGCGATCGGGTCTTCGGCCTGTCCCTCGACGGCGGCCGCTTGGGCGTATCCACGGGATCCGGGCAAGGACTGCATCTGAACTTTTCGATACCAAGCGGTGGCGTCCATTCGGCAGCCTGCTGCTTGCCTCAAAGTACCACTAAGCTGCGCCAAGCCGTCTTCCGTCGTGGAAATCTGTCCCGGTCCGACACCTGACATCAAGGACCGAATCGTCGCAGCTTGGTCTGTCTTCGAAAGACGTGCGAAGTTCAGAGTGACTCGCAACGATACTTCGCCGCAAAGGCCTTCCGTCGAAAGTCTCTGAATAATACTGGCCGCCAGCACATCGGCTTCCGAGTCACCCAACAACTCCGCAACCATATGCGAAACGCGCTTGCACTCAACCTCCCATTCGATTCCTTGAGCTCGCGCGACAAACTCTGGGGAAGACTGATCCACATCGAACCATGCGAGGTCCGCGTGCTGCGTATTTGCATAGTGCGAGGCCAGCCTCCATTCGAGAAGCAACGGATGCAACTGCCCGTCGAGATTGATCAGTTTGTCTCGATGGACACTTGCGATCCTGCCATCGAGTGTGGGGGCGATGACGTGGCAATACATCCCGACGTTGGAAAGATCGCTGATTTGTTCACTCAACGAACGGATGCGCCGGTGTCCTCGAAGCGTTTGTTTGTCATAAGCAACGAAACCTTCGATCAGAGGTTGTCTTTCGCGCATTCGGGCGATATGGACGCCGTCCTGCTGGCGTTGAGGAGATTGATATTCGGCAATCCGACGGACCAGCTCGTCGTGTGTGATGAATCGGCGAAGCGACTCTATGAATGAACAGGCTTCGTCCGGATATACGTCACACGAGCGAAGCACGTTGGGACGTTGGAATTTGAGCAAGACACTCTCATTCAGTTAGCGATTTTCTGATTGGGTCGGCCGGCGCCAGTTCGGCACATCGCCTTTACTCATTTCATGCCTTTCGCGGAATCCTGTGGGCACAAACGTGGGTGGGCAGCCCAGGAAATAGCGGGAGTCGCGCTGTGCAGGGTTTCCACGAATAAAAGAGAATCCGCCTAGAGTCCCACGCGCATCGAGAGAGTCTACCATTCGTTTTTCCATTAATTATTAGGAACAGGAACAACAAAGCCGCGGTCAAAACACCCGATTCTAGTTTTCTGAGTGCGCTGGTCGTGTGCGATCACGATTCCGGCCGATACTGATCAGCTCGCTGGTCAAGGTTGATCGATGGCCGAACGCGAACTTTCGACCCTAACGCGACATTCGTGATCGGCAGCTCTCGGTTCCGTGAACCACAGGTTGTGACCCGGGCCGACAGCGATATGCGAATCTGAGCCGGCAACGTAAGTGGTTGCGGGAAGGGCGAAGTAACTGACCATTCCACCGGGATCGACCGCAGTTGGGCGGTCCAAGTTATCAGAGATTGAATCGCGCGAAGCGCTCTTCGATTTTGGGTTCCAAGGTTTTGGCAGCAGCGAGATCGGCATTTCCGTCATCGACTCGACCGCTACGAATTTTCGCAAGCCCTAGACCATAACGCGACCCTGCCGCACGGGGACTATTCGCCAGCGCCTGTTCGTAAGCACTAATGGCGGCGGCGTAGTTCTTCAATCGCAGTTCGATCAGGCCGAGGCTGTCAAGATAGGCTGCGTTCGGGCCATCGCGTTTGATCGCCGTATTGCAATCGTCGAGTGCGCGATCGAGCATCTGGTTAGCCAGACCGCGTGCCCAACAACGTTCGTTCAGCGCCGAGCCGAGAGATGCGTCGTTTCCATGCGCGCGTATCCAGTCATCAAGCAGTGGCAACGCCGCATCGGGCTGATCGGCTGCAATGTAAAGCGTGGCGATGGCACGCGCTTGCTCTGACGCTGCCGTTACGAGATGCCGCGCGACTTCGATGTCCCCCTTGGCGCCGGTTAGTTCC
>Ga0105239_10004429_pt1 | contig 16795 bp, 18 predicted proteins | sample KBSC44metaG_FD_92761 | JGI IMG/M metagenome (GOLD analysis project Ga0105239, IMG submission 92761) | Corn rhizosphere microbial communities from Kellogg Biological Station, Michigan, USA - KBS C4-4 metaG | ecosystem: Host-associated > Plants > Roots > Rhizosphere > Soil | place: Michigan, USA...
CGACATCGCGCTGGTGAAAATCAATGCGAAACGTAAACTCCCCACCATTAAACTCGGCAGCAGCTCCGGTGTGCAAGTTGGAGAATGGGTCGCGGCCTTTGGTAACCCCTACGGCCACGGCCACACCATGACCAAAGGGATTGTGTCGGCGATCGGTCGCGAAATCGATGAACTGAATATTGTTCCGTTCATTCAAACTGACGCGAGCATTAACTTTGGCAATTCCGGTGGTTCGCTGGTGAATGTGGATGGTGAAGTTATCGGCGTAAACGCTGCGATCGACGCTCGTGCACAAGGAATTGGCTTTGCGATTCCGATCGACAACGTCAAAGCGATTTTGCCGCAGCTTGAACAAAACGGAACCGTCAAACGCGGTTTCATTGGTATCGCGATGACCGATATCGATTCCGAATCAGCAAAATCGCTGGGCCTAAAAGAAACTGAAGGCGCACTGGTCACGCAAGTGATGCCAAAGTCGCCCGCTTCGACGGCCGGTCTTCAGCCTTATGATTTGATCACCGAGTTCGACGGCAAAAAAGTGGCGTCGAGCAAAGACATGATGAAATCCGTGATGAACACCACGGTCGGCAAAAAAGTCGGCATCAAAGTTTTGCGCGACGGTAAAGCGCGTTCGTTTAGTATCGCAATCGGCACAACACCAAGCCAAGACAAACTCGAGCGCATGGCCGAAGGCGGCGGCGAAGGCCCAGCCGCACCAGGCATTATCGTGCCAAGAGAAATCGGCTTCCGTGTCGCCGATTACTCAGCAAAATTAGCAAAAGAATTTGGATTGCCGCTCATGAAACCAGGCCACCCGATCGTCACCGAAGTCGAACGTGACTCAGCCGCGGGCCGCGCCGGCGTGCGCCCAGGCGACATCATCCTAGACGTCAACCGCATCGACACCCCACGCGCCTCTGACGTCATCAAAGAAATCAAAAAACACCCAAAACCACCAACCTTGCGTGTGCTGAAGCAAGACCGCGTCGTCTTGATCATGATCCGCTAGTCTCCTCGGCCGCTACGAACCAGTGGCGGCCCATGATCTCCGCCTCCGAGGCGTTAACAAAAGAATGTCAGTAGAAGTTGGGCCGGACTCCTTGTCCTACATTGGAGGCTCGCGCCCTCGTGGCGCTCGACCCCTGGTTACAGGGGCGACCTCCACTGATCCCAACTTCTGCTGACATTCTTTTGTTAACGCCAAGCACTCGGTTTCAGAGGGACAACACTGTTCCAAAAACTCTTGTCCGTACCTCATTCGAACAATCTTCGTTCATTCACTGGCTGGGTTCGGATTGGCCATTCACCAAAAACTTTACTCGGTATGTGCAGGGCGTATCCGGGTTGCGGCATCGCCTGCGATGACGCAATCCGAAGACGACCTGCGGCCATGTCCGTCGTAAACGTTTTTGGTGAATGGCCAATCCGAACCCAGCCTGGAAAGACCACGCAAGAATGTTCCGAAACGAGAACGTAAACGATTTTTTAACACAAACGTCTCATTCGAAAACGCAGGGCTAAAGTCGACATGTTTATATGCCGTTAGTCTAGGTAAGGACCTTTATTTGGCAACATCGGCGAACGTCACTGAATTACACCACGCCGAAGACAACCAAGGAGAGCAATATGAAGATCACCGAGGTCAAAATTTATCCGGTTAACGAGGAACGCCTCAAAGCCTACGTCACCATCACAATTGATGAAGTTTTCGTAGTTCGCGATTTGAAAATCATTCGCGGCAACGAAGGTTTGTTTGTGGCGATGCCGAGCAAAAAACGCAAAGATGGTCAGTTCAAAGACATCGCGCACCCGCTCAACCAAGAAACCCGTACCGAGATGGAACAAGCCATTTTCGATGCCTACGAAAAAGAAATTCGTTCGATGGGCGAGAATTTGGATGATATCCGTCGCGAAGGCAACGGGGACGACTACTAAGCATTAGCTTTTATCCCGCAAATCAGGCATATCCTCAGGTGCTCGTTACTCCGAGCACCCTATGCCTATGAATGAATTTTTTCTTGTGGCGCTTCCTGGTTTGGAAGACGTCATTCTTAATGAAGTTAAAGATTGGTTTCCTGAACTGGAAGCGACAGCGATCCATGGTGGCGTCACCGTAAAGGCGCCGCTGAAAACCGGTCTCGCAATGAATCTCTGCCTTAAAACTCCGACTCGAATTTTACTTCGCATTTCGACCTTTCGTTGCCGCGACTTTCCGAAGCTGTTTCAGAGCATCGCCAAAACGCCATGGAAGACCTGGCTGGATCTCTCATGCGAAATGAAAGTGCACGCGTCGACTCGCCTCTCTCGTCTTAAAATTAAAGCGCGTATCGAAGAGACCTGCATGGACGGTTGGCTCGAGTACAAAGAAAAAAATCGTAAAACCACGGTTCGTGGCAAAGAGCAGAATTTGTATGTTCGCTTTTTAAACGACGAATGTTCGTTGAGCCTCGACACTTCCGGAGAGCGTTTGCACAAGCGCGGTGAACGCCAAAACATCGGAACCGCACCTTTACGTGAGACGATCGCCGCTGCGATGATTCAAATGGCGGGTCGAAATGATTCAGATGCGAAGTCGGTTGAGTTAATCGATCCAATGATGGGCTCGGGAACCTTTTTGCTTGAGGCCGCAGGTCGCGATCAACTTGTTGAAAAGCGTGAGTTTGCGTTCGACAACTTTACTGAACAACCTGAAGAGAACTTATCCCTCAAAGCTGAACGACCGAAATTTTCGAAACTGATTGGATTTGAAGCCGATAAAAAGACCATGCAGGCGGCGCGTGCGAATTTAGATAAGGGACACGTCCAACTCCCGACTGAGCTTTACGCGGCTGATTTTTTCAAAGCTGATCCATTGCCCGCAGCCGAATCGCGCAGATGGCTTTTAGTGAACCCACCGTACGGCGAACGCATTAAAGTTAAAGAACCTCTCAAAGAATATTACGAAGAATTATTTCTCGCCTGCGAGCGAGTTGCAAAACCAGATCTCGCCTATTTCTTGCTGCCATCCAAAGTGGTTAAAGGAAAATTCAATCTTCCACTCCAATGGAAGGTCATCGAAAAGCGACCGTTCGTGAATGGTGGCATTCCCGTGGTCGCATTCGGATTTGGACGCAAATAAACTCTAGTGATGCGCGTGATGCTCACGTGTGCGCGCGGCCTTCAATGCAGCTTCATGGCGAGAGCGGGCGCCACGTTTTTTCGCGGCAGCATGGGCCTGCTTTGAAAGGGCGGTTTGCGAAGCCGTCGACGTCGGCTCACGTTTGAGTGCTTTCAATGTCGCTTGCGAACGCTTTTTGGAAACCGGTCCTTTGCGTTTATGCTCAGCTGATTTGGATTTGCGTTTTGGATTTTGTTTCAGCTTCACACCCGCTCGGCGCGCTTCTGACAAACCAATGGCAATCGCCTGCTTGGTGTTACGAGCTCCATGTTCTCCCTGACGAATCTTGTCGATTTCGTCTCTGACAAACTCACCCGCTTGTGTGCTCGCCGATTTTCCCTCGCGTTTATCTTTCTTCGCGCGCGACATCGCTCTTTTCGTTGGCATGATGCAACTCCTTTATTGAATGGGCAATCCGCCCGTTTCGGCGAGAATTGCTCCGGTCACATAACTTGAATCCGCTTCGGAGGCGAGAAAGACATACGCCGGCGCGATTTCTTCAGGCTGCGCCGGCCTTGCGATCGGCTGACTTTCTCCAAAGTGCGCGACTTTTTCTTTTGTTGTTCCTTCGTCTGATGGATTGAGTGGCGTCCAAACGGGGCCCGGTGCCACAGCATTGACTCGAATGCCTCGAGAGATCAGCATTTTCGCCAAAGCTTTGGTGTACGTGTTGATCGCACCTTTCGTTGCCGAATAGTCCGGGAGTTCTTTTGGACTTAAAAAAGCAGTTTCAGAACTCGTTGCAATAATAGCCGCGCCTGATTGCATGTGTTTCACTGCGGCTTTTGTTAACAAAAAGTAGGCATAGATGTTGGTTTTGAAAGTTCGATCCCATTCTTCGAAAGTCAGATCCTCTAAACTTTCTTTGCGCATCTGATGAGCGGCATTGCTCACTAAAATATGAAGTCCACCCAGCTCCTCAACCGTTTTTTCCACTGCTGATTGGCAAAACTGTGGCTCGCAAAGATCACCTTCAATCAATACACATTGGCGTCCTTCCTTTTCGACATACTCACGCGTTTCTTCCGCGTCCTCACGTTCTTCAGGGAGAAATGTGATCGCGACATCGGCGCCTTCTTTGGCATAGAGCACAGCGACGGCTCGTCCAATTCCACTATCACCACCGGTGATCAAAGCTTTTTTGCCAATGAGTTTGCCGGCCGCCTTGTAGAGCGACGCTTCAAATTTTGGACGCGGTTCAAGTTTGGATTCGATACCAGGTGAAGGCTGTTTCTGTGGAGGGAAAGGCGGTTTGGGTTCTTTCCGATGATCGGTCTGTTCCATTTCGGCCTCCTACTGAAAGAACGCAGCAAAGTCCGAACCAGGGTGACGAAAAAGGGCGTTGGTTGAACCCCAGGTTTGGCCTTTTCATTGCAATTTCATCTCGATGTTCAGCTAAAAAGATCGATATCGATTCTGACTGGAGAAAAGCGATGGCTTGGTCCAAATTTGTCGTTCTCGCAATTACGGCTTTTGTCACTCTTGGCGCCTCCGCACAAGCGATCGATGTCACCAAAACAGGTGGACACGTCATCTTCTTACAGACGCCGGGACAAAATTCTTGGGAAGACACAACGACGGTTTCGGTCAACCCTGACGGCTTCTACACGATTGATAACTTGAAGAATCTTTTCAACCTGCCCTATACGTTTGTTCTCCTGGACGTGAATATCAAAGCCAACGCCGATGGCGAAATTTTAGTTGCCGTACCGGTCACTTACAATTCACAAGCCGACTACAACCGCGGCCGCCAAACGTCGAATCTCACCAACTGTCTCACTTCGGGCACACGCACTGTTTGCTTGCTGCAGTACACTTATCTTCGAAAAACGATTCCCACAGAAAATCGCGGCGAAGATTTAGGCCAAGTACGAAAAATCGTACCCACTCGCAACATGCTCCTGATGACCACGACTCGTGGCAAACTTATTACGTATACATTGAGCGGCAATCTGCGAAATCTCTCGCCGAATTTGTATCTCGTGCCGACTCCGAACCAAGTTGAACATGAGTTGGCGTACCAAGATCTGACCCGCTTTTACGACAGCGATCATGCCAGAGAAGTGTTGATTGGTATCAATGGTTCATTCGGCTCGAAAATTTGGAGCTTGCGCAATGGCTATTATGGTTACTCATCCGGCGACCAAACTCGTCGTTGGTTTCGCCGTCATTTAAGCAGCCAAAATGTCAGCCTGCTTTTCCACGTGGACGTGCCGAATTACTATTCGAATCGCGAGAGTTCATTCACGGCACAGTTTGATCCTTACTCTTGGAACTTGGGAATTTCTTATCTGAGCCAGCCACAGACTTTAGAACTCAGTCTTAAAGACTTAAGCGAGGTGAAGTAACATGCGGACACTTCAATTTCTCATCATTTCATTCGCATTGTTCTCAAGTGCTCTCGCCTTTGCGCAACTCGATGGCGACACGCCTGGTTCGAGTGGACCTAGTATTGATTTTAGTTCGACCTCGACGTCTTCGGATTCTGGTAGTGGATCGCTTGGCGGTGGCGGACCAGATTTGGGTAACGTGGTTCAGGCCGCCGCCGATGTTGGTAACCTGGTGAGCGCCATCGGAAATATGATCTCAAGCACCAGCTCCGACACGTCTTCGACCACGTCCTCAACTTCAAGCGGCTCATCGGGCGGCGGACTCTTAGGTTCATCCGTCACTTCTTCCGATTGGGGAAGTTCGCTGCTGAATCCGATCGTGAATCCGATCGCAAGTATCTTAAGTGGCACATCTCCCGCAAACGTTTCGAGCAACTCAGCTCCGACGCAAAGTTTTGGCGCGCTTTTATCGAGCCGTTCACCTTACGCATTGATGTTGGATTTAGATGGCAACGGCACGCGCGGCGATTTCATCGACGGCCTGCTCTACAACTTATATTTTGGCGAGCAGTTGGACAGTCGCGGTTACACTGTTGCCAACTCTCATTCATCTTCAGTTGCGCGCATTCGTGACGAAGAACGCAAAGACATGGCGGCAAAGAAAATCCGCTCGGGTCTTAAAGCGACCCGCATTGCGCTTGTTGAAGCACTTTCAGATGGTCGCACCGATGCTTCAAGTAAGGAATTGATGGCGATTTTGTTTCCAAAAAACAGCAATCAAGTGATCGTTGCAAAAGATCGTGAAGTTGCCTTGGCATCTTTGGTTTCCCTCGCCGTTTTGGCTCCGGCATTGTCAGCAGCAGATGGACCTATCTTACAATCGGGACCTGAGGAACTGAAACAAGACACCGGCCATCTGCGCAATCAACTCTGGTCGAAGGGTTTGCAGCAAGGCGATCTCAAAAACATCGAAGACCACGATTACACCTCACGTGGCAGTCAACTTGCGATGGATGTGACGCTCGCGCGTTTAGCAATGGTGATGACATTGGTTGAATCACAAATTGATAAAATGTCGGCACCTATTCATAACGAAACGATCGATGCGATGCGCGCATCGCTCTATTTTACATCGTTCGAGTTAAAGCGAATGAAAGTGTCGGGCGAAGTTCGCGATAACATCTTAAAAGGAATGATTGGCGCTCTCGCTGAGCACACACCAAAAGCATTGAAGCTCGCTGCAGCCGAAGCATCAAGCCCAGAAGCTTTAAAGCGACTGGAATCAAGATTTGTGCAAGTTGCTCCGGTTTTGAATCGTGGCCGAGGATTTGGCCGGTTCGCTCGTTGGACAGCACCCACTGTCGCCGCAGGATTCACAATCGCGGCTTGGATGATGGGTGGCGATTGGGCGGTGGAACATTTAAGCAATGGCGTCGGTACACAAATCACCATCGACACGGTTGCCACTTATGGCGGACCGGCACTCTCAGCTTTACTCACACATTGGGCGCTGGCTCCGCGAGGAGTTCAAGTGATCTCTGAACCGGTGCGCGCGCAATACACATCCATGTGTGAATTGGCGCTGGCAAAAAAACGTCGCTAAAAAAGATTTGAGCCGCGCGGATCACGCCGCGGCTCAGTATTTTTTTCGCAAAGCATTCTCCCCTTTCCTTACGCATAAAGTTCCGCCAATCTGGATTTTCTAAAAAGTCCATCTTGGGGGGAACGGGATGCGATCTATCTTTCTTAGCGCTCTATTGGCGCTCGGTTTTCAATCATATGCGGCGGGCGTTTCGCAGGCGAAAGACTTTCGTCTCACGTGCACAACTTCAATGGCAGGATTAAGCCTCTGGGCCGATGGCGATCGTTTCCATTTGCACTTTGAAGATCCCGCTGGCGATGCCGACTTTCCCATCTACAGTGGCAACGTCAGTCCTTCGAATGTTGCCGAAGTTGGGCGAGCGGCCAAAGAGCTCGTACCTTTTCAACAGCAAATCGATATGTCGTGGGATCTTTCGAAATGCGTTGTCGATCCCGCTCGTCCATTTTTGATTTCTTGTTCGGGAATGGGTGACATCGCTTATCCAGAAAATTCCGATTTTGCTGTCACTGGACTTTCCACATCGACCGAACACGGCGAGAAAATCGGCATCGATGATTTCGGCATGGTGAACGTCACGTTCTTTTTGGTTGGAAAACCTGGAGATTCACGAGCGGATGTGATGCCTCATTATATCAAATTTCCTTTCGATCAAAATCATTGCGTCGTGAACAAAGCCAAAGGTGAAGCACTCTAATGCGCAACATCCTCTTCCTCTTTGCCGTCCTTTTTTCTTTTCAAAGTTCTGCCGGCGACTTGCTCACTCGCCCATTTTTACTCGGTGATTGGGGTGGAAATCGTAGCAACCTGATCAAACATGGCGTTCAATTCACACTTTCGTATGGCAGCGAGACCGCGCATAACTTTTCTGGCGGCGACAAAGAGATGACTGCGTATTCGGATCAATGGGTGTTTGGCGCTGGCGTTGACACGGAAAAAGCAAATTGGTGGAAAGGCGGCTATTTTCAAGGCATGGTCACCAATCGCAATGGTGAAAATTTAAATGCTGTCGCTAACATCGGCAACGACATGCTCACGCAAGAGGTGTATGGCCGCGGCCAAACCTGGCACTTAACGCAACTTTGGTACAATCAAAAATTATTTAATCAATCACTGGAATGGAAGATTGGTCGCATGACGGTCGGCGAAGACTTCGCTAGCTTTTCTTGCGATTTTCAAAACTTAAGTTTCTGTGGCGCTCAACCCGGCAACATCGCGGGCAGCTACTGGCTCAACTGGCCAACCAGTGTTTGGGCGACACGCTTGAAGCTTCACACGACCGAGGAAACCGCGTGGCTTCTTGGCGTTTACCAAGTAAATCCACTCTATGTCGACGACAGCTACGCACGCGAGCGTGGACTCAACTTAGAAAACCCAGGCGGCACAACAGGCGCATTGATTCCACTCGAGTTTGTTTATCAACCAAAGAATCCAAATTTGGCCGGCTCATATAAATTCGGCATTTGGTACAACACCTCAAAAGGTAACGATCTCTCGCTCGACATCAATCACGCGCAAAGAGGAACGACCGATCTTGATCCGCTTCAACATAACGGACAATATGGCGGCTACATTAGTTTTGTGCAGCAACTCACCGGCACTTTAGTTGAACCTGGATTTTTTGTGTTCTTGAATATTTCGCAAGCAGACGTGCAAACGACTGCACAAGATCGCCAAATCTCAATCGGCACGCAATATCATGGACCGTTTCATCGTCACGACGACACAGTTGGTTTCGGTCTCGCTTGCACCGACAACAACAAACGCTTTGCCGACTACATTCGAGCCTACAATGCGCACAACTCGACCAATAAAATTGCCGGTAGCGGTTGCGAATACGACAGCGAGCTTTACTACAGTTACATGCCTCTGACCGCGCTGTTCTTGCGGCCGAACGTGCAATACGTTTTGCATCCGGGCGGCACCACAGAAAATCATGATGCCTTTATTCTAGGATTGAAAGCGGGAGTGGCGTTCTAGTTTGCTTTTGCCAAGATTTCGCTCGTCACTTGAATAACAACGTCGATATCAGGTGGCTTAGGAATGCCAGCGCTCGCATCAAGTCTCGTTTGCTTTTCAACGAGATGTCCGTTGGCTGTCATGATCGCAACTGGAATGTGCGAGATTTTTGGCGACACTTGCTGCACACGTCGAAATTCGAACCCATCCATGATGGGCATCATCAAATCAAGAATGATGAGTGCAGGCAAATCGACGCACGTTTCAAGAGCCTGAAGGCCTTCTTTTCCGTTGCACGCGAGCTCGACTTCATATCCCTCGCTCTCCAATAGGACCTTCATGTTCCGCCGAATATCGCTATCGTCTTCAATGACAAGTATTTTCCGCGATTTCATACGTGGTTTCCTTCTTCTCCTCTGAGATAACTGGTAAGAAAATCGAAAACTTCGTACCACGGTTTGGCGCACTTTCCACTTGCATCTTTCCACCGTGAGCTTCAGCGATTTTGCGGGAGATGAATAAGCCAAGTCCAAGACCGGCGATTTTTTCCGAGTTCGCCGCTCGCTCAAACGGTAAGAAAATCTTTTCCTGATCAACGGCCGAAATTCCAGCGCCAAAATCCTTCACATAGATTTCAATGCAATCCCCGCGGTTCAATAGTCTAACCTCGACTGGCTTACCGGGCGCGTATTTGATCGCATTCGTGAGCAGATTGCTCATCACTTGTTCGATACGCAAACGATCCCACATACCAACGATGGGCTGCTCGTGTACGAAGTTGCATTCGATTCCCGCTTCTTGCAAAGCTGGTAGCATGCGTTTGATACATTCTTCTACAACCTCGACCATCTCAGTCTTTTCGAGTGTCAACTGAAACTGGCTGGCGGAGATTCGCGAGATGTCGAGCATGCGGTCCACTAATGAAGTCAACCGGTCCACCTGACGTTCGTCATCAGAACAAAGTTCATTTAATCGATTTGGTTGAAAAACCGAGTAATCGCCTTTAGCGATACGTCGTTTGCGAATCTGGGTCTGCATTTTGAGAGACGAAAGCGGCGTTTTTAATTCGTGTGATGCCATTGAAAAGAACTGATCGCGCGCTTTCACTGCTTCTTCCGCGCGGAGTTTCTCGGCCAATAGTTCTTTTGTTCGCTCTTGAATACGAATCTCAAGATTGGCGTATGACTCGCGCAACTTTTCTTCTTGTTCCCGCTTGTTCGTCAAATCGCGTGTGACTTTGCCAAATCCGGTGAGACGACCCTTTTCATCTCGAAGAGCTGTGATCGTCACACTCGCCCAAAACTTTGCTCCGTCTTTGCGATAGCGCCAACCTTCTTCTTGATATTTGCCGTGCTCAGCGGCCATCATGAGTTCATTCCAAGGATGGCGACGTTCGACGTCTTCTTTTGAATAGAATTTTGAAAAGTGCTGGCCGATGATTTCGTCGGCTTTGTAACCCTTCAGTCTCTGAGCTCCAGCATTCCAAGTCAGAATATGGCCGTCACTATCCATCGCAAAGATGGCATATTCGTCAACGGCGTCGACAAGAATTCGGAGAAGATCTTCAGGATGAGCAATAGATTGAGCGGTTGAGGATTTCACTGATTCTCCAGAGACTACGAAGTAACTAACATCACTTGCCTACGTCAACTGACCGGTAAAAATGACAGCTCACGATCATTTAACCTGTTGTGAATATTGGGATTCCATAACTTTTCAGACCTATGTCACGTCCGGTCCATTTGCGATTGTCTAGCTGAAGATGGCAAAATGAAGCATGTCTTCGATCTCCGGTACGCGCAGTAATTCATCGAACCCAACTGAAACCCCACGCAATCCCCGTGATCGCGAAGTGGAGACGTTGAAACAAGAACTGCGTGATATCAACGAAAACCACCGCGCCGAACTGACTAAGCTTGAGGACGAGAATAAAAAACGTCTGGATCAAGTCCACACCGACGCCAACGCGAAATTGAATGAAAAAGATATTCAGCACCAAAAAGAAATCGAGACAATTCGCGCGATGTACAACAGGCGCTCGATCGAAACGTAGCTTTACCAGCGTTGCGTTTTCGCAGTTTTCCTCTCAAATAGGATCATGTCGAACGCACGTCACATCGAACTGATCCCAATCATTGCGTGTTTTGCCAGTATCGGCGTTTTCCTTACGATTCGCTTTGCCGTATTTGCCCTTCTCAAGCGGAGTCGCGATCAAAGCGAAGGTCGCATGATCGCGATTCGAGTCTCTCGACTACCTTCGATTTTCTGGTGCATCATTGCGGGCCTTCGCGTTGGCGAAGAATTCTGGCGCGTCGACGAGCATTTTCTTAAGCTCGCGAGTCTTGTCATAACAATTCTCACGGTCGTTTCATTTACGATGGTGGCCTCCCGCACTCTTAAAGAGATCGTCGCACACTATCTTTCGCGCATTAAAAGTCCGCTCGCCCACAATGGTCTGATTCGAGGCGTGATCACGGGCATCTCATTTCTACTTGGTGGCCTCATTTTATTGTCACAACTCGGAATTCGTATCGAAGCGTTTCTTACAGCTCTTGGGGTTGGTGGCCTCGCCATTAGTTTGGCGCTCCAAGATACGATGTCGAATGCGTTTGCGGGCATTGGACTTTTGCTGGATCGCTCGGTGGACCTCGGCGATACGATCCGTCTCGAAAATGGGATGGAAGGAACGGTGCTTGATATTGGCTGGCGAACCACCCGTCTAAAAACAAACACAAATGATTTAATGGTAATTCCAAATACGAAGCTGGCGCAAAGTATCGCCGTCCGAAAAGACACGCTGAAGCCGAAACCGGCTCCGACCGCGACAAGATGACCGAGTAGAACAGGCCCACCGCCGAGCCCCGGGGAATGAAATCTATTCCAAATATGGAACTACTTCACTTGTCGGCAAATCTTGAAGTGGCTAGCGAGACACAATCGGTCATACTTAGGTTTGTTTTATGGATATGCCGGAATCTGCCACCAATAAAACTCGCGCCACTGTCCTTGATGCCATCTACTCAAGACGATCCGTTCGCCATTTCACGCAACAGCCCGTCAACAAAGAAACAGTTGAAGCGCTGCTCGATGCCGCCGTTCAAGCGCCAAGCGCTATGAACAGTCAGCCTTGGGCGTTTATTGTGATCCAAAATGCTGGCCTTCTAAAATGCATCTCAGAAGAAGCCAAAGACTTATTGCATCGTGAACATCAACCATGGCACTCCGACATCGAACGCTCGCGGACGCCCGTCGAGGATCCAAAGTTTGATATTTTCTATGGCGCAAAAACGTTAATTGCGATTTGTGCGAAACGGGGAGGCTTTCAACCTCTTGGCGACTGTTATCTTGCGGCCCAAAACATCATGTTGGCCGCACATGCTTTCGGACTTGCCACCTGCCCGATTGGATTGGCCCGCGATATCTTGCAGACCGAGACCTACCGAAATGAGCTTAAAGTTCCGGCCGATTATGAGATCGTACTCCCCATTGTCGTTGGCTATACGACTGACATTGCGAGCAAAGCAACACGCAATCAGGCTCGTATTTTGACCTGGAAAAAATAAACAAACCAAATCCAAACTTTTGCGTCCGCCCGGATCGATGCTATGACGGTCTTTATTAAGGGGGGATTTCTATGAAAACCACAATGTTATTGTCTGCTATTTTGTTGAGCACTGTCGGATCTATGGCTGCGGCGTGCCCGTTCAATCCAAAGGCCGCTTACACTGAAGTAACGATTCCGTGCATCGAATTTAAAAACGATTACTCACAAGCCTTCGTCAATCAACGCATTGACAATGGTGGTGAGTGCCGTGTTGAAGCCGAAGCGGGAAGCAAACTTTTGGTGGTCGGTTCCAATTTAGTTTCTGTTCGCGGTGAGGAGATTCAAGTTCTTGGTTATATCAAATCTCCAGCATTCAACTGCTATCAGACGAACGAAGGTGGCGACTTCTACTCCACTTGGCAAGCGGTCACGTTAAAGTGAGAAGTGAAGGCCTGACGCCTTCTCGATCGCTTGTACCGAAGTTTGGTACTGCTTCCAGTCGTTAGAATCACTATGCCCAGGAGTAAGACCTGGGCATGTTTTTTTGATACTCGGCTTATTTCCGTCTTCGTCAATATTCGGCATCATCACTGCGATGATTTGCGCGTTGCCATCATTCACCGATTGATTCTCATTCAACACGATCAGAATTTTAAAGTCTTTTGATGGAACAGCGATGTCTTTGTTTGGTCCAATCGCACCAAAATCTTCGTCATAGACCGGACCCGCAATCACATAAATTTTCTTGCCCTGTCTTTTTACTAAATCGCGCGTGTATTCTTCGAAATGTTCCCACACCACACGATTGAGGTATGCGGTCTGCGGAATCATGTTCGTCATCAAAAATGTTTCTTCGTTGTTATGAACGTTGTCGGTTCGATCGGCCGACGGAATTTGGTGACCACGATCGAAGCAGCTTCCGCTGTACTCAGACGGATCAACTGCTGCTGCACTACGATCACCCGATCGTGCGAGATAGTTGTCAAGATCAGGATCTTTGTTAAATGAGTTCGAGCGTTTCACGCTCCCCATATCACGATCTTCAAGTCGCCAAGCCACCCAATTTGGTGTGCGACGATTCTTATTATATGAAATCAAATATTGATCACGCGAGATCAAGATTTCACTCTGAGATGTGGTTGGCAGATTGACCGCGATGTTCGCATTTTGGTTTAAAGGAATCGGACCAATCGTGGCCTCGACCTTTGCGAAAACCTGCGCGGCATTTAATAGAATAGCAAAAACAATCCCTGTCTTTAGATATGAACAATCCCTGTTCATGATCCCCCCGTAGTCGGACATTAAGGTGCCCGGTAGAAACGCCTCGCCAATTCGAAGCTTATACGTACATTTAAGTGCAGCATTTCAATTTAGTTCTGTCACAAAAAAATTTTGTTTAGCGAGCCGTGTAAAAAAAGAAAGCCTCGATGACTTTTAAAAAATCATCGAGGCTAAAAGACACCGCTCAACTATTGAGCAGTGGAAGATTGATTCGGCCTGCCCGGCGGCGGCGGAAGTCCGCACGCCGAAGCGGCCGCTGGAAAGTCAGCGCCTGCTGCTTTCTGTGAATCCATACAAGATTTTTGCTCCTCACTCAGTTGTGGTGGTGGACCGTGCGGCGGTGGTGGCGGCGCATTTTGTGCGCGAGCTGCGACGGCCACCATTCCAAAAAATACGAGATGCAATACTAAAGCGCCGAAAAACGCTGTCCACTTGATTAGTTTCGATACAGTTCCCATTGGTAACCTCCTCGGTTATCTCCCCTTGAAATCATTCTGGCGGTTGAAAGTGGAGAGCCAGTGGATTCTGCAATCTTTCATCGTGGTTACATAAAGCCGTCTCAAAATGAATCTAAGAGAACAAAGGAGTTCTAAATGAAGACGGCCTATAAACTAATTCTGATTCTAAGTGCGACTGCGTATCCCGCTTTCGCGGAAGTGATCGCAGGTGATTCGATGGACGCCGCGAGCGCACCAGTGATCGCACCGGCACAACTCGCGCCAGCAGTGTTGCCCGCGACAACGAACGCTGTGCCAGTGTATGCGCAAAACGATGATCTGTTGAAACGCGCCTACGCGACCAATGATCCGCAGGTAAGACAATTGATTGAAAATCAGATTCGCTTGCAGGGTGGCATTCAGAACTTGCGAAACGCGCAGTTTCGAAAAAATCTTTTGGCGCGATTGAATTTGTTGGCGCAACAACGACCGGTACAGCTTCGTCCAATGCCTATTGATACGACGACCGAAGCTGAATCGATTCGTTTGCATAGCGAAATTTCACAACTTCGCTCTCAATTAGCGCGGTTAGAAGACGCTGTGGCTCGTGCGCGTCCTGTCGCATCGGCCGCGCCGCAAGTCGCACCAATGCCAAACAGTTCACTCAACTCATCGATGTATAATGGTGTTGGCAACAACATGTCTCTGATGCTGATGTCGATGCTCGCATCAATGCAACAACAACAGTATCAACAGCAACAAGCTCCGTTCATGGGCGGCTTTCAACAAAGTCCATTTATCGCGGGCATGCAACAGAGTCCCGTTATGAACAACTACTCGCAATTCTATCCTCAGCAACCGGCCTACAATAACTATGCGAACTCATATTACGGTCAAAACAACAGCTGGATGTACAACAACAACCAAAATTATTTCTCGCGGCCAATGACAGCACCAATCGTCGCAAGCCCAACTCGTTACGCAAGCATGTACACAACTCCGACTTACACATCAGCAGTGGCCCCAGCACCAAGCACTCTCCCCTACCGGTTATAATCTTGCTTGAATCCAAAGTTCTCTGCTGCATAGGGTGGTCCGCACCTTATGCAGCTGTCCGGATGATGTCTCTAAAAGGTGGTCCCCACCCTTTAGAGACATCACCCGGACGCTTACGGGAGGGCGATGAGGCGGTCTTGGCCTTGAACGGAGACGTAGCGTTCATGAACCATTTCGAAAATGTTTTCGTCTTTTGAACCGATCGATTCGAGACCCATCTCTTGCAAAAGTTTACTGCGGTATTCGTCGAGTTGTTGGGCGTGGCCGCTCATGTCGTAGTCCGGTGCACTCGCGGCTTTCGCGGCACCGATGGATGCTGGCTGACGGTCACCTGCGGCCGCCGCAGCCGCATTGTCAGTCGCTGGGTTCGGAGCCGCTGCATCGATTTTCGCAATCGCCGCCGTCGCAGAAGCTGCGCCACCCGCCGCTAACTTTTGTTGAATATCGGCCGCAAGTTTTTGTGCCACCGCTTGTGATGATGTTTGTCCCGCGGCTAATCCCGCTGCGATCACACTTGCAGGAATACCGTAGCGAGCCGCAATTTGGCTGCCAATGGCGAGCATTTCATCTTGTGACATGTTTGTTGGAAAAGCTCCGAATGGAGTTTTCATGTACTGACGATCTTCCGACATCTGCAAACCGTAGCTCTGTGCTTGCGCCCGCGCTTGTGCATAGTAAGGACTTGATGTCGTCACAAGATCATTGAGATCACTTGTTCCGAGTGAAGTGAACGAGCTGATATTAAATAATCCAGCGTTCGTTCCTGACTCCACACCATGCAAAGCCGATTGCGCTAGGTTATGCGCCTGATCGTCGGAATGAATCGCATTTTGATATTCTTGATACGCTTGCACACCAAGCGCTACGTTCATTGTCGCTTTCGCTTGCGATGCATGTTGCATCGCCATTTGATAAAGCTGGCTTGCCGTTTGACGATTGGTCACGGCACCCGCTCCAAGTGTGCTCGTGTAATCACCTGACGTGTTCACGAGACCAGTTCCCATTTCCTGCGCCGAAGCCGTATTAAGAATGAAAAGTGCGAGGAGAATCACAATCGACTCCTAGCGCACAGCTTGAACGCTGGCGCTATCGCCACCAGCACTTGAAGAATCGGATTCAATCGAACCGCTCACCGCCGCTGCAGAACTTGGTGCTCGCTGAACCGCTGCCGCTTGCGCAACTGGAGTGCTGTCGTAAGAAGCGGTGTTGAGGGACACCGATGAACCCGCCGAGGCCGTTCCTAAAAAAGCAGATGCATCTGTTGCCGATTCCGGATCACTATTGATTCGTTGTGCTTCCGCTTTTACCTGCGCGGCTTTCGCAGCCACCTGACTGTTTGTCACACTCGCTGGTAAAATCGTCGAGTCTGGAACTTGCGCCGCATTCGTGATGCTTGAAACCGATGACTTCACTTGCGTTCCGCTATTTGAA
>Ga0105239_10004432_pt1 | contig 16788 bp, 13 predicted proteins | sample KBSC44metaG_FD_92761 | JGI IMG/M metagenome (GOLD analysis project Ga0105239, IMG submission 92761) | Corn rhizosphere microbial communities from Kellogg Biological Station, Michigan, USA - KBS C4-4 metaG | ecosystem: Host-associated > Plants > Roots > Rhizosphere > Soil | place: Michigan, USA...
AAAAAAGGTGGCTGAGCAAAGTGTCAGGCTGAGCAAAGTGTCAGGCTGAGCAAAGTGTCAGGCTGAGCAAAGTGTCAGGCTGAATACGGCTCTCGCGGGGCGCTCGGTGCACGTGCTGATTTCGATAAGCATGTCGGCCTGGGGCTTGGCGCAACAACAACGGTGTCTCAGCCTCGCGGCTGCATTGAGATACCATATATCCATCCCCCTTGGCCTCTAACGCCTTTCGCTGCAGACATATCTATCATCTACCAAGGTTACTCGCGAACAAAATCATTGGCTTGGATCATAGAAGCTGACTAAAAGGTCCTTTAGCTTAAGCCTTGACGGGAACCTTGAGCCGGGTTCCAGCATACCACATCCGGCTTCCCCCCGGTTCTCCCTTCAGCGAACCAGGCTCCTTCGAAGTTAGTCAGCCTCGTCTGCTCGAGGGCATTTTGAAGAGCTTCTCAATAAGCTGCTTCAGTTAGTTGTAGCCCCTCGCTCTGGGCCAGACTCGCCAAGCATGAATATATGAGCATTCCCAAGCTACTATACACGACCACACATGTCATCTTATCCAGTGACAGATGTCTCTTTCGGGATGTCCCACTCATCACGGAGGGATTGCAGCCAGTCGGCGATAGGAATAATTTCGCCGCCCTGCCGTGTACCATCAACAAGTGTCCCACCAACCCGGACATTCCCCTTCCCGACCTTCTGGTATTCCTCCTTTGAGAAGGGCGGGAGGTGCAGGAAATCATGGTCGCGGCTACAAGCAACCCGCTTCAACGTGCCAGCACGGAGCTTCTCAAGACATTTGAAGTCGAATTCAATATCAGCGCATGTCTTGCAGATGTAGAAGTCATCTGCATATGTCCACACCATGCCGCATCCTCCGTCGCATCGAACCACGGGGTTGACCTTGCGGTCCTCATAGGGGGTGACGGTTAGCTTAAGCTCGGGCTCTTCCACGGTGACATCGTTCGTTGGAGGAGATTTGGCTGTGGATACCGGAGAGGAATTTGATGATGTTGACGAAGAATCATCGGTGACCTCGGCTTCAGGATGCTCAAGACCTTCCTCATCCTCCCCATCAGCACTCTCGCCTCCGTCTTTGTCTTCGTCTTCCGCCTCTTCTTCTTCTCCATCTTCATCATCCTCATCAACATCATTGGGCAAAAGAAGGGACCAAGCGCTGAGAGCATTTAGGTCGTCTCCAGCGTGTATAGCAGCTATCCCAATACCACGATAGCCTAAATGATCGTTCTCTGGGTCGTCGTCGCTGAGCATAGACAATCCGTCCGCCATTTCGCTTCGAAGAATATCTCTGGCCTTCTCTGTGCTTCCAGATGTGAGGTAGTAGGCTGCAATTGTGCACCGCACCACTCTAGCTAACCACCAGTCTTTCTGGGCCTCTGAGTAGAACTGCTGCAGCTCGAATAGCAGCTCCTGTGCATCCTGGCCTCCCCTCCTGGCTAATGCGTCATAGTAGACGCAGAGACGTGCAATCGCGATGGAGAGGGCATTGAAACCCTCCCCCGTACTTGCCATCTCTTTGAGGCCCATTGAGCAGCATTTTCTCCATAATGCTGCCGCTCCCTTCTGCTCGGGCTTACCCAGGTTGTAGCGGAACATGGCAACTCCTTGGAAAAGCAACAGCCTGACCAAATCAGCACCATTGTCCCGGTTGTAGACCAAGTCAACACATCGTTCCAAACCTTCCATGATCAATTTTGAAAGAGGACCACTCGCTGTCAAGGAAACAAGAAGATCAAATGTCTCTATGTGCACAACATCACCAAGCCCTTCAATATTTAAATTGAGAAGCATCTCCGATAGTGGGTCTAGGTCACCAGCCTTATCTGCCGGCTGAATGCTAGAAGCTTGCAAGAGTTCGAAGGCATCGGTTGGGTGGTCTGAATCAGCTAGGGCTTTGAAGAGCTTCCACTTGCTGTCGTGGTCATTAGGATCAATCGCCACAACCTCCCGATACAATGAGACAGCAATGTCAAGGTTTGGAGGTGTAGTGTCGAGGTACCACCCTGCTTGCAGGCGCAATGCCTCGGCTAGATCATCCTTGTCATCTGCTGAAGCACCTTCATTCTTGCACTGCGCTCTGAGCTCTGCTATGACGAATCCAATCGTTTCGATTGCTAGCTCGAGATCCCGCATCTTTCCATACGCTACCGCCAGGCCTCGGAGGCACCCCAGATGTCTGTCTGGTAGTTCTTTTGCCTTTTTAAAAGCCGATATTGCCCCATTAAAGCAGTAATTGTCCAGGTAAGTGTAACCAAGTCGCTCGTACCATAGAGAGTCCTTGCTGCTAATCTTCAGTTCCTCTTCGACCCAGTCGGCCGCCCGGGAAATTTGGGGCATGACTAGTAGTGAAGGGGCCTGATCTAAAATCGCTTTGCCCACAGGGAACTTGAAGGGGTAATCTTCGTCTCCCTCGTCAGAGCCCTCGTCAGAGCTGCCAATGGTCGTTGAAATCCGCATCTAAAGTTTGTGTCAGCGACCCATATGTCCCATACTACGAGAAAACATAGCCATGGGCCGACATGCTTACCATAGTGATGAAATCATAGATCCACGCTGCACACTGGGCAACAGCTGCCCAGTCACGGCGGCGAAGCCAGTGCTCTGCCACCATGGAAGCGATATCACTGAGGCAATTCATCTTCGGATTTCTGGTGTTGTCCCGTCTTTCGAGCCATCGGCGATCCCTTGGTCGTAGAAAATCCACATTATCCGGAAGGTTCAACCACCAAGAGAAAACCGGCAGCCCAAAGTTAAATCTGTTTTCACCCTTAAAAAAATGCTTCTCGATACACTCTGTATCTGAGACGAGGTTAATGAGCTTATCCACGATGCTCTGTATCTCAGACCGATGCACTTTGCCGCGTCTTACCTCTCCCGTAAGGCGTTCGAGATGCGCAGGGAGGTAGTTCAAGGCATAGTCAACCAGGGCGTCGGTGGCATCATTCGGCTCTGCCAAGAGGAGGTCCATGCACTGCAGCGAGATTTTTATGTGAGCCTCTATTTGATGGACAGAAATGCCCTTCTGTGCATCAACCTTGGCCTCAATGTTTTCGAATGCGAATTTTTCGAAGACCACTCTCTCCCCTAGATCCCAGAGAAATCTTTGCACTGTCTGAACGTCTGCATTTTTGATTTTGATAACCATGGAGATCTTGGGCTTGTCTCCTTCGCCATCACCATCTTCTGTGCGATCGCTGTGAGCGTTCTTCTGTAGCTGTGTCTCTACATTATCTCTGGTAGCAACATAGCCGTTCTCGATGGTAAAAAGTGGTTCGTATTTTCCCTTACCGCTCAGTTGCGCCGCCAGCGGTTGAGCTGCGTCTGATTTGAAACGGAGGTATAAGGCAGCTCTGACTTGATCCACCTCAAGCCACCTGAAGCCATAGATGGCCCACATTAGGATCTCATTGACGTATTCAATCTCTTGGCTGTTTAGCGACTTGTTGAGGCGATCAACAATCTGCTGAGCAGCCGCTGTGGGGTCTTGCGAGAGGTCGGCAGTTTCCAAAGCCTGCATAATATCTGACGCACTTTGGCCTCTCTGATAATCTTCTGCGAACTTATCGAGAGCGGTTTGCAAACGGTAGAAGTTACCGTTCGCCAACCCTGGAAGGTTTTCACGCAGCCAGCACTTCAATTTTGAGGTTTCGGTATCCTGACCAAACAATTCTCCGTTTCTCGCGAGATAGTTATCGATGAAAAGACCAATATCCAAACCATTGTTGAACTCTATGCGAATCGAAGGAGTGTTGGCCAAACGATCTCGGAGGGGAATTAAGGAGGCTTCAAGAGAGACTTCGTCTGCGGCTGCTAGAATGCGCACTCTGGGATTTTGAACGCTCAGCAGAACTTCAAAGAGCTCACGAGCATCGCTCTCTGACAAAAGCTCCAATCCATCAAACATCAGGTAATGCATCGTGTCGGCCTTGGGTGCAGAAAGTTGCAGCGACTTCCAGAGCTCGTGACAAGGCATATTCCCATAGTCGGTTGCCTTTTTGGTTGCCCAAAATGAGGATATCTCCTTCGAATAGCTGATATTTTGCTCGGCAATTCGTATCGCCATGGACTTCAATGCTGTGGCAGGAAGTTGTGGGTTTTTAATAGATTTGGACGTTTCAAGTTTCTTGTCCAGCTTCGAAAAACAGTAATAGGCTATTGAAATCCTGTTTTCGGCAGTTCGTCCCTCACGGCATTGGAATTCCAGCTCATCAATGATGCTACCCATCAAAAAGGATTTTCCTGACTTCTCTCCACCGAACAGCAGGAGCAGTGAACTTATTGCCGATGATGCGTTGTCAGCCCAGGCATTGTACTCCTTCATGTCCTTCAGCCAAAGACCAGAATTTAGGATCGGTGGTGTGGTTGTTCTTATGTCGTCCAAATACTTCATAGAAAACTTCGCCGTCTCTTGATTGATGGACAATTTCTTCATCAACTGCTGGATTTGATCCGAATGTAATCTCTGGCTCTTGTGCTCATTCATGTCAGCTTTAAGAACATTGACGCCACTGGTAATTCCCTCAAGGTACAATAGCTGCTGGCCGCTTTTCTCTGAGGCATCCTGAAGCAGCTCAACAACCTCATGATGAGATACCATAACCTTTTCGAGGGTTACGGCATCTGAGATTCGGCTCGACTGGTCGATCAAGCCTTTGAACTTGTCAAGTTCGGCCCGGATTCCAGAGTCATCATCCATAAGAGCGACTTTCAACACAGTCTTGAACTTTCTCCATTTATAACCAGTCAGTAGTTTGATGGAGAGGGCACAGATATCTACGAAGCTGATCATGAGCCTGCCGGTAATTGCCTTCAGCTCGGGATCAACCTCGGCAAATTTTTCGATTCTTTTGTAGATCTTGAAAGTCTTAAGGAACGTCGATATCTCCTCAAAGAGCTGCGCAAGTCCTTCGTAGAGTCGATCTATCCTTGCGTGCATCTCTATGAGGAATGAGACGGCAGAGTAACAAATGTCGGCAGCTCCGCCAAACGCCTATCTTGGTTAGTTGACAGTCGCTTTCTGGGGACGAACGAGGCTCGGATATTATTAGGATACACACCATTGATGCACCCTGTGCGACGATTCCACCCAAAATGTTGATGCAGTTCAAAACATTCCGAACAATGTCCTTGACATTGGACTTGCTGCCGCTCGGTGCTTGAAAGATATTATCTTCAGGATATCTTTCTTCTAGCTCCCTCAACACATCCTCAAGAGATTTCCCTTTACCAGACTTGAGAGCCCTGCTGGTCCTCTCCTGGAATCTCAGTTGAGCTTGTTCCCACATCGCCTTGAAGGAATATTCCTCCCTATCAAGGACGGGAGAGGATATGGAACCCATGGTGCTATATCACACACTAGGAAAATCTGAGTCGAAAATTGGTTATAATGTCGGCCAGGAAGCGGTTGGTAGGGAAAAGTCCAATTATTATCATACAACCAGGATGAAGATTAAGTAGATTGGTGTTTTTCGCAGGTGCAAAGTTCTCTGTACCGTCAACAGGCCACACAGGTTCACCACGCAACCTTGCACGATGACTTACTCTGTAAACCGGGCGAGGTACCGAATATATCTACACTTGATCTGAAAAGTCCTCAGCCAACGCTGTGCTGGCAAGGCCATGAGCACGGGATTCCGACGATAATACTAGTAAAAAGTTTGTGGTAGTGACGAACTAGAACGGAGTTACATTCCCCGAGTAAGTGGTGCTTAAGCGACACGACTCAGGGGCGTATTCGGTCATGGGGCCAAAACTAATCAATCATGGATGTGGCCCTTGATTAGGCGAGTGGACTGAGCAACGATCTGGTGGGATCTGGTGATCAAATCACAAGGATCAAAGGATGTGCGTGAATGGTTGTAAGACAGTGAGGCTAGAGCCTGACGATTTCCCCCAGAGGGCAGGATACGCAATGGTTCTGCTCGGGAGGAGTTTGAACGAACGAGCCCTCTGTACGGAGTACTCCTTACGCCAGAGCATTCGTGCAGCCTGGCGCCTGGTCACGTGACGTAGCCTCGTACTCCATCGGCTCCCTACGAGTATAACTTTCCTACGGTTTCTTCGTGGAACGTGGGGGCGCCTGTCCTGGGTCATGGCGATCTCATCCGTGACCTGGTCCGTAATAACCTAGTCATATATTGTAATGTAGCCTTGTACTCTCTTTTCCTTGGAATGTAGGACGCTTGTCCTGGCGACTCTATTACCTAGGGACTGACCTATGATACTTCGTAATACGATTTTACCTCCACCTCTTGTTACACTCTCTCCCCAAGCAACGGCGTGCTCTCATTCTCTGTCGTCGCAGTACTTTCAACCCGTCCCGCGGATTCCTGATTGTTGGCGCGACCGTCAGTCTTCCTCGCGTACGCAGCGTATACAGCCGTTGGATAGAAGAGAACCACGACCAAGATAATGCTGATCGCCGCGATAGCAATCCTCCTGCCGCGATTATCGTAGTAATCGGATGGATGGTAGAAGATACTATCAAGCAACAGCCACGTCCACATGATGGTCACAATAGCAGCTTTCGAAAACTCGAGAAGAAACGTCCATCGCAGGTTTAATGCGCCGCGCTTAGCGAGGCTCCACTGGACTATGATGATGAATATGATACAAGAGGCGAAGAGCTGTGGCGGTGTTAGTGGAGCGCCATGCAAGGCAGGGGGGGACTTACAGTGTTGAATGTGTAAGTGATGAAGCGGTATACATTTAGGTAGTACGAGTAACGCGAAAACAGATTGTCAAAGACATTAAACCCTAGGGCAACCGCCGTGGGAAAGGAGGCGATTGCTTGGAAGATCCAGGCTGTGTGGAGGGCTGTGATACTCATGTCTGGGCTGGAAGCAGGCAGTAGTCCGTCCATTGTTTACAAAGAGGGTTAGGGGTAAAAGAGTTGAAATCTAAGTTTAGAGGTAGAATGAGAGAAAAGAAGTTTCTTAGAGGTAGAGGTCGAATTATAGTAAACACGGCACATACTCACCTTTATCATGATTGTCTGCCTAGTTTTTGAACGCTATCCATATGGATAATCGTAAACGGCCCCCAACTGCTAAGTGGGATTTATTCGTTTTAGATTTGGCACTTGGTAGGGGCGAAGGGGCAAGGGGTTAGGCCAGCACAGAACTTCCCCAGTTTTCCCACGAGGATCTAAACTGCATATAGGCACCCAAGGTACCCAGAATTGAACCTGCCAGGTCCCAAGGCTCCCTAGGGTTAGTTCAGTACGAATTATAGCACGCCCGTCTGGAGTACAGACCCCTCGCTAAAACAGCGGGAAACATTTCAAATAATATGAGTAACCGAGATACCTCGACGCGCAGATATGTCACGTGAGTCATGTTTAGTCACGTGATATTAGATCACGTGGCTCGGCCTCTACGGTGAAGCATAAGGCTGAATATTCCCCGTTGCGCAAGGCATGCAAGGATCCCAAAGCAAATCGAGAAGAAGAAACGCTGGTCGGCGGCAAAACAGAATCAGTGAAGCCTCACCTCTCGTGCCTGAACAAAGAGCCCTGAGGTCGCGGTTACCCTCGCTGCTGCCTTCTCAATTGCCCGAGAAGAGCTTCACTCTTTATCTCTTCCTTCTGCTTCTGGATGATTCTCAGAATCCGCCCCATATATCAACGGGCATCTTTTTTATCCTCTTGTAATACCAATTCCACCAGAAACCTGTCCTCCCTCGGTCAATCCAACGCCTATACTCAACCGGCAAAGACTGCTTCTGTCCTTTCCAACTTTGAAAGCCATCGCTCATCGCCTTTCTCCGTCTTAGCACCTTGGCCTCACCCTGCCAGACCACTCCATTTCAGGTTCAACCGCAGCCTTTCTAAATATTCGAGCTTTTCGCACCAGCATAGATACTACTCATCCAGCATGTCTACCAATGGAGAAGCTCGCCCCAAGCGAAGATCCAGTCCCATTTCCGCGATCGAAAGACCAAAGAAACAGCTCAAACAAGAGAATGGTGTCCCAACCCCGGGAGACGCAACACCGCAGAATGGCTCGGTATACGATGTGGAAGCAAAGTCGAGCTCTGTTCCCATTATCAACGCAGTCTCGGCTGCAGGAGACTCTCCGGAATGGCAAGCGACCATCGAGAAGGTGATCAAGAGTGTGGTTTCAATACACTTCTGTCAAACCTGCTCTTTTGACACTGATCTATCTACGTCAAGTCAAGCCACCGGGTTTGTCGTGGATGCAGAGAATGGTTACATTTTGACAAATCGACACGTTGTCTGTTCGGGTCCTTTCTGGGGCTATTGCGTGTTTGACAACCACGAAGAGGTTGGTGCCTTCCCCTTGTATGTGACCTTCTGCCAACCAACCTGCTAATCTGCGGTAGTGTGACGTGCGGCCCGTCTATCGAGACCCAGTGCACGATTTTGGTATTCTTCAATTTGATCCCAACGCCATAAAGTATATGAAAGTCCAGGCACTTGGTCTGCAACCCGAATCGGCCAAAGTTGGCGTGGAAGTGAGGGTGGTGGGCAATGACGCTGGTGAAAAACTCAGCATTCTTTCCGGTGTGATCAGTCGTCTGGACCGCAATGCCCCAGAATATGGCGAGGGATACAGTGACTTCAATACCAACTACATCCAAGCTGCCGCGGCGGCGACTGGGGGGAGTTCTGGTAGTCCGGTGGTAAACCTCAGTGGCAATGCGGTCGCCCTGCAGGCCGGGGGTCGTGTTGATGGGGCTGCCACCGACTATTTCCTTCCACTTGACAGGCCTCTGCGAGCTTTGCAATGTCTACAAAATGGATCACCAATCACTCGAGGAACAATCCAGACGCAGTGGATGCTGAAACCCTTCGATGACTGCAGGCGGCTTGGGCTGACCCCGAACTGGGAATCTGAAGTACGAAAACACTATCCGACAGAGAACAGCATGCTTGTTGCCGAGATTGTACTACCGGAAGGACCAGCAGATACCAAAATCCAGGAAGGTGATGTGTTGATCAAAGTCAACGGGGAACTTTTGACTTCATTTGTGAAATTAGATTCAATCTTGGACACAAGTGTGGGTGGCACAGTACACCTCCTTTTCCAGAGAGGCGGAGAGGACCACGAGGTTACACTCGACGTACGTGACCTGCACGCCATCACCCCGGACCGATTTGTTACCGTGGCTGGGGGAAGCTTCCACAACCTTTCGTATCAACAAGCCCGGCTATATGCCATTGCGTGCAAGGGACTATATGTGTGTGAGGCCGCTGGGTCGTTCAAGATGGACAATGCGCTGTCTGGCTGGATTATCGACACTGTGGACCAAAAGCCGACCCCCGATCTGGACACATTCATTGAGGTGATGAAGGCGATCCCCGATCGGGCAAGAGTGGTGATCTCATACCGGCATATTAGGGATTTGCACACGAGAGCCACTAGCATTGTTCATATTGACCGACATTGGCACCCCAAGATGAGACTCTCGACTCGAAACGACAGCACGGGGCTTTGGGACTTCAAAGACCTAGGACTCGCTCAGCCAGCAGTGGCACCGGAGCCTAAATCGGCCGACTTTATTCAGCTTGACGGGGTCAACCTTCCGGCAGCAGCAGAGATTGTTCGGTCGTTTGTCAAGGTGTCATGCTATATGCCAGTGAAGATTGACGGGTACCCGCAGGCACGGAGAACGGGATTTGGGCTGGTGATTGATGCTGAGAAGGGCCTCGTGGTTGTTTCGAGAGCAATCGTCCCTTACGACCTCTGCGATATTACCGTGACGGTGGCCGACTCGATTCAGACGGAGGCCAAAGTTGTTTTCCTTCACCCGCTGACCAACTATAGCATCATTCAATACGACCCTAAATTAGTGCAAGCACCGGTACAAACGGCGAAACTGTCGACGGAGACAATCAAGCAAGGAACGGATACGGTATTTGTTGGATTCAACCAGAATCATCGAGTGGTGGTGGCCAAAACGACGGTGACCGACATCACAGCGGTTGGAATTCCGGCGAATGCCGCCGCACCCAGATACCGAGCGGTGAACCTAGATGCCATCACGGTGGACACTGGGCTATCATCACAATGCTCGTCTGGAGTCCTGATCGGCACGGACGGAGTGGTGCAGGCACTATGGCTCACGTACATGGGCGAACGAAGTCAGGGCAGCCACCGGGACACTGAATACCACCTGGGTGTGGCGACGACGATGATCAACCCAGTGATTGATCAAATCCGAGCGGGGGTGATTCCCAAACTGCGGATCCTTAACATGGAGTCGTATGTGGTTCAAATGGCACAGTGTCGCATCATGGGGGTGTCTGAAGAATGGATTAAGAAGGTTGCGAAAGCCAATCCGTCACGGCATCAACTATTCATCGTGCGGAAGGTTGACTGCGGGCCAGCAAATGGACCAAGCGATGGACAGCTACTCCAAGAAGGCGATATCATTCTCACGTTGAACGACCAACTGATCACACGGGTGTCTGATTTCGATATCATGTATGACAAGGAATGGTTGGATGCGCTTGTGGTGCGCAAAGGAGAGGAAGTGCGGCTCCGGGTACCCACGGTGCCGACGCAGGACTTGGAGACATCGCGAGCGGTGATATTCTGTGGGGCGATCCTTCAAAAACCACACCATGCGGTACGACAGCAAATCAGCAAATTGCACTCGGAGATCTATGTCAGTGCACGAAGTCGAGGGTCACCGGCATATCAATACGGTCTGGCCCCGACGAATTTCATCACCCATGTCAATGGCACCAAAACACCGGATCTTGATGCGTTTGTCAGGGAGGTGAGCAAGATTGAAGACAACACGTACTTTCGGTTGCGTGCCATGACATTCGACAATGTGCCGTGGGTGGTGACGATGAAGAAGAATGATCATTATGTGAGTTGTCTCGATAGGATTGTGGAGTTGCCGCTAACGAAATCACCAGTTCCCCATGTCTGAATATGTCAAAGACCTCAGCCGACCAAATGGATGGAAGGTGATCTCTTCTGGGGCCAAGGGCAAGAAGCACGGGGCCAAGAGTGATGGTGCACCGGTGACAGCAGAGGCCATGGATGAAGAAGCGGAGGGCAGCGAGGGAGAAGAAGGGCCCGATAGCTGCGAAGAATAAAGAGGACGGCGCCGGGAGGGTTGGGATGTAGCAATAGCGACACAAGTGGGCGGCGCACATTGGTACTCGGTAATGTTAGCTCCATGTAGACAAGACAGCCAACAGAAGGAAACTCGGAGGCCCATCGCTCCCTACCTGTAATGATAGGTATAGGGACATGGGTAAGGAAACCAGCGAATAACAACCTAATGCAGGACTGCACAAGACGAAGGAGATGATTGCAGTAGTGCCCGTTGCCAATAAGTCAAGGTACTAGACATACAGAGAACTGCTCACCCACTCTGGAGGACTCATTCATACTCGCACCGTATGTTTCCTCGTATGGACGAGGAGAGTTTTTGAATTATGTCATCGTGATCGACATGGAAGTGTGGCTGATGCCAAGACTATCACATGTCAAAACCTTGAGTTTCATGCCCATGACTGGGAGCCAGGGGAGTCTCAAGTTCCCCAGTCCTCCGTCCACGTCTGCGGGAATTGCAATGAATCAGGGGTGTCCCTCAACAGGCAGGCAGCAAGAATAGGATATCCAGGCGGGTGATGCAGATGAACAGAGTGTCCAGATGATTGTGGGAGGAGGTGGAGGGGTCACGTGAGGGGTGCAGCGAAAAGTGTGTGTGACGAAATCGTGGATGGTGGCTTCCTTCTGGGTGCCTTCTTGACAGGTTCGGTGATGACTAATTAGTGCACACGACCTGTTGTCTTATTCGCACGGAAAATCAACAGAAAAGAAAAAGAGGCAAGAGCGACCAAAACAAGGAGTTGAGGCAGTTGCGTCAGAGGCACGAGCGGCGAGGACAAGCAACTGCAGTGGTGTGCTGCAGGCAGATACCGTTATGCCCAGTCTAACGGTTAGCGGTACTTTAGTGTGCGTTAGTGGATATTAATAAATGCTAGTGGCTGCTAGTGGCTACCTAAGGCAGGCACGCACTGACTTTAAACAGGATTAGGTTTCTTGGGCTGGTTGTTAAGAGGTTAGCGGATGCACCATTCCCTCAACTGCACCTTCTCTCCTCTCGGGCAGGTGCGTCCATCGTTACAAAACGGACCAAGTTTCCCAAACATCCACATCCACTTTCTGGTCTTTCGTCTCCCTTTTACTTATTCTTCCTTACACATCCTAATCCTATCCAATCCACTGCCTGCGAACACGGTAAGGATCCCATTTCATCACTTCATCCTCTTCCATCTCATTCCATTCTTCCGTCCACCATCCTCCATCCTTCCCTATCACCACATCCCATCTAATCAAGCCTCCCTCCAGTCCTCCTCAACCACAATAATCATCCAGTGTCTCCCGCTGCTCGAATACCATACACACACACATTCTACCCGTCACGGTCCTCTATTTCTAATTCCATCCTCTAAAAGCCGAGCCTCCCTCAATCCCAACCATCCAATCACCTCAGATCAACATGTCGACCTTCGACGAAACCCCTGATAGCCCTCCCGCCACCAATGGTACCAACGGAACCACATTGAAGGACACCCTGATCAACAGTAAGGTATGTTTGCTCGGGAGCCTCAAATTCACTCTTGACCATTGATACTGACCCCTCGACCAGTTTAGCATCATCTCTCAACCAATCCGCCCTTGATTGACCATGTCCAGATGCCTCGTCGGCTGTCAACGCCGTCCAAAATCATCCAGTCACACAAAATGTGGTAAATGGTAAGGAGAGCTTGAAAATCTTTTCCACAACCATCGCTGAACAGTCTCCACAGGGCCCGTTGCAACTTCGATCAAGAACGAAGCTGGTGCCACCAAGGATGAGTTCAGCGATCTTGCCAGCTCTCGCCAGGCTCCCGCGCACACTGCTGCAAACGATACACCCCTAACTCACTACCATTCATTCTTCTACACTCTTCTGACCGTAAGTCAACATATATCCACATCAAGAGTACAGGTCTAACACATGGCAATCTAGTGGAAGAATAAGCGAGCTACTGGAATTACTTTCCTTGCTGCAATTGCTGTGATCTTTGCATTCCGATATCTTCCGGTTCTTCGATACAGTCTCAAGATTACTTGGACTACCCTTGGAGGTACAGTCTTGTCCAGCTCTGTAGCAATCACATTGACTGACCTTCTCCATAGTTGTTACCGCCGCCGAACTTGCCAGCAAACTTGTCACTGGGTCCAGTGTCACCAGCGCCGTCCGTCCTCGACGATACTACAAGATCCCCAAGGAGACTCTCGAAACCTCCCTCGATGACCTTGAAAATCTTATCAACTTTTTCGTCATCGAAGCCCAGCGAATTGTCTTTGCCGAGAATGTCGCTGTCACGGCTGGCGCCTTCGTTGCAGCACTTGTCTCCTACTACCTAATCAAGCTTCTCCCTCTCTGGGGGTTTGCACTGCTCAGCACCGTTATTACCTTCCTCGCACCTCTGATCTACATTGAGAATAAGGAGTTGATCGACTCACAACTCGAACACGTGGGAGAGATCATCGGCCAACAGACCAACCAGATCAAGGATTTGACTGCTGAGCACACCAGCAAGGGCTTTGACACCGTCAAACAATATACTGGCGCATACACTGCAAAGGCACACGATTTGGTGGGCAACATTGGAGCCTCCCGACAAAAGATCCCCACCCCTGCAGTCAAGGAAGACGCGTTCCCAAGTGCTCCCAAGACTGATCTTCCCACCACTTTGGATACCAAGGCCGAGGAGGAGCCATTACTCGCTTAAGTGTGGTATCCACCCAACCTGGATGATGGACCAGACAAGGCAGAAGCACAAGCACACGACCCAAATGTTAGATTAACATTTCTGAAGTTGAATATGGTAATCCCTTCATAGCAATCATGGGATGAAGGCGTTTTAGGGTTACGTGTTACGTTTACAAGGTTGAGCTGGTTTCTTTTTTGAGATTGGTTTCTTTGAGCCTCTTTACATGTATGTGTACGATAGACCGACGAGTATGACTTTTTCTTGCAGCGGTGCACACGACAGACATGAGAGGAGAGGACAGACAGCAGGCGAGAGAACAGGCAGTGGAGGTGTTGTCGCGTGGTCGCTTTCGATATGGATATACTCCGTGCCCTAAGAAGTGCGCGCGCTCCCCTGGTGTGTGAAGTGCCAGCGATATCAAGTATCGGGGGGCAATTGATGGTGAACTTTTGCAATTGTGTCTTGACCAGGGTGGTTTTCACAGATGCGCCACAACTAAAGGCCTGCTAAAGTCACGTGAGACGAATAACTCTTCTGTCTGACAGTCCCCATTTCTTACTCCCCATTTTCTGAGTCGGGCCGACATCCGATTCTATCAAATCCATACCAGATCCTCCTGCTTCTCCGCATTTGGCCTCCAACCGAGGATATTCAAAGCTTCTTCGCCACCAAAAGCCCGCCAGCTCGGTCCCTCCAAGCTGCCAATGGTCCTGAAGCAGTTATTTGCCGGGGTAGTTGATTTTCATGGTTTTCTCGCAAATGGGTTGACTCTGACCCTTCAGGAAAGGATACGAGCGTCCTTCAAGCGCGTCAACTCCTTTCCTGAACCCTCCCACCTCCCATCCGGTGTGTCTCTCTGTCTGGGTCTGTCGCTGTAAAACCATCCTTGCCATCAGAGTCAAGATGCCTATCTTCAAGTCGAAGCAGCCTCCAATTGAGAGTATGTCCTTCTCCCGCGCTACTCCCATCAGATATATGCCACTGGACAAAGCTAACACCGCCAATCCTCTCCAGTGCCATGGCATCTCCCAGTATGGACATGGCTATTCGACTCCGAGTATAGTCCTCTCCGGAACTTCAAGCCAGAAGAGATTAAAGGCTTCACCAATGCTACCACAAAAGAGCATCTGAGCTACACCGACATGAAAGAGCATACCACCCACCTGTCCACCGCACTGGTAAAGAAGTACGGCCTGAAAGAAGGACAGACGGTTGCACTGTTCTCCCCCAACACCGTCTGGTACCCATGTTCCATGTTCGGTGTCCTACGAGCAGGGGGCGTCGTCTCAGGTGCCTCCCCTGCATACAATGTTGAAGAAATGACCTACGCCCTGAAAACCGCCGATGCCAAATTTCTCTTCACCGTCCCAGGGAGCATGGAGGTCGCTGCCGCCGCGGCCAAGAATGCTGGCATTCCACAAGAGCGCGTCTTCCTGCTCGAGGGCAAACTGGACGGTTTCACCACCATGTCTGAACTTCTAGAAATCGGCAGGTCATATGGTCAAACAGGCCAGATCGAGCAGTTCAAGCTCCCGCCGGGAAAGAAGAACAAGGATGTCTGTGGTTTCCTCTCCTTCAGTAGTGGAACCACCGGTCTCCCGAAAGCTGTCATGATCGCACACTCCAACGTCATTGCACAGTGCCTACAAATCCAACAGATCTCGCCCGACTCGCTGCGCCGCATCCTCGCCGTCCTCCCTTTGTTTCATATCACAGGCCTCGTGCACCAGATGCACCTGCCTGTGCTCCTCAACGCAAACGTCTACATGCTCCCTAGCTTCAGCATGGACTCAATGCTGGCGACTGTGCAAGAATACAAACTGGAAGAAATGCTCCTCGTCCCACCCATCCTGATCCGCATGGTGCGCGACACGGAAACACTCGCCAAATACGACTTGAGCTCCCTGAAGCGCTTCAGTAGTGGTGCAGCGCCCCTCTCCGCCGAGATTCTAGACCTGCTCCAGAAACGCTTCCCCGGCACCGGCTTCAAGCAGGGCTACGGCATGACGGAGTCCTGTTCCTGCATCACAGCGCACCCGCCCGAGAAATACGACTATAAATACGCCTTCCGCGTCGGGACCATCGTCGCGAGCACGGAGGTCAAGATTGTGGATCCCGAGACCGGCAAGGAGTGTGAGCTAAATCAGCCGGGGGAGATCTGGGCGCGTGGGCCACAGATCGTCATGGGGTACCTGAATAACCCCAAAGCGACACGCGAGACGTTTGACCAGGATGGGTTCTTGCACACCGGCGATATCGGCTGTCTCGACGAGGAGGGCCTCATCACGATCACGGACCGCCTCAAGGAGATGATCAAAGTGAAAGGCATCGGCGTCGCGCCCGCGGAATTGGAAGATCTACTGCTCGGCCACGAGGACGTCGAAGATGTCGCGGTGCTGGGTATCTCAGACGACTACTCCGGCGAGCGGCCAAAGGCCTACGTCGTCCTAAGGCGGTCGAAGCGCGGGAATCCAGAACAGGCCGGCAAGCGGTTGATCAAGTATGTCCAGGACAAGAAGGTGCGCCATAAGTGGATCACGGAGGTCGAGATCATCGATGAGATCCCCAAGAGTCCCTCCGGCAAGATTCTCAGGAGGGTGCTCAGGGACATGGATAAGAGCGGGAAGAAGGGTGTCGTTGTCAAGGATGCCAGGGAACGGGAGAGGCTGTGAGTTGAGTTGGTTGGGCGTGGTGTGTTTGTGTGAGGGGGTTCGGTGAGATATACGAGCATGTCAGGGCAAGGTTATTAATGCATTGACGGGGGATGCCATAGAAGTCTGTACGAGAGTACTATAGTGAAAGCAGCCAATTTCCTACCACAAGGTACAACCGCCCTTCCTCCACAGATTCAGGGAGGTGCGTGAAAGAATACAAGGACCAATCAATCCTTTCTCCCCCCGTACAGAGACAAGGAAAAGGCCTGGGAAATGGTTTCCCCGCCATCGAGTCATTATTCGACAATCGTTCGCGCGGATTTCATCCCTCGCCATCCGCTCAGCTCAGCTCAGCTCAGC
>Ga0105239_10004433_pt1 | contig 16787 bp, 14 predicted proteins | sample KBSC44metaG_FD_92761 | JGI IMG/M metagenome (GOLD analysis project Ga0105239, IMG submission 92761) | Corn rhizosphere microbial communities from Kellogg Biological Station, Michigan, USA - KBS C4-4 metaG | ecosystem: Host-associated > Plants > Roots > Rhizosphere > Soil | place: Michigan, USA...
AATCTTGACAGCATTGCAGTCGCATCTTTACTCAAAGAAGATGATCACTTAAGCAGTGCCAAGCTGTTCAAAAATAACAATGGTCATTTTAGTGACGTAACAAAAGAAGCAGGCATAAAAAGTAGTGTATTAGCACACAATCTTGGTGCGGGCATCAGTGATATTAATGGCGATGGCTGGCCCGATTTTTACTTATCGAACGACTACTTTGAACCTGATTTTTTATACATTAATAATGGCAATGGAACATTTACAGATAAATTGCAAACTGAAACAGGGCATACTTCTTTTTACTCCATGGGCAATGATGTAACGGATGTTAATAATGATGGCCTTCCTGATATTTTCACCCTCGATATGCTGCCCGAAGACAATCATAGGCAGAAGTTGTTATTCGCTCCCGACAATTATGAGCAATACAATGTTAACCTGCAGTCTGGTTTTTACTACCAATATATGCGTAACATGCTACAATTAAACAACGGTAATGGCACATTTAGTGAAGTTGGACAATTGGCGGGGCTTTCAAACACAGACTGGAGCTGGACCCCTCTGTTTGCAGACTATGATAATGATGGAATGAAAGACATTTATATTACCAACGGCTATCTGCGTGATTATACTAACATGGACTTTTTAAAGTACATGGGTGATGCACTTCGCAACAGGGCTGTAATGCGAAAAGATTTGTATGAACTTGTAAATAAAATCCCCTCTTCTGATGTAAAGAATTACATGTTTAGGAACAATGGAAATCTCTCCTTCACCAACGAATCTGTTAACTGGGGTTTTGATAAGCCATCCAACAGTAATGGCGCAGCTTATGCAGACCTGGACAATGATGGGGATCTCGATCTTGTTGTAAACAATATTAACCAGCCTGCTTTTATTTATCGCAATGAGGAAAGCAGTCAAAAAGATCATCATTACCTTGACGTAAAAACAAATGGCGAAGGCAAAAACACTCAGGGCATAGGCACAAAAGTTACAGCTTACACAAAAGGTAATTTACAGATGCTTGAACAAATGCCTTCACGAGGGTTTCAATCAAGTGTATCGCCCATACTTCATTTTGGAATAGGCAAAGAAGGCGTTGTCGATTCATTAAAAGTTGTTTGGCAAAGCGGAAAACAGCAGGTACTTTATAAGGTAAAAGGTGATCGGATTATTAGCCTTGATGAAAAAGACGCTAAACAAATTTATCAACCTTCTTCACAACCAACAGCATTGTTCGCTGAAATAAACTCACCTGTAAACTATCATAACCCGGTGAATACTATCAATGATTTTAAACGACAACCTTTGATGGTAAATCCACTTTCTTTTTCGGGCCCATGTCTTGCAAAAGCAGATATAAATGGTGATGGTCTGGAAGATGTTTATGCAGGAGGCGGCAGTGGACAGGCTGGTTCTTTATTCATTCAACAAAAGGACGGACAGTTTATAAAAAAAACAGAACCAGCTTTCGAAACAGACAAGTTGAGCGAAGATGCTGACGCATTATTTTTTGATGCCAACGGTGATGGCCTTATTGATTTATATGTTGCAAGCGGGGGCTATAATAACTACATGCCAGATGATGCGTTGTTGCAAGACAGGTTGTATCTCAATGACGGAAAAGGAAACTTTAAGAAAAGCGCAAATTCACTCCCTTCAATGCATGTAAGTAAGGGTTGTGTAAAAGCAGCAGATATTAATGGCGACGGTAGTCTTGATTTGTTTGTTGGCGGAAGAGTAATACCGGGTCGTTATCCAGAAACGCCAGAGAGTTTTATTCTTATCAATGATGGCAACGGAAATTTCACTAATAAAACCGCAGAAGTTTGCCCGGCATTACAAAAAGCCGGTATGATAACAGACGCTACATGGATTGACATGAATAATGACAAAAGAAGTGATCTTGTTATTGTAGGTGAATGGATGCCAGTAAGTGTTTATATCAACAATAATGGTAAGCTTGAAAATAAAACAGCTTCTTACTTCGATAAAAGCTACAGTGGATGGTGGAACAAATTGCTTGTGGGGGATTTGAACAAGGATGGCAAGCCGGATTTAATTGTAGGCAACCTCGGCCTTAATACGCAATGCAAGGTAAATGACAAAGAGCCTGCTGAAATGTTTTATAAAGACTTTGACGATAACGGCTCTGTTGATCCAATACTTTGCTTCTACATACAAGGCAAAAGCTATCCTTATGTGTCACGGGATGAGTTGCTTGACCAAATGAGTATTATGCGTCCCCGCTACCCTGATTATAAAAGTTATGCAGATGCCACTGTCACCGATATTTTCTCTACAGATGAGCTAAAAGATGCAAAGCACCTTTCTGTGAATTGTTTAAAAACAACATTCTTTGAAAGTGGTTCTGATGGTAAACTGCATGAAAAAGCTTTGCCATTGCAGGCACAATATTCACCAGTATTCACCATAACATCTTTTGATTATGATAAAGATGGAAATGAAGATCTTTTACTTTGTGGCAATATCAATCATGCCCGTCTTCGTTTTGGAAAATATGATGCAAACTATGGCATGTTGCTTAAAGGTGACGGCAAAGGAGGTTTTACATATGTAAGCCAGCAGCAATCAGGCTTTAATTTAAGAGGAGATGTAAGAGCTGTTTTAAATATAAATGGAACATTACTTTTTGGTATCAATCAAAAACAAATAAGGGCTTTTTCTCCCGGAGGAGCAAATTAAATTAACTATTGACGAATACGAATTCGTAACTACCATAATGGCTGCTACCAATTAATATTACGATAGAAAAATAAAATGCCTGGCTAATGATAACAAGGCATTTATTTTAAAAGCATAAAATAAAAACCAACTACACATTCACTGCAAAACAGACATCATCACTTTTGTAATATCCTCAAGCGTTTTTTTGTCTTTGCCTGCTCTTACAGCAACCCTTAACCCACTTACATTGTTAAACAAAAAACGTGCTGTAGCTCTTGCATCAATATCCGCCGGAATTTGCCCGCTGCGTTGCCCCTTTTTAATGGTCGTATAAAAAGCGTTCTCAGCTTCCTGCATATTATCTGTTACTATAGCTGCTATCTCCTCATCATGCGGTGCAAGTTCAATAGCTGTATTTACCACAAAACATCCTTTAGCTATTCTATCTGTCAGGCCCTCTTTTATCAGGCTTTGAAAAATCTGCCTGATTGTTTTTAAAGCATCTTCACTATGTTCCGCAAGTTCTGATAATGCATGTGTATAATTCTCCTGGTAGTGTTTGAGTGCCTTGATAAAAAGTGTTCGCTTATCACCAAACGTATCATACATGCTTGACCTGTTTATGCCCAATCCATCTACCAGATCCTGAGCAGATGTTCCATTATACCCTTTATGCCAAAATATCTTCAGGGCTTTGTCAAGCACCGCATCTTCATCAAAAGCTTTACCTCTTGCCATAGTAACAGTTTTTTAGTAACCGATCTTCAAATTTTATAATTCAGGAACGATTGTTCCAAACATAAGGAAAAAAATTAACTGAGTGTATTCACAGTAAGACCACCATCGACAACTAATTCTGCACCGTTAATAAAAGACGCTTCGTCAGAAAGAAGGAACCTCACAGTTTTAGCTATTTCATCTGCCTGGCCAAACCTGTTTAATAATACTTTCTGGCTTAATACATTCGAAAAGCCATCAACAGCTTCTTTGGCAAGGCCAAGCTTATCATAAAGTGGTGTTGCAACAGGGCCAGGAGAAACTGAATTCACTCTTATTTTTCGCGGTGCAAGTTCAGCGGCCAGAACCCTGGCAAAAGAAAGCAAAGCGCCTTTACTTGCGCTGTACACGCCAGAGGCGGGTGCACCAAGTGTTGCGTTTACAGATGTATTAAGCACGATAGATGCACTTTCATTTAAAAGAGGAATAAATTTTTGAATGGTGAAGAAGACACCTTTAACGTTTGTATTCATGATAGTATCATAGTGTTCTTCTGTCGCAACTTCCACCGGCATAAAAGATGCAACACCGGCATTTAAAAACAATGCATCTACCTTACCAAACTTGTTCTTAACTACTTCTGCAAGCTCGGTAATATCAGACAATTTACCTTGGTCAGAAACAATACCTGTTGCTCCTAATTCTTTTGCAGCCTTTTCGGTAGTTTCTTTATTACGGCCCGTTATTATTACTGTTGCTCCCTGTGCAATTAATTCTTTTGCCGCTGCATAACCAATACCGCTGTTGCCTCCTGTAACCACGGCTACTTTGTTTTTTAGTGTAGACATTTTCATTAAATTTTTATTTTGGAATGATTGTTCCACAAATTTAATAAATCTGGAACGATTGTTCCAAATTTATTTTTAGCGAGCACTATTTATCGTTTTATGTCACAAAAAATGTTGACGTAATATGCTTTTAACAAAAGGGCTTTTCTAAAGACGATATTTAAGTGAAGGAAGAGAGCGCACAACTTCACTGGTACCATTCACTAAAAAGAATATGCAATGTTTATTTGTGAATAATATTATATTGCATCTGCTTAATCAGTTCTATATCCTTTTACAGAAAAGCGTAAAAAATTCCTTAACGGCCCGGAAATACAATATTTGACAAACAAATTCATAAATTAGCCGCGCTTTGCAATGCATTTAAACCAGCCGGAGAACATTAAATATGGAAAAAGGTTTTATACAACAATTTATTGAATGGATAATTCATAATGGCGGACTCTATGTTTTGTTGCTGGTTATCTTCGCTGAAACCGGCCTGTTACTTGGGTTCTTTTTTCCTGGTGACAGCCTTCTTTTCGCAGCCGGCATATATACGGAAGAACTTGCAAAAGAATTCTTTGGTATTCACTACAGCGTTATTATCATCCTGGTAATTATTGCCTCTGTGCTTGGAAATATGGCAGGTTACTGGTTTGGCAGCAAAACCGGCCCCATGCTTTATCAAAGAAAAGATACCTGGCTTTTTAAAAAGAAGCACCTGATGCGTGCCCATGATTTTTATGACCATTATGGAAAGGGAACTATTTTCCTCGCAAAGTTTTTACCCATTATAAGAACCTTTGCCCCAATTGTTGCAGGCATTGTAAAAATGGATAGAAAGACATTTTACTTTTATAACATAGTTGGAAGTATCTGCTGGGTAAGCTCCATGATGCTGGGCGGCCATTTTCTTCAGACATGGGTAGAAAAAAAATATGGCTACAGCCTAAAAGATCATATAGAAGCTATTACCATTATAATTGTTCTGATTACCACACTACCTGTTCTTTACAAACTAATCTTTGGCAAAAAGAAACCACAGCCTGTTAATGTAGACGATAAGGTTGAAATAAAAAACTAAATCAACTCAATAAAAAATACAACAACTACTCCTGCCTGGCAAAAATGCTTTTGGTGAAATGAATACACATGGTTTTATTCTACACTCTTGTAAGTGCTAATAAGAGTGCCTGCTGATGTTTTTAAAGGCACGTCTTACCAAATGATTCTTAACAAAACCCGGTATCATACGGCCCATGTAATAGGATATTTTATTTATACCACCAGGTATTATACGCATCCTGCCTTTCAACATTTGCGTAATAGCTTCTTTAGCTACCTGTTCGGGCTGAAGAATAGATTTCCTTGCAAGTCCTTTCAAATCTGCATTGCTAGCCTTTACGTTGGCATTGGTATCTGTACCACCAGGGCATAATACACTCACATTAATACCAGCATCTTTTAATTCAAGCGCAAGCGACAAAGAGAATGTATATACAAAAGCCTTGGAAGCCGCGTAAACGCTTTTATAAGGCATGGCAAAAAAACCACCAAGGCTGCCGGTATTTAAAATGTAAGAAGGAGTATTATTTTTTAAATCGTCTATAAATAGCCGCGTTAGCATGCAGGTAGTTGTTACATTCAGTTGTATCTGCATTGCATAAAATTCAGGAGAAGTCTTTTCAAAAGCCCCTTTTGAACCAAGTCCCACATTATTGATTAATACATTCACGTTGTATTTATTGGTCTTCACCCAGTCGTAAACCTCTTTTACAGCATCCTGCTTCGCTAAATTTATCCCAAGCGTTTCGCATTCAACTTTAAACGTATTGCGTATATGCGTTGCCAGGTCAGTCAATTCAATGCCTGGCAAAGCAACAAGCAGAATGTTCATTCCCCTTCCGGCGCATTCAAGCGCCAGCGCTCTTCCTATTCCATTACTTGAACCAGTTATTAAGGTATAATGCACAGCATAATTTTAAATAATCAATCTTATAGGCTATCTGCTTTCATTCTTTCAACTTCCTTCTACATTCTATCTTCTGCATTCTCCGTTTTTTTCTTCTCCTGTTCTCTTATCCACTTCACGGTTTTCTCCAATCCTTCTTTTAATGGAATATACGTATAGCCAAGTTCACGTTTTGCTTTATCGCAACTTAACGACCAGTTATAGAGATATTTCTTAATCCATTTAGGCGTAAGCAACGGAGGCTTACCTGTAAGCTTCGTACGCAACATCATTGCGTTGCCTGCAATAAGCATGGCCCACACAGGCATATTGATTAGTTTTAATTTTTTACCAGTTACTTCACCCAGCGTATCAAAAAACTCCTGGTAAGAAGCATTTACTCCCGACAAAATGTAACGTTCACCACTTCTTCCCTTTTGCATAGCAAGTATATGTCCGTTTACGATATCATCAATATAAACATAGCTTCCTGTTTTGGTTCCATCACCGGGCATAATCTTCCATTTTCCCTGCATGTATAATTTTGCAAGTTTTGTAACTGCATTGCTCTCTGTTTCAATTCCAGGACCATAAATACGGGGCGGATTTACAATCACTATATCCATATTGTATTGCTTGCAATATTGCCTGCATAAATTTTCAGCTTCCGTTTTTGTATCCTCGTATTCATTCAAAATATCACCAATGCGTTTATCATCTTCTTCCACCGGCTTATCGCCCGAAGGTCCCAACACACCGCCTGTTGACGTAAACACAATCTTTCTTACGTTAAGTTTACGGGCAGCATCAAGAACATGCTTTGTTGCCTCTACATTCAATTTATAATAAACAGAGGGGTCTTTTGCCCATACACGTGCAAAAGCAGCAAGGTGATATACCTGCTCACAATCCTTCATTGCTTTTTCAATAGAAACAGGGTCAGTAATATCCCCATCAAAAAGAATAATATTTGGATGTGAAAGAAGCGAAGCTTTATTAGCAGAGCGTACAAGTGCATGAACGGTATTGCCTTCGTTTGCCAGCCTTAATGCAAGATTGTTTCCAATGTAGCCAGTAGCGCCTGTAATAAATATTTTCATTCAATGTTTTTGAGCGCCGAATATCGGAAAGAATAGATAAAACGAATGTGCTAATTGCTACTGCGCTGATTTATCAATCGTATTTTTCATGTTGGTTACTCGATGTCTGCCACAGTCCTGTTTTCCAATATAGCCAGGTTAGCATCTCTCACCTCGCACATTACTCTGTGCAGGCCACAGTTCTTTTCATCACAATTTTTACATCGCTGATAAAAATGCAGGCTAACACAAGGAAGTAATGCTATCGGTCCATCTATTAAGCGCAGTACTTCAGCCAGGTAAACCTTATTGGGGTCCTTAGCAAAAAAATATCCGCCGCCTTTTCCCTTTTTACTTTCAAGGATGCCCGATTTTTTTAGTTCGAGTAATATATTCTCTAAAAATTTTAACGGAATTTTTTTCTTCTTAGAAATCTCGGCAATCAGCACGGGACCTTCTTCTTTTTTCTGCGCCAGGTACATGAGCGCTTTAAACGCATATTGAGTCTTCTTAGAAAGCATGAAATAAAATTAAGAAGTAAATATGCAAATTTTTCTCTTATAAACGTTATTGATTAGAGAAAGCAATTAATTTCATTAAAAACTAATCCATGAAAAAACCAATCAGGCTTGTATTGTTATTGTTATTTGCGTCTGTTGTTCTCAATTCTCAAAAAGCATCAGCGCAAAGACTTTTCTTTCTTTTTGGGCATGCAGTTTACGACAAACCCTTGCAAAAAAATTTCAAAGACAATTATAATTACGGGGCAGGCGGGGAAATTGGCGCAGGAATTGGGGCCAATCAAACTTTTCTTACCGGCACAATAGGCTACACAAAATTTAATGCCATCAGTGGAAATGCCGCAGGCAACCTTACTTATGTGCCTGTAAAACTGGGCATAAGGCAATATATTTTTGCAAAACTTCTTTTCATAAATGCAAATGCAGGTATCGCGAAGCTTAGCCCTAAAAACGAAGATTCTCAATCAAGATTTACAGCCGACGCAGGTGTAGGAGTTAAACTTGCAGGACTGGATTTAGGAATAAATTACGATGGTTATGCGGCAAATAATCCCTCCGGATGGGCGTCATGGGTTTCTTTTAAAGCAGGCTTCAGGATTGGATTATAGCTTAGTTATGCAGATAATTTCCACACCAAAATTTCTTATTCAGGAGCTTTGCAACGAATAATTTTATTTTTACTCAAATAAAATTCAGAAAGCTGTTAAAAAGGCTTAATTGAATTAAATATTTTACTTTGTACGTTACAAATTAAATTTCAGAGTATGATAAAGTTACAGGTTATAGGTAATCTAGGGCGGGATTGTGTTGTCAACAATGTAAATAACAAATCCGTTATCAATTTCAGCGTGGCGCATACTGAAAAGTTCCGCGATGCGCAAGGCAATCAAAAAGACAGAACGATATGGGTGGAATGCGCCTACTGGACTGACAGGACGGCAATTGCACCTTACCTTAAAAAAGGCACGCAGGTATATGCGGAGGGACAGCCTGATATAAGATCTTATACAACACAGGATGGCAGAAGTGGCACGTCTCTTACGCTAAGAGTTACCAACGTACAGCTGCTTGGTGCAAGAAGCAATGATGGAGAAGGCGGCGGTTCTCAAAGCTATAACAATGCACCTTCCTACAACAGTGGTTATGGAGGTTCTCAACCGGTGGCAGCAAGTCCTACCCAGGTAGACTATGGCGAACCCGCAGACGATTTACCTTTCTAATCATATTTTAAAGCTTGGCAGGGCGGTTTGTAACCGCCCTTTTTTATTTCATCAATCTTCTTTTATCGCGAAATCGTTTGCGAAGAAAAAAGGTCTGCTTTACTTATTTTATAAACCAATATGCTTTACTCTTGCGCATTAATTACTAATTTATGAATGCAAACAGGCTTTTTGATTTGACCGGAAAGAAAGCATTGGTGACAGGCGCCAGCCGTGGCATTGGGCAAGCAATGGCAGTGGGATTGGCTGAAGCAGGTGCTGATATCATTGCTGTTTCCAATTCATTAAAACCTGGCAGCGATACAGAGAAATCGGTGCTTGCAACAGGCCGTAAATTCTGGCCTCACAGCGCCGATTTTAGTGACAGGAAAGCTGTGTATGCATTCATTAATAAAGTAAAAGAAGAACATGCTCAAATAGATATTTTAATTAATAATGCCGGCACCATTTTACGAGCCCCTGTTGCGCAGCATAGTGATGAAGACTGGGATAAAGTATTATCAATAAACCTTGACGCGCAGTTTATTATTACCCGGGAATTCGGAAAGGATATGTTGCAGAAAGGCAGCGGAAAAATTGTTTTCACCTGTTCTTTGCTTTCTTTCCAGGGTGGTATTACAGTACCGGGATATGCAGCCAGCAAAGGCGCCTTATCAAGCCTTGTAAAAGCTTTTGCGAACGAATGGGCATCTAAAGGAGTTAACGTTAACGGCATTGCGCCTGGTTATATTTCAACAGACAATACAGAAGCATTACGCAACGATCCCGAAAGAAGCAAAAGCATACTCGGCCGTATACCCGCCGGGCGATGGGGTGAACCGGAAGATTTTAAAGGCCCTGCTGTCTTTTTATCTTCTGATGCGGCAGCCTATGTTCACGGCACAATTCTATTGGTTGATGGCGGTTGGATGGGCAGGTGATTGTTAATCGCTAAGCAATCTCTACGGAGTGGGAAGTGGTAAATGGGGAGATAATGTTTGTCGCCGCCTCATCATTCAATATTCCTTGCTCCTTGTTCGATATTTATATCCGTGAATAGTGTGTAAAAGCCCTCCTTTGCGCCTCTGCGTCTTTGCGTTAAACTTTACTCTATAAAGAATCAGTTGAATTAGGCAAATCCCATAAATCATGGTTCAGACAGAAGAGTAAAAAATTATTAGCATCATTCAAATCATATAAATCCTGGTCCACCTTAGAATTTTGTATCTCTTCCTGTAAAACTCGTACGCTTCAAGGGGTGTTCGTGAAGCAACTTTGTGTTATCAAAATAAAACACAACTTTATGAGCACTTTAAACAACAAAGTAATTCTTGTAACAGGCGCATCAAGAGGCATCGGCGCTACCATCGCAAAGAAACTAGCCAATGTCAGCGCTAAAGTAATAGTAAACTACGCGGGTGGTAAAGCCGCTGCAGACGAAGTAGTAGAAGCAATAAAACAAGATGGCGGTGATGCTATTGCATTGCAGGCTGATGTTAGCAAGGCTGCTGATGTAAAACATCTTTTTGATGAAGCGATTGCACATTATGGCAGAATTGATGTATTGGTAAACAATGCCGGCATCATGATTAACAAGCTGATTAAAGACACCACTGATGAAGACTTCAGCCGCATATTTGACATTAATGTAAAAGGAACCTTCAACACTTTGCGCGAAGCTGCTACCAGGCTTGCAGACAATGGAAGCATCGTTAATTTCTCTACTTCAGTCAACCGCATTATGCTGCCTACTTATGGTACTTATGTAGCAACAAAATCAGCCGTGGAGCAACTGACAAGGGTTTTCTCAAAAGAAATCGGCAACAGGGGTATTAATGTTAATTCTGTTTCTCCGGGCCCTACCAATACTGAATTATTTGTAACCGGTAAATCAGAAGAAACAATCAGCAGGCTTGCATCACTTTCCGCTTTTAATCGTATTGGCGAACCAAATGATATTGCGCAGGTAGTGGTATTTCTTGCAAGTGATGAAGCAAAATGGATCAACGCACAAAACATCGGCGTTAATGGTGGCATGGCTTAAAAAGATAGGCAGACGTTAGCCAGCAAGGGGCTTTCAACATACTATCATTATTCAGTTATAGTTCCGGCTGTACGTTACAAGTCCGCGCTTCACTACGTTCGCTGTGGGCTTTCCACTTCTATCCGGCAGCCCTTCAACTGCGGATTATTAATTAAGCAAAGAGTGCGGTCCACGTTTACCGACGCAATCGATATTTCAATTCATTACCACTTTAAATTGATCGTGAAACGGCGAAAGTGAAACGTCAGAAGCGCATGTTTCATCTTTCACATCTCACGTTTCACATCTCACGCTTGTTACTGCCACATCTATGCTCTCAAACAACAAGCAACTAACAACAAACATCCAACAACAACATTCATCACAACATTAGAACCACATTTTATGAACAGTCTTAAAAACAAAGTAGCGCTGATTACAGGTTCAGCAAGAGGTCTTGGTAAAGCAATTGCTGAACGTTATGCCGCATTAGGAGCAGACATAGTCATTAATTATTCAAAAGACAAAGCTTCCGCTGATGAAGTCGTAAGTAACATTAAGGCCATGGGCGCAAATGTGATAGCGGTACAGGCAGACGTGAGTAAAGTACCAGACATTAAAAAACTTTTTGAGGAAGCAACCAATGCCTTTGGCAAGATTGATATTATTGTAGCCAACGCAGGTATAGAAATGGTTGAAACACCTGTTACAGAATTTACAGAAGAACAATTCGACCGCTTGTTTTCCATCAATACAAAAGGCGCTTACTTTACCATGCAGCAGGCCGCAAAGCATGTTACAGACAATGGAAGAATCATTTACATCGCATCAAGCACCACCTCTTTCCCTGTACCGGGTATGGCAATATATGGAGGCAGTAAAACAACACCAAGATACCTTGTAGACATTTTATCAAAAGAGATTGGCCACAAGGGTGTAACAGTCAATTCTATCATTCCTTTCGCTGTGGATCACTCAGGCATATTTGCAGAGGCAGGCAGTTATCCTGCATTAAGAAAACAGCTTCTTGACAGTTGCCCCATGGGCAGGCTTGCAGAAGTAGAAGACGTTGCCAACATCGCAGAATTCTTTGCAAGCGATTTGTCTTCTTTTGTTTCTGGTCAGCACCTGTTGGTAAACGGGGGAGCAACCAATTAATCATTTTTCAAGACAGCAGAAGCATATCGCTTTTGCCGCTTTTTCTTTAAGTATAGAACACAAATGAACATACTTGAAAACTTTCTATTTTGTGTACTGATAGTTGTACTTATCACACCAGCAACAACTATTCAATCACAACAAACAATACGTACAATGAATATAGAAAAGCTTACCAATCCTGTCGTTAAAAAAGCCATCAATGCTTTGCAGGCAGCCGATAAAAACACATGGTTTTCATTATTTACACAAGATGCAGAACTATATGATGATGGAAACAAAATGAACTTTAAAAACTTCTTTGAAAAAGCCATCGGTCATGAACGGTTTACAAGCATCGACAGTGTTGAAGACAGCGGCCTGTCAGTGTATGGAAAGTTCCACACCGACCAATGGGGGAATTTTAAAACGTATTTTAAATTTCACATCAACCAGGATGATAAAATAAGTCGCCTTGATATTGGGCAGGCGTAGTAGTATGCTTCGCACGAAGTAAGTTTAAATTGGCTGTATAAGTTCTGCACTAATGGCTCCTGCAATTCTACGCTGTTACCAGTTATCTCATAAGGCGCCTTTTTCGGTTCGGTCCCGCATGTGCAGGATTTCCACGATGGCGGAGCTTTATCGTGGAAAAGAAGCGAAAGCCGCGCCATTGAGATAACGAAGCCATGCGGCTTGAGTACGGATATAGCCTTTGATCAATTATTGAATAAAAAAATAGAATTGCATTTGTGCAATAACAAGTCACAAAAAAAGCTACGGGGGATAACCGTAGCTTTTTTATCATGAAAGTATATCTCTTACTTCGTATCAAACCTGATAGACGATATTACCAGGACGTTACTATTGCTAGGATCTTTTGATTTCGCAGTGATATACAGCGTATGCATCTTGCCATCACTGATTGGCTGCAATGGACCAGAAACTGTTTTAAAACTTGGCTTCTCACTCTTCAGCGGCGTAGTGATAGCATCAAAATTGAACTCACCAATCTTAGTTCCGCTTTCAGCATCAAGATGAACTTCAAAAGTGTAACCCGCTACAGGTTGATTTGTCCATGCCAGTGTAAGTGTGGCGCTTTGAATTAATGAAAGATCGATATTCTCAATGGCAAACCAACCCGTGTTTCTTGGTGCCATCATATAGGCGGTTCCGTTGAAAAAGTTTTTAGAGAAATCCTGCATTTTTTCAATGCCTTCAAATGTATAAGTGTTATTGTGCAATGCAATTGCGTTGCCACCACTTAACGGCTTGATATTGGTACCGCCATTGTCTGTATAAGTAGCAGTCAGGTACAATACACCATTGTTCTTAACAGGCTTGTCAAGCGATGGATTTAATGAACCCGCTGCAGGCAGTGATTTCTTTTTCTCTTTGTTTGCAGAAAGTGACAGCACCCAATTGACAATTTGCTTAACATCATCTTCTTTTAACGTAGGGTGCGCAGACATGGCCACTTCACCCCATTTGCCACCACCACCTTTGATTATTTTTTGAACGAGATATGATACAGCATTAGGATCTTTTGCATAACGATCCGCCACCGCCTGGAAAGCTGGCCCGATAGATTTTTCATCTACCTTATGACATGTTTTACAATCCAGAGATAGCATAAGATTTTTACCCATTACAGCCTCGCTTACTACCTGGTGCCCCATTGGCTTGGCGGCAAGGTCGCGGCCTTCAATATAGTCCGCAGTTACTACCAGGTTTTCCGGGTTCTTTGTTTTTGCAGTATCATCTTTGTCTTCTATGCCAACATTATACTTCACCTGTTTGCCGGGGAAATAGAATGTCTTGTTGCCTTCAATATTAATATTCACCACAGGCGCTTCATTGCCCGCATATACATCAAGTACGCTGCTTTTAGATACTGCATTCTGGTTATCTTTTACATCAACAGAAATATTGTAGTCACCCGCTTTATCGAAAGTATAAGCAAGCGTCGGTTCTTTGGTTTCTTTGGTTACATCATTCAGGTGCCATACATAAGTAAGCGCGTCGTTTTCAGGGTCTTTTGCATCAACCTTTATATTTACTGCAAGTGGCAACACTCCTGAAGTTTTGTCAACCGTAACGCCTGCAATTTTTGGTGCCCTGTTGCCGCCATTGTATTCAATTCTTGATAAGCCTGCGTCAGGATTTTTAGCAAACCATCCACTGCCATATTCAAGTAGGTATAAGCGGCCGTCGCTGCCCACTTCCATATCAATCAGGTTATTGTTTTTGTTGTGCTCCATAAAAGGCTCCATCTTGTCGAAATCGCCATTCTCTTTCATGGTAACAGCTTTCATCCATCCACGTATCCAATCGTAAATAATCAGCTTGCCATTGTAGTAATCTGGAAGTCTTGTTTCTTTAGGATACATATCGGTATAATAAACAGGTCCTGCCATAGCGTTTCTTCCGCCGGAACCTACCTGTGGAAAATCTTTTGAATCGCCGTAAGGGTACCATATAAACGCAGGTTGCGCCGGCGGCAATTCCTTCAGGCCAGTATTATTGCGTGACTCATTCATAGGTTTTTTGGCGTCGAATGCGGGCCCGTATTTACCAGTACCATAATCATAAACATGATAAGGATAGTTGTTGCCAACAAACAATGGCCATCCAAAATAACCTGCGTGACGAGCCTGGTTCACTTCATCATAGCCGCGTGGGCCACGTGTATCGAAACTGTCTACGTTGGCATCCGGTCCAACTTCACCCCAATATAAATTACCATTCTTTTGATCGACAGAAATTCGGTATGGATTACGGTTACCCATTACATAAATCTCCGGCCTTGTGCCTGTTTCTCCTTTAGGAAACAGGTTGCCTTCCGGGATGGTGTAACTGCCATCTTCATTTACTTTTATTCGAATGATTTTTCCACGTAAATCGTTTGTATTTCCGGCAGAGCGCCTTGCATCATATTGTTGATGTCCGGGGCGATCATCAAGAGGTGCATAACCATGGCTTACATAAGCTTGCTTGCCCTCATCAAATGGTGTTGAGTTATCACCTAAAGAAAGATACAGCATCCTGTCTTTGCCAAAGGCAATTGAACCGCCGGTATGGCAACAAATCTCTCTTTGAGAATATACCTGTAAAATAATTTTTTCAGACGCAGGATTAATAGTGTCGTTTTCAAAAGTAAAGCGTGACAGCCTGTTTACAGAAGTATCTGTCGGACTGTAATACATGTAAATGAAATGATTCTTTTCATAATTGGGATCTTTCTGTAAACCAAGCAAACCTTCTTCTGCGTTAACGCCTGGCGTATGCACTGTTTTCCAGTAAACATTTAAGAATCCTACCTGCTTAACATCTTTCGTTTCATGATTGTATCTTAATATTTCACCACGGCGTTGAACAACAAGAATGTCAAGGTTGGGCAATACAGTCATCTCAGTAGGTTCGAAGAATACACCTTGAACAAGATTTACTTTAGTGAAACGATCTTCATCAGGTACGCGAAGTGTTTTTGCTTTTGCGTAGTCTAATTTTTTATTGCCGCCGATTGCATATTCAATACCTGCTGCTATATGTTTTAAATAATTGGGATCAGTGAAGGATTCTTCCGTATGGCCAAGTTCTGTGTACCATGCGCGGCCACCATCAAAATCGTGATACCATGCCATAGGGTGATCATCCCCATTCTTGCCACCCTGGTAACTCTTTTCATCAATCTTTATTAATACATGAACATCTTTACTTAAATTTTTAAAATTGTACCACTCGTCTTTGCGCTTCCATGGATTGGGTAAATGTTTTGTAGATGGGTCATTGGCATCAACAATATTCAACGTTGCTTCCTGCTGCTCCGGGTGACTATCAAAATAAGCCCCTACAAGCCTGCCATACCAGCCCCAGTCATATTCTGCATCAGCAGCGGCATGTATGCCTACATAACCACCACCGGCCTGTATGTATCTTTCAAAATCAGCTTCCTGGTAATTGTTCAGCAGGTCGCCGGTAGTGTGCAAAAAAATAACGGCAGAATAATTCTTCAAACTGTCCTCTGTAAAATAGCCTGCGTTGGAAGTTGTATCAACTTCAAAATTGTTTTCAGCACCAAGCTTGTAAATGGCATCTACACCTGCAGGAATAGATGAATGGTGAAAGCCTGCAGTCTTTGTAAAGACCAATACTTTGGGTTTGCCTGATTTTGTATTACATGCCGTAATAGTAAGTATGCCTGTAATGGCAAAAAGAAACAATCGTAAATTCTTCATGGTTGAGTTTGATAATGCATAAAGATAGGGGGAGATGGTTAATTAAAAATTAATACACTGGTTAATGAACGAAGAAGGTTTTGAAAATTTATTATGCGAAAGTGCTGATAGTTATCCATCCGGTTATGTGGGTGATGGTATGTTGTTTAACTTGGCTGCTAAAGGAATGTTTTTCAACTTTACGTTTTTAAAAAGAAGCATATGAAAAATAACAGACAACTTATATCATCAGGAACAGAGTGGGAAAAGAAATTTGGTTACAGCAGGGCCGTTAAACAAGGCAATTTTGTTTTTGTGGCAGGCACCACTGCTGTTAATGAACATGGAGATGTTATCGGATTTAATGATCCTTATCAGCAGGCAGTATATATCTATAAAAAAATAAAGAAAGCTTTGAAAGAAGCCGGGGC
>Ga0105239_10004438_pt1 | contig 16772 bp, 17 predicted proteins | sample KBSC44metaG_FD_92761 | JGI IMG/M metagenome (GOLD analysis project Ga0105239, IMG submission 92761) | Corn rhizosphere microbial communities from Kellogg Biological Station, Michigan, USA - KBS C4-4 metaG | ecosystem: Host-associated > Plants > Roots > Rhizosphere > Soil | place: Michigan, USA...
ATCCTCTTATGCGGCGACCACGACAGCGAGGAGGGGTACTACCCGTCCTTCCAGAAACAGTGTACGAGACAATCGCAGAACAGGCCGGGATGACGATGGCAGAACAGATGGCGTTTCGCGGCAGACTCGCCCAGGCGGACCGCGCACACGCCGCTTCGGCTGTTGCCAATTTGCAAAGCGACAGGGGCATCCTCGCGGTGGTGATGAACGCGCCAGCGGAAGAGCGATGGGAGGTATTCTTGAAATTGTGCCGGAACGCGGCCGTCCCAGACGAGCGCCTGCGCAACATCGCGGTGGAAATCTTTGAAACCGGCCCGGCGTGCACATTCCTCCAGCAGAAACGTCCAACAGGGCGGGCTCGGGCGGACCCTGCTTTCCGACGCAACGCCACGACAGACGACCTCGCAGCGGCTGTATCCCGGGCACGTCCAAACCTCCGACGTTTCCTCTTCCGGTACCACGTCGTTCCTTTGAGGGCTTGGCAGGCCCTCGTGGGCCAGCTCCTTGATGCCGGAGATATATCCACTCTGAGCGAGTTAGAAGCCACCGGTCTGAAACAAGCAATGGAGACATCACCAGCCGGACCGTGGTCAGCGGAATGGGACTCATCGGCACTCCCGCAAACATCCCTGGAATTCATCGCTCGCCTGCCCACCGGTTGGGGCAATCTTCTTGGCTATGGGCTGTCCAACAAACCCATCCATCAGTTGGAGTGGCTTCACACCAACGGGTTCGACGTCATGCCCGCCTTCGGGTGGGTCATGCGGGTATGCGACAACTGCACTGACGACATCATGGACTGGGTGCTGAGCCCGGTTCTGGGGCGCCGATGCTACATGGCGGGGCCGACAATGATCCTCCAGGACGTTCTCAAAAGGATGAGAAATCCAGAAGTCGGGAACTCGTATGCACATCCCAACAATGCCGCGCACCTGCTGGACCCATTCGAATCGGTCGCGCCAGAATTTGACGAGCCCATGAGCCCAGAGACCAGCCGGGCCGCGGAGGATTACCTGCGCATGCGCTTCCATCATGAATCTCAGCCGCATGACCATGAGTCTCTGATTAGAGACCTCCTCTACCTGGCCACGACAACAGTCAGCGGGGACCGGATAATTCTCCCTCTATCTGACGACGCCATGGTACATGGCAAGTCGGTCCTGAAGTTGCTGGGCGGGGTGGGACAAAATTCCGTCAATTCGAACCAGGGTAAGAAAGACGAACTGATGCGCGGACTCCACCTCATCTGGGATAGCATTTTCTCTCCGCCAGTGCGATCGGGTGGGCGCTGGTAGGTTTCGCACTACTCACGGGTGATCGCCGGTCCGTTGCCTTGCGGGAAGCACTCCCAACCCATGTATTGTGCGCCAAAAGGGAAGCCCAACACGCACCCACCACGCCAGATAAAGGAACGTAGTAAAGCCACCGACCCGATCGTGATTGACCTCACTGACGATGACGATGACGGCTTTGTGGACTACTCGACCTCACATGGCCATAGATGAATTTGTAAAGAACACCTTTGGACGTGTTACTGGAAAATGAAAAAGTGGCGAACGGAATAACTGTTGACAGCTGTGACGCCTGTTGGCCAAATGCTGTCTGGCACGGTGAACCGTCTTATTCCAAGAGGGTCCGAGATGGAAATGGAACCCGTCTGGCCCTGCATTTTGAGGCAACGCCATCCCATGGGGACGTCGAAAATGCGGAAGGTCATCACTTTTGTTTTGTTCTCAGGAGCAAAGGCCACGATTTGCGCGGCGTTGGGATTGAGACCCGCAGCAGTGGCCTCTTGGAGATTGAGATAGTTCAACGTCAGCGTCGAACCGGAAGCCGTCCAGCGGAAAAAGCACTGCCTTGTACCTGCGTCAATGATTGACCCAGTGCCGTTCTGGCTGAACGTCAAGGCCGACGTACTCCTTGGAGGCGGAGCGTACCAGTTTGCTACCGGGCTGGCGCCCGTGACCTCGGTGTCGGCGTGTGCGGCAACGCGGAGCGTCTCAACTGTTGACGACGAGGCGCTTACCTGGCCACGGAGTTCCTCCACCAAAGCACTGAGAGCAGAAATCTCCTGCCGCAGTTGAGTTTCAGAGGAAGTCAGTGCGCTTTGAATATCGGCTAGAGTCGCCTTGCCGTCCACGGCGGTGCGAAGGCCGTCGATGGTGGCGGTGAGGTCATCCCGAAGACCGTCCACGGCCGCCTCCACGTCGGCAGGTGCCGCTTTGCCGTCCACCACGGTCCGGAGGCCGTCGATAGAGGCGGTGAGGTCGTCCTGAAGGCCGTCCACGGCCGCTTCCACGTCAGCCGATGTCGCCTTGCCGTCCACCACGGTCCGGAGACCGTCGATAGAGGCGGTCAGGTCGCCCCGAAGGCCGTCCACGGCCGTCTCCACATCAGCCGTTGTCGCCTTACCGTCCACCACGGTCCGGAGGCCGTCGATAGAGGCGGTGAGGTCGCCCCGAAGGCCGTCCACGGCCGTTTCCACGTCAGCCGATGTCGCCTTGCCGTCCACCACGGTCCGGAGGCCGTCGATAGAGGCGGTCAGGTCGCCCCTCAAACCGTCCACGGCCGCCTCCACATCAGCTGGTGCCGCCTTGCCGTCCACCACGGTCCGGAGGCCGTCGATAGAGGCGGTGAGGTCGCCCCGAAGGCCGTCCACGTCAGTCGATGTCGCCTTGCCGTCCACCACGGTCCGGAGGCCGTCGATAGAGGCGGTCAGGTCGCCCCTCAGACCGTCTACGGCCGCCTCCACGTCGGCAGGTGCCGCCTTGCCGTCCACCACGGTCCGGAGGCCGTCGATAGAGGTGGTGAGGTCGCCCCGAAGGCCGTCCACGTCAGTCGATGTCGCCTTGCCGTCCACCACGGTTCGGAGACCGTCGATAGAGCCGGTGAGGTCGCCCCTCAGACCGTCTACGGCCGCCTCCACGTCGGCAGGTGCCGCCTTGCCGTCCACCACAGTGCGAAGACCGTCGATGGAAGCGTTGACGTCTCCTCGAAGACCATCCACGGCCGTCTCTACATCAGCTGTTGTCGCTTTGCCGTCCACCACAGTGCGGAGACCGTCGATGGAAGCGTTGACGTCTCCTCGAAGACCATCCACCGCGTCAGCAATATCGGCACGCTCTGCTTTCTGTTCGATATCGGTGGTAATTTGCGACAGACGCTGAGTCAACTCCTCTTGAGAGGCGGTGTGTGATTCGCTTTTTTCTTCAAGGATTGTAACACGGTGTTCAATCCCCTGGTTCCCGTCCGTGGCTTTGTTGGTAGCAGCCGCCAACTGCTGAACGCCAGAGACAGTGAGCGCCAGGATTTGGTTGGTGTCGACCTGCAGGACGTCCCCAGCCTCCACGCCGTAAACGAACACCTTGTTATCTGGCGCGAGCACTTTCTCTGCTGAAGCAGCGTCAATCTTGAAACCGTTTTCCGTTAGTTCCTCGATTTTGGCAGTGCTCTGCCCGCGCACGGTTTGCAACCGTACGGTATCGCCCTGATGTAAGCCAGCTTCGGCGGGAAGTTGGACCTGCACCGTCCGTTGATGCGGGTCGAAGTCACCACTGCGAAAAACGTTGGGGAGGAACTCTTTGATGGAACGTACGGCTTCAGGAAGTGCAGCGACAACGCTTTGACACACCAGCCCGGCGCCGACCTGTCGACCGGTGTCAATGTCGGTGAATGACATCACTGGTATCTTGTTGACTTTCGTCAATGCATCATTCGAGTCGACTGTGTGAGAATTGGAGATGGAGCGAGCATCAGCCACCGAGGAAGTCATGGTCCTTTGCTGCCATCAACGAAGAATAAAAATTCTTCAGCAGAACTGAAATAGGACCAAATAAAGGAAACCCCGTTGGTGAAGATGGTCAATGGGCGAGACCATTTCTTGGACGCTCGCGGGAAAAAGCTTGGCCGGAGCGGTGTTCATCCTCGCCGAGCTCATTCTCACACATTACCTCACCAATGTTCTTCCCATTCTGGACTTCGTGTATGACCCGTTGGACCCCGCGTATAACCGTCTGGCTGACTTTGGCAATTCACCTGAATGGGAAATGATATTGACTCTGTGGGCCATCCCCAGCCTGTGGCTCATCTTTCTTCATGGTCTCATCGTGCGCTGGGATGTACGTAAGATGTTCCATCTCATGGTGGCGTGGTTGCATACGGTCGTACTCGCCATCTTTATTGCAGCCGTGCTCAGGTACTTTATTCCATACCCGCGGACGTTCTTCGGAAGTGTTTGTCAGCCGGCGCGCCGGACGCCCGGGTACGTCTTCCGAGACAGCATGTGCACCCGACCTTTTGAGCGGCGGGATGTCCAAGCTTTCCCGAGCGGTCACGCTATGAGCGTGGTGGCCAGCTGGGCGTTCATCGTCCTCGTCGCTGCGCACGGGCTGCGTGTGTTCCATAAGGGCACGAGGACCTACTGGAAAGTACACGTCATACTCATGCCGAACTTACTGGTCCCCATATACGTGTGTGGGGATCGCATCAGGAGCGGAAATCACACCCCTGCTCAGGTGATCTGGGGCAGTTTCTTCGGGCTGATGACCGCAGTACTTGTCTACTCCGTAATGGACCGCAAAGCGTTGATCCCGACAGACGTTTCAAGACTGCTCTAAAGGTGCTTCCTCCGGGGTGTTACCTCACGATCCATTCATCAGGCACCCCACCACTTCACTGTGTACGCATACTCCCCAGCGGCGTCTACGGTGTGCAATTGTGGTCGGTGCTCTCCGTCCCACAAAATAGACACCGACTCCCCGTCTGATCCCTTGCCGGAGCTCAAACGACAAACTTGTCCGCCTGCCAGGGAAAAAGTTGCAGCTGCGCCTTTGCCGCTCTCGTTGCGCACAGCTAGAAAGTAGCATCCGTCCACTTCCAAAGGAAGATCAACTCCCGCGGTCCCACTTGTCACTAAGCGCGTTGTATGGATGGAGTCGGTCATCTTACAGCAGATGGATGGAAAAAAGCGGTCGTTGCAAACGCGCTCACGCCGTACACAACGCTGCGCCAGGCGCCACATTGTGCGGAGGTGCAAGAGCAAGCAAATTCACGCCGGCTGCGTACTTTTCCTTTATCACTCCGTGTATTACTCCGCCACCATGTCGTACGAGGCGGAACCCATCATTTCTCCTGAAGAGTTCAATATATGCTATCAACTCTTCAAAGACAAAACGAAAACAGAACCCATCCAGCTCAACACACTCGAGGGGAAGGTGTACATGATGTTTCGGGACAAAAGTGGCCCTCTGTACGAAAAAATGCCATCTTGGCGCCAGGAGAAAATCAAAGCGCAGCAAGCCGAGAGTGACCTTGCTGCACAGTTCCTTCAAGTGCTGTTCCTCGTGCTGCAAGGCATGACCGTTGAGGAAGCTCTCAACCTTCACACCGATACACGCTGCGACGAAGAGTGCTTAGTTGGGGAAGACTTCGACCCATCTGTCGGCGAAACTTCAGAAGAGGACGAGGAATGAGTTCGTGTGTAGTTTACTACATCAGGTCAACAGCTATATGAATATCCGACCACTATGATCAGGATTAAGGCCCAGGTGAAGGATGGACTACTAGCAGCTCTCAATCCACATGACTCTTTCAAGCTTGTCCCCGTTGCCGGCCCAATCTCCGCGGAAGGCGGTGAATAATTCGGATCGTAATATTTGAGTGTCTGAAAACAGTATTAGCTTACGACAGGGGATGTCCGCAACGACTCACTGACCTCTCCGCCTAACCGGGTTGAGAGACCGGCGCTCATTGCTAAACCTGCGTAATCAGTGTCCGTACACTGCGTGACACGTTTATGTATCGAATCGAACTCTTCCTGGCTGGGTACCCAATTGTGACAGCGGCCCAGGAGTACCTGTACGTGGGGTTTGATTGCCGAGTAAGTGTAGCTACACAGACAAACGGCTTGTGCGTATAATAAGTTGTTGGCAGATGCTTGGGTCAACTCCAATTCCGCCTCTGTGGCGGCCGTCTTTTTCGTTTCACACGTAGCCCACGCTCGTGAGAACTCTGACATCATACTCGGGCACGGCGCAGTGTAGAAGTCGAAGGGTGTCAACTCAGGTTCCGCAGCGACTGTGGCAGTAGCAGATGGAGCCGGCAGGAACGAAGGAGGACGACGCGAAAGGGGCTGGCCGGCAGGAGGACTGGTAGGGATGGGCACGGTAGCTTCCGCTGCTACTGGTCGGGTCGGCAAGGTCGGCGGCCGGGGCTGAACAATTTGCGGGGAGACATAGGCCAGGTGACAGAGAATGAGAGACGAGAGAAGTGCTTTAGTGACAGACATTGTGTGATTTTCAGCCAGGTGTGATGATTGAGGAATTGTCGGCTTGGTCAACCTTTATTATCCGATCTGTTACGGGAGCGAACGATGACACGGTACGTGCGTGGGAAAAATCAATTCCTCGCGTATTAAAACAGGTATGTTTGGTGGTAACATCATGACTTTAGTCCTTGGTATCATCGTAGGACAAGAGATGGACATGCCTCGCCTCCTGCCCAAGATCCAGCGCCTCGTGCGAGAAATCCTTAAGTCGCAACCCGATGAGCCGAGGGAAGGAAGATAAAAATCATCACACGCAAGACCCACGTAAACAAACAATCGGTAAACAAACAGTTAACCCTGCCGCTCGAGCACGGCGTCCGTCGTTCTCGTTATGGTCTCAGAGTGGCCAAAATCCAGTGTGGTTGTGTAACCGAATAAACCGAGTCCAGCCACATTCACTTGGGTGCAACACGCCATCGATAAATCCACAACTCCGATTTCTACATAAACAGTGTGTGTGCCCCAGATACTTTGCAAGTCCAACATTTGTTTGGCCACCATGTCCAAACGCAAAAAGCCCCCTGACACTCAAAGTCAGAAAATAACCGACTTTTTCAAACCAGAACCTACTGAAAATGTCACCGTCCACTCTACTTCTACCGAGCAGGGGCCATCTTCATGGACCACGCTACCACAACAACAGACATCCTCTTCAGCATCACCAACGATTAGAGCTGAACAGGAGCAACCACCGAAGGTCGTCAAGAAACCCAAAAAACACCAAAGAAGCACAGTTCCACCTCGACGGTCTTGCAACAAAACGCGACTGAAGACCTATCTCCGCACCGACCATCCTTCGTCAGATGTTTACAAAACGAGGCTGCTCAACTATATCACCAAACCCCATCGGCTCGCCAAACATGCTACTGAATTCATCAAATTCTGGTTCCTCTCGTCTGCCAACTACCCCGCGCTGACGGAAAGCCACGTCGAAGGTGTGCTCTACATGCTCAACAAAGGTTCTGCTTGGGAGCCCAAAGCAGAACTCAAGCTGGCCATCAAAGCAGAGATCCTCCCGTTCATCCAACCTTACCAAAAAATTCGCAAAATACAACCCATCAACATGGATCACGATCAACAACCCATCAACTACCTCGCCAAAAGCATTTTTGCCAACATCAAGACGAACGTTCAAGAACATTACATGCAGATGTTGCTCCGTTTCATCAACCTGCGTGTAGGTGAGTCTTCATTTTTTGAGTGAGAATGCCGGAAATTGATAACTGACTTTGTTTTGTGACCTGACAGGAGTAAAGGAGAAGAAAAACGAACTATCTGAACAGAAGGAAGAATTACAACAATTCTTCGCCCGCGTCAGGTGGTTAAAACGATTCCTCTTGCTGGAAACTGAACCCACCAATGCTGAATGGGAAAGCTTTACACCCGATGAACGCAACCTCTTTGGCGAGGTTCTCGATATCCTCCCCGTCCGTCCATCCGCTGAACCGCTCGCATACCTTGTTGTTTCGGAGCCCATTCACTTCCTCCCGTCCTACTGTCGTCTCTCCCGCCGTTACGAGTTTCATGGTTTCCCTCAGTTCACCGCCCTTCCCTTGCGCACAACCCTCGTCCAATCCCACGTCCAGATCGACACGATGATCCTGTACAGACACATTTTGAAGATGACAAGGAAGGACGCTGAAAGGTATGAGGACGATATGAAGGATGAATTGTGGGGTCGTGTGTTCCGGTTGGAGAAGAAGGCCTTCCAACCTCGGGCGGGAATGAGATTCGACGGGACTGTATACACCGACGGGCACTCATTGACAGTCTGCATCAGCCACCCGGATGCAAAGAGGGGTCAGAAGGCGGGGAGAAAGTCGAAAGCAACCCTCCAGGCGGAAGTTCGAGAACAGTACGTGGAGAATAACCTGGCCAGACTTCAATTAGCGGACAACATCGTGGCGACCGATCCGAACAAGCGTGACTTGATTTTTTGTCAGGACACATTGACTGGGACCACGTTCCGTTACACCTCGAACCAGCGGGCGGTGGAGACGGGGAGCAGAGAATTCAGGAGAAGGAGGGAGAGGTTGAAGCGAGAGAGTGGTATTGACAAGTTGGAGTCCAACATCCCTACGTACAAAACGATGGAGCCGCAGGGTTACTGCAGGTACCTGGCGACGTTGGCGGCAACGGAGGCAGGGAGACAACCTTTTTACAACCGCGACATTCACTGCAAAATGAGGTTCAACTCGTATCGCAACACCCAGCGGACGGAGACAAAGTTGGTTGCCAACATGAAGGAGCGTTACGGGGACGGCTTTGTGGTCGTCATGGGCGATTGGAGTGACGCTGGGAGGACGATGAAGTTCCAAACTTCCAGCAAAACTAAGGGATGGAGGACGTTGTTCCGACGGAACGGCATTCCTTGCTTCCTGATTGATGAGTTTCGCACATCGTCTTACTGTCCTCTGTGCGAGAACAAGGTTGAAGGGAAGCTATGGAAGCGACCGAGTTCAAGGCCGTGGAGAAGGAAAGAGGGTCACCAGGAGGATGTTCACGGATTGTTGGGTGAGTTTCATCAGTGCAACTTTCGAAAATTCGCAATCTTGGATTTCTCACAAAATTCCATTTTAGGTTGCACCAACCCTGATTGTCACAAACAACCCGAATGGACACACCGCTTTTGGAACCGAGACTTGCTCAGCACCTGCAACATGATCAAGATAGTGCGCTATCTCCTTTTGGGATTTGGGCGTCCTTTGTTGTTCTCTAGGGGTGTAGATGTTTAGTTTCTAGTTTAGCTTTTTCCGGGGCATGACGCGTCCCTAATGGTTTGCTGGGTGGTTCCAGCCCGTTGGTTTAGCCGGTTTTATTTGTACGTAAGGACGGTAATTTCTGGCCGAATACTAAGTGAGATCGTCCATGATGTCCTGCAACGAGGGTCGGTCGGCATCTGCCGTTGTGAGATCCAAGAGCAGGACAGTGTCAAGGCACCGTTTTGTTTCCATCTGAGTGCATTTCAGTCGCGCGGCATTCCTGCAGTCCGATGCTTCATCACAGAGGTCTCCCACCCATCTCAATGCGCACAAAATGGCGTTCACCAGAACGTCGGGGGAGAAAGGTGCAGGCCAAGGTTGAGGCCTGGGGAATATTTCAACCGTGGCTTGTTGTAGTGTTACGCACGGGCATACCGGTGGTACTTGGGATATTGGCAATAGGTCCGTTCACCACGACCTCGACAGAGGAGGTATCCGCCGCAGCAGTGACCCGACCGGTGATATCCTGGGCCACACCAGGGGCGGTCGTCGGTCGGGTCTCCATGTTCGCGCCATCCCAGCCTTGGCGGCAGCTGATAAAGCGACAAGGCAGCAGACTGTTGACCAGATATGCATACGCATGTTGAGATCGACGTATATGGAGAAAGGAACACACATACTCCTTCTGCTTATGTATTCCTTCTTGTTGCGATACGTCCTCTTTCGATGCAACGGATACATTGCTATGGCGAGACTACATGAGTATGTACAGGTCACGCAATACATCCATGGTCAAACGACCGATAACAAGTGCGCAAACGGCGGAAGGGATCCAGAAAAAGGCCACCCTAACCATTAGCAGTGATGCTGTTTCTTTCACATCTGCCATTCCTATCAACGAAGCGACGACAAAGGTCAGTGCCGCCACGGGCAGCGCAATCTCGGAACCTTCAATTCGCCCACGAGGTTCCTCCGACCGACGGATCAAAACTGCGCAAATGAGCGCCGTGACCACGCTCACTTGAATGACGCGAAACAGGGCAGGTGCAGGAGCGAGTTTATCCGGCCCAAAATCCACAAACGCTTGGTGGAACGCGACCATGAGCAAAGCCAGATCAATCAGGGTGGCCCGTACAGATGCTGCCATAGTCGATTGTGGTGCGAGGCAAGATTGTGGGTGCGAAGAATTGAGTTCCAGAGAGCAACATGATATAACGAGGAGATCAGGCGGGTGGCGTTTGCATCGCGCGTACGCCACGAAGAGTCGCAACCTCCCCCCCGTTGCGTCCGAATTAAATATATACTAGACATCACGTCATTTGAGTGCTCTGACAATCTTGCGACGATGCATCCGTTTTACCACGACGTCCACCAAGCGTTCCTGGCGGCCACTAAGCGGTCTAGCGAGGATGTCGCCTTTTTTGGCCCCCTGAACGCTCTTCTCAGCCAGCATTTTCCTGTCGGCTCCGGCTTCATCGTCGTGCCCCGGCCCGTCCCAATCCACTGTGAGGACGAACAGTTCGTCTTCACCCTTGAGTTTGACGTTCAGTACCACGGGAAAACGGTCCTCGTGGTCCTAGTGAAGCCGGCCGGGACGCTGCAATACTCCACTTGCCGTCGTGACGCCGACAAACAGATCCGCGCCCGCTTTGGAAACATCTACCAGGAGTGTCCCGTAGCGGATCTCCACGGGCTCGTCTTCTTCGGGAGCAAGGTGGCATACTACAAAATAAACCGTGACAGCGGCGTCTGGCAGCCACCCAGGCCAATGAGAGCGGACCCGAATAAAATCGATCTCCACCCGCCAGAAAGCTGGTGGGCTGACGACATCCTTCAGGACTTTGAGGCTGAGCGGTTGCTGGAACGCTTTGGTCTCATCCTGCGCTCTTGCAGGGAAACCGACGAAGCGTGACTGCGGCAGACAACACGACCGCAGCGACAAGGCACCCAGCTTTGCACTTGAATATAAATACTGCCCCTGCGCGGATGCGTGAAAACATACATACGTGCGTCCGCGCGTTACCCGTACAGCACCACGGATGAGAAATGTACATCCCACCCGAGATCGCCCGTCACATCGCACTTGCTTGCGTCCAGCAAAATGACGTTCCTCTAGCCACCATCTTGGAATTGAGACTCGTAAGTAAAGTTTTTGCCGCTTTCATATCCCGCCAGCAGGTGCGAGGAAAATCCAACCAGGGTGGGGCGCGGCAGTTTGCGCAGCTGCTTCTCTTGTCACCAGCTTTCGCCCGTATGCCTCGAAATTTGACATTCCATTCCCTTTCTATGAAAGTTCTCATTGCCGTGGGACGGATCATTGGGCACCTTTCCGAACCCCATCCGCGTAGGTGTGATATTGTTACCTTTGCCCTTACACGTCCGGAAGGGCCTCTGCCGGTGGCCGGTGGATGGATCTCTGTCGAAGAGGAAGTCCTCTGTCACCTGAGGAGTATCGTGCGCTACGTGCGAGAGCAATCGCTGCTCAGCCTTTATCAGTTCAGGGTCAGGCACGCTGAGAGACAATACACTCATTTGTAAATCTGGTCATAATACGAATCGGGTGTTGCTCAAAATCACTTCAGGCATTACATCGAAGGTCGTACCAACCGTGCCGCCCGTTCAACACCATGTCAACCTTCACAGTGACCCCTTCCGTCCATTCTTCATCCAGGTCATTGGACGGCTGGACCTCATCATCTCCATCCGCGTAATGATCGAGGACCTTTTGTAGGAAATCCTCACCGGCTGCGGCGAAAAGGCCGCCATATGTCAAAGCGCCGGTGAAGGTAAACGGATCTGACCAATATTCATCGGCTGATTCAGTAGACGTCGTGTAGAGCGCAACCGTCAACCGATCGCGGGGGGAGCAAGCACAGAAGACGCTCCGCATATCATACGGTCCTGCGTCAAGACCGTTGATCCAAACTTCATAGACAGTCCCCTCATCCGATTCGAAATAGCCGTTGACATCGTAGTCACCATCAGTGCTGGCAACCATCTCGCGCTCTTCTGAAGGACCCGAGCAAAAGTACACTGCCGACGCATAGCCTTCCAACAGTTTCAAGACTTCCGTCGGGCTGTAAGCGTAGACATCGGGCTCCTGGTTGTGGAAAACAACGGTGTTTGAGTACCTCAGCGGGCGGCAGCGGATACTTTGCAGGTGGAACTCCTTCTCACGGATCTCCTCATCCCTCTCACGCACGATATCTTCTTGCTCTCGGAGCCGGCGCTCATGAGGCATCACGACCTCGTCAGCGACCCCCGACGACCGGAGCTCGTCGACCACACCGGGGTGCTGCGCGATGGTGATGTCTGCCAGGGTGGGCACTGCACCGGCGGGGATCCTAGCCCTCCATGGCGTCGGTGGGCGAGGGAGGTCGACAGCGGGAGAGAAGCTTGGAGACACGCGACGTCGCCACCTCCGCTCCGGTGTGTACGGCACGGCATCCGGTGTAAAGTCCTCACCGGTGTTGATTGGAGGGCTCTGCATCCTCACCATATCCAGTGACTCCGCCCGTGACTTGGGCAGCCTGTCCAGATCGACGGAGTGGTCTTCAAGGATGATGTCCTTCAGCGAACGCACTGAGTTTGACCTTTTCATTGAAGTTCGCCCTAGCTTGGGCAGAGGAAAGAAAAGTAATGCAGTGCAAAATAGACGAAGGCTATCACGATATGCACCAATTTCCGTCAGCGATCATTTTGTTCCACTGTTTGACGGTAAAGTCGTCCCACAAAAAGGTGTACTCCACATCACCTGGCTCAATATACATCCCATAATCAGCAACATGTGCACTTTTTGGCCGCTTGACGTTCCCATTTCTGACTTCCCAGACGACGGGTTTGGATAGCCGTTTGATCTCGTTTCCATTAGGGTAAGACCTGCAAGCAATGTAACCAATGGAGTCGTCAGCAAACAGGGCGAGGAAGTCCGGGTTAGCTAGCGCGAACAATTCAAAATCAGTGTTCTGATTGGCATGCGTCCCCAGGGGTTGGTTACCCATAGATTGCAAGCAGTTCCGTCCCATATGATGCTTGTCGTGCTTCTGAAGAAAGCTCAAGCACTTCCCTTTCATTTTGATAACGTCTGGTGACTCTGGGAAGGCTGCGCGGTTACGTTCGGTCAACTTCATTCTTATCTCCTCCAGTGAGAGGAATATATTTACAGGGATAAAATGGCGGGCGTTTTGAAGCGCAAGGACCCTATATCGGCGGCAGGTCCTGTTCCAAAACCGACAAAATGATCTCCTTTTTTTCCAGCTCTGTAAATGTTGCGTCCCTTAACACGATGTCGGTGATGTCCTCGGAACGCTGTGCCAAAACGCAGCGATCAAGGACAGATGACAAGAGCGTACATTTGAGAACGGTGCTGCCCTTCATTGTGTTTGCGAATCTCAGACAAGTGATGGCACTGAGAGTCTCAAGAGGTTCCTTCCCACAAAGCTGCAGAAGAACATGGCCGGGTACGTCTTGATTGTCGTCAAACCCGTTGGCTCCAAGCGTCTCGACAGCCCGGCTGTATTTTGCTACGCAGCCCAGGAGAACACCGAACATGCTGCGGAGATCGGCCATATCCGTAGCACGCGCACAGTGCAGATTTAACAACCCGTCCAGGTGCGAGGACGGTTCGCATTCAACTAGTGCGCCGGCTTCCTCGTCAGAGCATCCCGCCAGGGTCATAAGTTTGGACAGAAGCCGATACTTTGCTGGTTCCTCACTACCGAGTAGAGATACGCACAGACTGAGTATGCTCTGACGTTGGCCTTCCTCAAACTTGTCGCATAACAAGTTATGCAGAGCATTCGAAGCAGACGGGTAATTTCGCACCGTGAACCCACAGAGGTCGTCAAAAAAGGACATGGCCGCGTGCGAAAGAAACGAAAGCCGTGCAAGTACGACAGTTCAGCTTTTCTGGAAAGTGCCGCGCCACCTGCCAGCCATGAAGCTGTGGCGTCAGGCGTGGTGGCCTCGCAAGCAAACCCACATAAAACCTCGAGTGCGAGGACCCGGCAACCCCCTGCTGGGGCTTACAAGCGCGATGCCTCACCATAAATACTTCGACACGCTGCTCCTCGCCGTCGTCGGCTGCCTTCGCATAGGGCAGGGGGCACATCACCACCAGACTTCTCAAATCATTGCGGGAGCATACAAAGCCCTCGCGAACGACGAACCGTTTCCCGTCTCTGCTACTGAAATTCTGGAAATAGTCAGGGAAGTTGCGGCGTGCCCGCTGCAATTCATAGCCGCTTCCGTAGTAGCCGTTCTGCAGGTCTTTGACAGATCTTTGACCCTTCCTTCATGCGAAGACATCTTGCTGGTGTCTTGTGAAGAGTTTGACTCAGCCGTTGCTACGATGACTGCGGGTGGTATCGAAGACGTCGCAACCCTGCTAGGTTCCGTGGTCAACCGGGAGACGATCAGAGGAGATCACATTCATTTTCTGGCGGTAAATTGTCATACTCCGAGTATGCTGTCCTGGCTGCAAATTCAAATCGGAGGTCAATCGGCGTCGGCCAAACTTGGGCAAGCTCTGACGCTGCTTTGGGAACACACCGCGGGACAGGAGCCCTCCGTTGGAAAAGCACTCTTTCGAACGTTTTGGGATGCCCTCGTCGAGCCCGAATTGGTGACGGCCGCCGGGTTGGCAAATTTGGCTTCATTGCCTGCTTCTTTCAGGCGCCTTCTAGTCAATACAGTCCGCCCACATGTCCTTCCCGCGGCTGACTCGCCTTACAACGAAGGCCTACTTTCCAAAGTGCTTTGGAGTTACCTGCCTGCGCAGGACATAGCTCATCTTGCCAGGGCTTTGCTCTCTCGTGCTTGCGCCCCGACCTTACGGTCGGAAGTCCATGCTGCGGTGACTGTTCCCTCGACTACTGCTTCTCCTCCAACAAATTCTTCTGCTGCCGTCACTTCCACCGCTCAGTCTGTCGTGTCAGGCGGTAATGACCGCGATAGATCGGAAAGCGAGGAGGAGCCCCTCGTCCGACGACCTCGTACCCGCCGTCCAGCAATGATACCGACACCGACCCCTTCCGCATCCGATCGTAGCTCTCCCGTTCCGTCTAGTGGCGGTTCGAGCACGAAGCGAAAAAGGCCCAGCATTTCAAATTCAAACAAACGGCAGAAACGCGCTCAGACAGAAGAATACAGAAATACGAAGGCTTACACCAAGGACGAACTCTATTTCATTTTTGCGTATGCCTTGAGAGCTTACCAGGAGGGGCCCAAACCCAGTTGGCACAAGTGCGTAAACGAATTGGAAGCAGCCTTCAAAGGGGGGTACGACAGGAGCAGCGTTTGTGATATCCACAGTCGGCTGAAAAAGCAGCTCTACGGGGTTGCCGAATGGACAAAAGCCTTTGACGAGCTAGTCCGTGAGGTTGCAGAGCCCGACCTGTCGCAAGTGGCAGCCGCGCTTAAGGAAAAGTTCAGCCGCGAGTTCGAATTGGACGAATTGCGCCGTGTGTATGGCCTCCGCTACCCGTCGCGATGAACATGTAAATAGTTTGAATATATTGTCAATTTTGGCGTCTTATCATGACTTCACTACTCAGATGACATCGGTGGTTGGATATGCCAGGAACGCGCGGTTTGCCCGTGCAAGCCACACCTAACGCCACCTTACCGCCGTCAAAAACGGTGGAGGGGGAAAGCACGTATCGACATTCCCCCCGCCACCATGCATTTCGAGAAGCTGATCAGGGCTACTCAGAGGACGCTGACCCGACTCCATAAGCTGCAAGACGAGATAGATTTACTCGTAGCCTGCACGGATGCACAGTCAGTGGAGAAAAGGCTCACGATCGTTTGGGAGACGAGGAGAGACCTGGACATTCTGGCATTGTTCAAGGATAGCGCGTTGCTCGTCGTGTCGAAGGACGAACTGGAGCTGTGCGGCATCATTTTCGACATGGAAATCCTCGCACGCTCGGTCATTCGTAAAGCACTTACCGGCGTACGCGCCCGTGAACCGACTCTCTACGGTCGATTTTTACATCCCGCTCTGGTCGCTTATCTCAACGCACCACACGGTAGAAACGAAGTGACAAAATGTGATATACTGTGCAATTAAATCCTGATCATTTCATTCCCTTCCAATACATGGCGTCTACGTATTCAGGTACGCCCCGGTCTACTCTTTCGAGACCTTTCGGACTGTGTAGATCGCGTAATCTTTCGGCAACGCAGCTTGCCACCAGCTATACTTTGATATGCGGCGGCGAAGGATCTTCTCTTCGTCCTCCCCCGGGTGTGGCGCCTGAAAGAGAACAATCTCCATGTTGTTCACCATGACGGCGGCGTCGGCGTAGTAGCTGTCGTCACTCTGCATCTCCTCCGCTTGTTCCGCGGTGAGAGTAACGCCGAGGGGTATACCAGCCGGGAGTTCCTTGTGACCGAAGATGTTGATGCAAAAGTTGCCCTGCCTACCCTTTTTCAAAATCATGAGAGCTGCCCGGTGCACGGCCTCATCCAGAGTACCTTCCATCATGACCGCCTCGCCGCCGTCACTGGGTGCCTTGCCGGTGTTGATCGCACTTTCGAGCTCCGGGGACCACGAGAAGTCAAAGAACAATCTGCCAGGAATAACCTCGCCCGCGGGACCAAGGAGGACAATCCTGGCAATGTTTTCATCATCAGTGAACGCTGGCTTCCAAGTGCCGGAAGGGCTGTCCTCGGGGTTGGTGGTCTCTGAGCTAGAGTCGGCGGGTTCTTTGCCCTTTTCGGATTGCTTCTCCGCAGCAGGC
>Ga0105239_10004440_pt1 | contig 16768 bp, 14 predicted proteins | sample KBSC44metaG_FD_92761 | JGI IMG/M metagenome (GOLD analysis project Ga0105239, IMG submission 92761) | Corn rhizosphere microbial communities from Kellogg Biological Station, Michigan, USA - KBS C4-4 metaG | ecosystem: Host-associated > Plants > Roots > Rhizosphere > Soil | place: Michigan, USA...
GTAAAAGACGCATATCGAGATGGATTTTTTTTGAAGTCGTTGTCACGAATATAAGGCGCGTAATAATACTCAAAATAGCCTGTCGAATCAGGTTCATTAGGCCCGGAAACCGTTTGCCCTCGTAAACAAGGCAGAATACTGAAACGGGGAATATTCCCCACATAAATCGAGTTGCAGTTCATTTGCCGAACCTGCTCAAAAGCTTCCCTATATTGGATTTCAAAGTGCTCAGGCCGCCAAACGGTTAATTTTCTTTCTTCAGGACTTCTGTTGAGATCCGCTTCTTCAGACAAAATTGGTTTTTGTCCGACATTGAGAACAGCCCCTAAAATATTGTTAGCCCCCAGGCAAAATATTAATCGTTCAATGACTTCCGCCTCACCAATGGACCGAGCCAGTTGCAACTGGCTTTTCAGATCCAATGCCGGATTTTGCGTGGGATTAAGTCCCTTGATTACACAACGATAGTAAGCGTATGACGGTTTAAATCGCTGGCTCAAATCCTTTGGCTGAGGAATTTTATTCTTAATTACCTGCTTAGAATATCCCGCACTCATATAACGATAACTATCAAGTACACAATAGCCCCACATCGCCAAATTATGAAAGATAGGTGGCTGAGTATTAAGCGACTCAATCAGTGCTTTGGGACTTTCCCAATAACGTCGATTATCCGCATTCCATTTCCCCAAACGGCCCAGTCCGGTAAAAAGAGAAAGAAGCGAAACAAAATTAACCCGTCTACCGCTTTTGCGAAGAAAAGTTTCCAGGTTTAAAGGCAATCCACCCTCACATGCGAAATCCGGAACTAAAAAGCGCCCTTCATGCCCAAGCGCACGAGCAACCAAGGCAGGGAAGGACAAGTTTGCATCAGTAATTGCCAAGTTTTTAAATCCCTGTGTAAAACTATCCCCAATTGCAACCAATGGCGGCACAATAAAAACCCTTTGTCTCTCTAACCAAGCTCAAGTTTATTTTAAAACAGATAGCGCCATTTATCGAATATGCAATACCGCTATGTGTCGAAGGGAAAGGGTGTACCCGCTTGAAGCGCGTCTTTAAAAGCCTGCTTATTTTGCTCGTGACGCTTAGTCCAAAGCATCCCTAATAAAGGTTCAATCACCCCTAAACCTAAAATAGTGGTACCCATACTCAGGGCACTCAACCAGATATTAGCTTTACGACTCCTGTGCAGCATTTCTGCGGTAATAAGTTTTCCACCAACAACAAAGTCCGTGCCCTCTCTTTCCGCTTTCTTCAAGCCATGCTGCAACAATTCCAGCTCTTGATTGCTTCGTATGCGCTGCTTGCCATCTTTCGGCTGCATCAACAAACAGGTTTCCGAAACACCGGGCATCATGCCTTTATCCAACAACTTACTGAATCCCAATTTAAGCAGAGGTGTCCCAAAAATCCAGAGACCCCAACCTGCAAAAGAGTCAATAAAACGCTCTCGATATTCATTATCACTTCTTGCACAGAGTAAGCGAGACGTAATCAACATCGCAAACATGGATGACATTTGCTGCTGAGAGGTAAAAGGCCAGCCTTTTTGAAAATCAAAGGAGTTGCGTAAGTTTTTTAAACCATTTTTAGCAAAAACATTAATCCATCTGCGATTCACCGTATCCAAAAGTCCCGCAGTAAAAACCAAGGGCATTAAAGCAAAGCTTAAAGGCAGGAGGTTCCCATCATCAGCCTCTTTCCCTACATAAGGAAAGTGCTTAGCAAGATTTTTAAAACTCCAAGCCGATTTCTTTGTATCGGAACTTGCTTCTAATTCAGCCTGTTTCTCAGCATCCGCATTCGTATCTGCATCATGCAAGCCAATTTCCCCAGGATACATATTGATTTTATAAAGCGCTTTCGTCAACTTCACATTCATCAAAGGCACTAGCGCAGTCGCAACCAAGCCCAGACCTAAAGCGCCTAATTTCCAGTTTTTAGCACGCAGTGTATTCCCGACAGAATTTCTCGCCACATTAGCCCAAGACAAACGACCTGCAACGTCTTTGGTTTTTCCTAAAGCCAGCCTGTCCTTTAAATGAGTTTTGAGCAAACGAAGATCATCCAGCAACTCAGGAATTTTAAGCCCATGCGGTAAGTCAAAGTGAGTTTGACCGAGCGTTTGAGCAAGCCTTATCCCATCAGAAGTATCGGAAGCCTCCACCTTAAAATTACGATTCCAAGCCTGTAGCAACTCTTTCGCAAAAGATTTATTCCCGGATGCCAAATGCTGAGCCAGTACTTTGACAAAGTCCTGATCCGAGTTTACATGAGACTGTTGCAGTACTTTTTGGAAGACTTCCAGGGTTTCATAATTCGTAAACCCATTGCTAAAGGCAGTCCCCTTCTTATCAAAGAAGCGATTTCCAATCCATTTTGCAGCAACCCCTCCCAGAATATTATCGGTAAAGATGGACGCCCCTTCTCGAATCAGACGTTCGGAACCGGCGGGAATATTGATAGCACCACTACCATTAACAAAACCCCTCATTAAATCCAGCATGGTCCGTAGCAAGGCAAAACCCATCACGTCTTCTACAATCAACTGGCGTCCCCGAGTGCCTTCAACCCACTTTAATTTATTGGCCATCCAGTCTGTTCTGGGGCCAAGCGAGACTGTTCCGGCCGATTTGGCCGAAACGGAATTCGTTTTCGAGGTGAGTGAGGAACCGCTGGTTCGGGAAGTCAAAAGTGACATTTCAAAAGAATAAAAACCAGTCCATTCAAATTGACGCTAATAAATTAGCAGGGATTCGGAGAAAAAGTGAAGAACATCCACGATTTTACCTGAGATTGCGAGGCGGTACAGCGAGTGTTAAACTCTTGTTGAAACAATTGGCACATTTTTCATAGCCAAATGACTTCCGAGGTGTTTCCAAATGTCATCACAAGCCCTTCCTTTGGCGGCTCCAGCAGGCCTAACGGCACCTAACGAGCGTAAAGAGTTTATTGCCCGGGAAATTAAGCGGCTCAAGAAAGAAAAAAACGCCCTCATTCTGGCCCATCTCTATGAGCGGATTGAAGTGCAGGACATTGCCGATTACCACGGAGACTCCCTCGGCTTAAGCCAGCTCGCCAAAGATACGGATGCCGATATCATTATTTTTTGTGGCGTTCATTTTATGGCGGAAACCGCAAAACTTCTAAATCCTAATAAAACAGTCTATCTGGGTAACCCGAATGCGGGTTGTCCCATGGCCGATATGATCACCCGTGAAGACTTAATCGCCTTTAAAGCTGAATACCCGGGTGTTCCTGTTGTTGCCTATGTAAACACCTCTGCGGAAGTGAAAGCGGAATCTGATTATTGCTGTACCAGTGCCAACGCTGTGGAAGTCGTTGAGTTCGCGGCAAAAGAATCAGGCTCCAACCGATTCCTTTTCGTGCCCGATAAGCACTTAGGCGGCTATGTTCAATCCAAACTGCCACATATTGAACTCATCTGCTGGGAAGGCTTCTGCCCCACCCATATGCGAATGAACCCCGAAGATGTTGTCGCGCTGAAGAAAGCAAACCCACAGGCTGAAATTCTTGCCCATCCAGAATGCGATACACCCATTAAAAATATGGCCGATTTTATCGGAAGCACTACGGCGATTGTGAAACGTGCCAAAGAAAGTAACGCCAGAACCTTCATCATTTGCACGGAAGACGGTGTAAGCCAACGTCTCTCGCAGGACTGCCCGGAAAAGACTTTCTATACACCCACGCGCGCTTCTGCCGTTTGTCCCAATATGAAATTAACGCGGGTCGAGAATATCTATAAGTCCCTTTTGGGTCAGTACCCTGAAATCCTGATTCCCGAAGAGATTGCAGAGCCCGCGCGACGTTGCATTGAATCCATGATGCGCATGCCCGGATCATCCGGCGGCCCCGTGATGACTGGTAAAGCATAGCCTCTCATCATGCAACTCATGGCCATTATCAACTGCACTCCAGACTCTTTTTCAGATGGGGGCAGGTTTCATCAGTTCGGGCAAATCAAGTTGACAGAAGTGCTCAATACGGCCAAACAGGCTATCAATGATGGCGCAACGATTCTGGATATCGGCGGAGAGTCTACCCGTCCCGGCTCTCAAGCCCTCGCAATAGCAGAAGAGCTTGAGCGAATCATTCCAGTCGTTGAGGCATTACGACAAGAATTGCCAAATGTTTTATTGAGTGTGGATACTCGCAAGTCCGAAGTCGCCAAAAAGGCCTTAGAGCTTGGGGTTAACATCATCAATGATGTTTCCGGCTTACAATTCGATCCCCGTATGGCAAGTGTTGTCGCTACCTACCCTTCAGCTCAACTCGTATTGATGCACAGCCAGGGCACTCCGGACACCATGCAAAAAAATCCCACCTACCCGAATGGTGTGCTGAATGAGGTTTTAGCCTTTTTCAAAGATCAAATAAACTATGCCCTGTCTCAGGGTATTCAACATCATCAACTTATTCTTGATCCGGGCTTCGGCTTTGGAAAAACAATCCAACATAACGAAGAACTCTTAAAAAATTTAAATGTCTTTCAAACGCTCGAACTCCCGATTTTAGTGGGCTTATCCCGAAAAAGCTTTTTAGCCCCCTCATTAAATCCGATTGATCGGGATTTTGTAAGCATTTGTGCCGCTTACCACGCCATTTCACTTGGAGCCAGCATTATTCGAGTGCATCATGTGGCGGCTCACAGCCAAATGAGCCATTTAGCAAAAAAGATGGCTTATTAAACACTGACACTCATTGAAAAATTGTTCAGATCAGTGCAAACTATTCAGCTAAGTCAGTGGTTTCCAATAGTATACGCTGCGCTGGGAATGACGGTATTTTGTGAGTATGGGAACCAACCTTTTGCCTAATTCTATTCAGGAGTCTGATTTACGCGTGATTCAATACGAAGGGTGGAAAAAAATGGACTACGCACCTCCAAATTGGCATTCGCCGCTTTCACTTCAAACTCATTGCTCTGTTAACTGTCAGCCTTCAAGCACACGGTTACTCGACAAAAGCTTTAACTCGAGCCATCCTAATCGCATCTATCAATTGTTAGCCTACAAAGCCTCTCCTGCAATCGGCACAGTAAACCCCGGCCCAAAACCCGGTAGAAACCTTACCCCGCTTGCACTCCCCCTGAACCCTGTTTTGAACTACATTGAGAAACAATGGGCTAACCTAACGGTTGATAACAGTCAGTTATTACGAGTCATCCCGGACGACAAGATCAACAACCCAACCGTCTTTTTACCTCGTCTGTATATTTCACCTCAGGAGAAACCCGAAACAATCAAAACAACTTTACTCAAATCTCTATCCCCAAACGACTTAAACCGAATTCAAATCGTGCCACTCCCTCCACAAGAGCAATGGAATCGTTTATTACCGGGGTTGCTCTATTTACCTCACCCCTATATTGTTCCCGGCGGACGATTCAAAGAAATGTACGGCTGGGATAGTTATTTTATCCTTGAAGGACTTTTAAGATCCGGTCATACCGGGCTCGCGAAAGACATTACTGATAATCAACTTTATGAAATTCAGCACTATGGCAAAGTTTTAAATGCCAATCGCAGCTACTACATCAACCGTTCACAACCGCCCTTTATTTCCGAAATGGTTCTCGCCGTTTATAACAAAACCAAGAACAAAACCTGGCTTCGCCATGCCACCCCCTTGATTGAGAAGCAATACCGATACTGGACCTCGGGAGAACACCTCATCTCGCAAGGAGCAGCCGCAGGATTATCTCGCTATTTTTCCTATGGAGAGGGACCTGCCATCGAGGTAGAGCAAGGAGAAATCAAAGACGGTAAGAATCATTACCAACGAGTCCAAGAGTTCTTCAGAAGCCATCCAGACGCGCTGGTGAATCTAGGACAATACTACGATGGAGAGAAAGATCGGCTAACACCGCTTTTTTATAAAGCAGACGGCACGATGCGGGAATCCGGCTTCGATCCTTCCTATCGATTCGGGCCTTTTAACACGGACATCCTCAACTATGCCCCGGTCTGCCTTAATAGCCTGCTCTACAAAATGGAGTTGGATTTAGGAAAAATCGATGCCATTCTAGGTCAACCGCTTAAACAAAAAGCCTACTTAAATCGGGCAAAGCAACGGAAAGCGATTATAAGCCGTGCTTTGTGGGATGAAAAACACGGGCTCTTTGATGATTATAATTTTGTCGCAAAACAACAACGCTACTATCCATTTGGAACCATGTTTTTCCCGCTATGGGCAGGTTTAGCTACTCAGCATCAAGCCACTAAAACCCTTCAAAACTTAAGCCTGTTGGAAAGGAAGGGCGGTCTGATGACCAGTACCTATCAAAGCGGCAATCAATGGGATGCCCCTTTTATGTGGGCTCCCTTGCAGGATATCGCTGTAAAAGGGTTGCGCAATTATCCTCAAATTCCAGGCTCAAGGACTGCTGCGCGACGGATTTCCATCAAATTCATCAACACGGTTGCTCAAGACTTCCAAGCGAGACACAGTATTTTTGAAAAATACGATGCCTTAAATTCAGCTGACAACGTTTCCAAAAAAATCAAATACGGCTACTCCTCCAACGAAATCGGCTTTGGTTGGACCAATGGCGTTTTCTTGGAACTCTTAAATACTTTAAATCGTTAGCAATTGACTTAAACGAAATTCCCCTCCTTGGGAGGGGTGGACGGCCTAGCCGGACGGGGTGGTTTTTAAGAACGCTACGGAGTCGATGGAATCTTACAGGAAACCTTCATTAAAAAATCCCGGTCATACTCAAAGAACCACCCCGCGCTAAAGCGCACCCCTCCCAAGGAGGGGAATTTTAATTGCCCATTATTTTTCTTACGAAAGACTTAATTAAGCTAAGACGGGTGTGAGCGCCAAAGCCTCTTTCCGATAGGTCTCAAACAGAAGTGAGGAGAGGTAGCGCTCACCGTAGCTGGGAATAATCACAGCGATTAGCTTACCCTTATTTTCCGGGCGACGAGCCACTTCAATCGCGGCAACCATCGCAGCCCCGGAAGAAATCCCGACCAATAAGCCTTCTTCTTTAGCGAGACGACGTCCCATCTCTAAGGCATCATTACTGCTGACGCAAATCACTTCATCAATGAGGTCTCTTTGTAAGATAGCCGGTACAAACCCGGCACCAATTCCCTGAATTTTATGAGGGCCAGGATCACCACCGGATAAAACAGGGCTCTCAGCAGGCTCAACCGCGATTACTTGTAACGCAGGCTTCTGGGTCTTAATGTATTGGGCAGTCCCTGTTATCGTGCCGCCTGTGCCCACACCTGCTACTAAAATATCGATCATGCCATCCGTATCATTCCAAAGCTCAGGGCCTGTGGTTTCAAAATGAACTTTTGGATTATCAGGATTTTCGAACTGCTGAAGCATATACGCATCAGGAGTTCTTTCTAAAATTGCATTGGCCTGAGCAATACTTCCTTTCATCCCTTTGGATTCAGGCGTTAAAACGACCTCTGCTCCAAAGGCCCGCGCCAAGATTCGACGTTCATGGCTCACATTTTCCGGCATGGTTAAAATCAGCTTATAGCCCTTAACAGCAGCCATAAATGCTAAACCAATACCGGTATTACCGCTTGTCGGCTCAATTAAAGTCGTTTTTCCTGGTTGAATCTCGCCGCGAAGCTCTGCACCTTCGATCATACTTTTGGCAATGCGATCTTTAACGCTATTGCCAGGCTCCATGCTCTCTAATTTAGCGATAATATTGGCATTACAATCTGCATTCACTCGATTGATACTTACTAATGGTGTTTTACCAATCAATTCACTAATATCATTGGCTATTTTCACAGACACCTCACTCAAGAACTCGACAAAATCTTCTTATTTTGACTCTAGTTATACGTCTGAAAAGTCATACCGTCAAATCTCAGAACACTGTACTCGACAAAAGCATCTCAAATTGTAAACAAGGCTTAACATCCACTTCTTTTTGGAATCCTACAGGGTTATATATGGGTACTTGTGCAATTTTAGGTTCGCACCCAAAAGAAGAGAACTTTATGACTGTTCTTGAACTGAAAACAACGCACCACACCGAATCCAGTGTTCTTAACCCTTCCCCGCAAATCCAGTCTCCTCAAGTTTTAAAACTTTCTGTTGCAAACCAGGGGCAGGGTCAATCCCTTCTGTTGAAGCTGGAAATGGCTTTAAAAAATGGGGACGTGGAAGTATTCAACCAAGCTAAAAGACAGATTTTTTCATTTTTAAAACAAGCAGGTGAAGCCATTACTCCCTGGTCTCTGCTAACGTTGGAATTTTCTGATCCCAATTTCTTAAAAGAGTCTCAACTTCCACATATTGACCTTTCCTTGCTCAGACTGCTTTCCCGGGAAAAAGCTCTCTCATTGGCAGGATCTCAACTTCAAAGCGCCAACCTCAAAAACGGAGATTTCAGTGGAACTGATTTTCATGGGGCTGATTTAACCGGTGCAAACCTCCAGGATTGTGACTTAAGAGAAGCCAACCTTGAATGCGCTACGCTCATTGAAGCGGATTTAAGCGCAGCAAAACTTTCATTTTCGTCGTGTAATTATGCCAATTTTTATGGCGCCCGCCTAAACGGCCTACTGGCAAGACAAGCCAGCTTTTTTAATGCGGATTTGCGTAAAACTCAACTTCAACAGGCTGATTTATACCAATGCAACATGCAGGAAGCTCGCCTTCAGCAAGCTGATTTACGGAAAGCCAGTCTCTTCCTGGCGGATTTAAGCGACAGCCGACTCAGGCAAACCAATATGGAAAAAGCCAATCTGAGTTCTTCCTGCTTAAGAAATGCACGTTTGCAGGAAGCCAACTTGTCCGATGCCGAGTTGATTAAAGCGGATTTAAGTATGACAGACCTCAAAGGATGCCGAATCAATAAAGCTACCAAGTTTGACCGTGCACACCTCTACCAAACCAATTTAAACAATATTGATCTCAGTGGCATTGATTTAAGCTCAACTGAAAACCTTAAATCAGCCATTATTCGAAACGTTCGCTACGATAACAAAACCGTATTTCCTGAAAACTTCGATATTCAACCTCACGGATTCATTGCGCGTCGCTGCCAAGGATTCTTGCACCAGCTGCTCCACTCATTTTTACCTGATCGCTGCTGCAGCAAAAAATGATTTCAACACCGCCTTCCAACTTACCAACGACTGGAATGCAGGTTAGCGTACAATCTTATCCAAACTGCCGTTGGGCTAATCAAAATCAATCTTTGCCCACCTCTTTCAACAAAAAAGCTGAAAGTCAAAAAACCTCCCCAGGATCTCAGATTATAAAATATTTAGGTGATCTACAGGGCTTCTGCTATCTTTCAGTGGGTTTGGCTTTCATTGGAGTTACTTTACACTGGACCATTATGAAATTATTGAACAAAGAAGAACAAGCTGTAAACCCTTTATTGTTTCTTCGGAAAGCTTTCTAAAATCCCCCTCGCCTTGCCCCCTCTCCACCAAAAAGAGAGTTCACTACTTTAGTTGAAGATTTTCGGGAATCCGAAAAATCGATTATTTGCCTTTACGAAGGAAGAAAAGCTCAAAAGGCGTGCTTGCCAAGGTAGTATTGATGGCCCAATTACCCCAGCTGACTTTACCATCATTATTTTTCTGTCGCCAGTAATCAATCACGCCTGTTGAAATACCGGCAACCGAGCATGACAAAAGCATTCGGGTTTTTGCAGTGAATTGCCTTAAGGGCAAGCGATGGAAGGACATAATCACAACCGTAGGCACGATAAATTCAATTGCCCAAGCAAGCCAAGACGGCACCTTCCCTTTTTTCTTTTCCACTGACAATGGCGGCTTTTTAGAAGGTTGATTAAAGCTGTCATTTTGAGTTGTAACGGCTGATGAATAAACCGGTAAAGAAGAGGCACTATTACTCAAGGCCAGTGAAACTGGCAAATTTGAAGTCAAATTAGCGGGTGTAAACGAGAACATGAAGCCTACTTCAAATTAGACTTTTGCTGACTTACTCAACAATTGAAGATAAAATTAAACAATAGGGTAGTACATTTTTTCAAATAGTTTTTCCTCACAGGTTTTCATAAACAGTACAAAATTACAAAACGTTTCACGTAAGGCAAATCATTCGATTGAAAGGCCTTAAAAAGATATCCCCAATTTTAAAGCCGGAGTTCTTCCTGACTGTGTTAAAGCCTAGCAAGGTAACCCTAAGCTTATTAGCTTGTACTTTATGCCTCCTTGGTTATGAACCTTTTGCCATTTCAGAAGCCCCACCAACTCCGCAAAAACTTTCCACACCCGCCGATCCTTTTGCAACAGACCATGCTGTTTTAAGTACGAATGCTAACTCAATCCCGCAAAAACCCGAACCTTCCATACCCGATTATGATTTAGCCCGTACCGCATTAAACCATAAGCAATATGCTGAAGCCGAAAAACTGGCCCGGCAGGCTCTTAGCTGGACAGAAAAAAATCGACCTGCAAATAGCCGACCTGCCGCTCTTAGTAATCATTTGTTATCGCAAGCCCTTTTTGCACAACAATATACAGCCCCGAACAAATTTTTTGAGAGCAAACGATATATTCAGCGTGCCTTATCCATTTTCTCAATCCTTGGAGTCACAAAGCACAATGATGATGACATTAAAATTCTCAGCCTGCATTTAATGGCGGGACACATCGCAGGCATAGAGCGGCAATTTGACAACATGAAAGAGCAGTTTCAAACAGCCTTACCCATCGCACAAAAATTCGGGGAAGCTGCCGCAGTTCAGAACACCATCATTCAAACTCGCTTAGACGATATTGCTCATTTTGAATCTGCGCCCGATTACTTTAGCCATGCAACGAAACAAGGAATGCGCTGGAAGAACCCTGCCGAACAGCCTATCGTCGTTTATATTCAAAGTGGCAGCCACTTATCAGACTGGAATGATTCAAACATACAAACTATTAAGGATGCTTATGCCAGCTGGGAAAAAGCCTTAAACGGAACCGTACGTTTTCAATTTACGGACAACCCTACAGAAGCCGATACCATCATCAGCTGGTTTGAAAATTCCATTCCAAATTCAGATGCAGGGCATGAAGCTGAATTACGAGGCGGGGTTTGCCAAACCCGAAACAGTACAAAGTGGATTGTCCAACAAAGAATTATCCTGACATTGAAAAACAGCAATGGCCAAGCCAATTCTTCAAACCAGATTTATAACATTGCCTTACATGAAATTGTGCACTCACTTGGCTTTTATGGCCATAGTTTAAATCCGGGAGACGTTATGTTTGCGAACATGACTTACAATTCTCCTTACCGGGAAAAACCCACCAGCCGGGATATTGCGACCCTAAAGAAACTTTACTCCGAGCCTGCGCTCATTACCAATCCACCTGATATTCACCTGGAACGCTTTGCCAAATACTTTGAATTAAAAAGTGCAGGAATGACGGCACTTAAAAACAAAGATTATATTTGGGCATCTGAGCAGTTCAGGCAAGCCCTGTCGATTTACGACCGGGAGTCGGAAACGTGGATTTTAGCTGGAAGCTCATTGATTTTACTGAAACAGTATGATGCAGCCTCACCCCTCCTAGTAAAGGCAGCCGACATGCCAGGCATAGCCCAAGGTGAAGCCGTCAAACTTGCCGGATTATCATTGATTCAATCTGGACAAGCGGATGAGTTAAACCAAAACCAATCGTCGGCAAGTCAAAAATACAGCCTAGCCAAGCGCGTAATATTAAGCCATTTGCAAGTACCCATGGTCGACAGCACCGCAGTCAGCATCAATCAACAACTTCAATGGATTGCTCGTCACCAAGGCCCGACTACCGCAACTGTCATGATGGTACGGCCTACCAATAGCGCTTCTGCTCGGAGCAATCCCTCTAGTAAGTCAGCAACTACAGGCCAGCCAAATGAAACCCCAAAGAAAAAGCTCTGGCAAAAAATGCTGGCAGATACGCCCAATAACACGATTATGAAAATCAATGTCCCCACCTATGGCGGCAGACGATCGTTTTAGGCGGATTGCTGGGTAAACGCGTACAACTGAGCCGGACGGTGATAGCCATCCATCTTTGTTTCATGGGTTTCCCGTAAAACATCGGATGCCAGGATTTTTTTCCGGAAGTTTCGTTTATCCAGCGTTTTTCCCAAGATAAGCTCGTAAACCCGCTGTAATTCAGTCAAGGTGAAGTTTTCAGGAAGCAACTGGAACGCCACTGTAGACGTTTCCAAATTATCTTTCAGCTTAACCAGGGCCTTGTTCACAATTTCCGTGTGATCAAACGCCAAATTAGCCAGCTCTTCAACATTGAACCAAGCCACATCCTGAGCGTTTGCACTCGCCGTCAGGTGTAATTTTTCAGCGCTAACCAAGGCATAGTAAGCCACTGTGATAACGCGCGCACGAGGATCACGACTCGGATCTCCAAAGGATCCCAGCTGTTCAAGGTAGATGTGATCCACGGTAGTCTCTTCCCTTAAACGACGGCTTGCCGCTTCTTCCAAGGTTTCACCCATATGAATAAAACCACCCGGAATAGCCCACATATGTTCAAAAGGAGGCTGACGCCGCTGAATGAGCAGCACTTTTAAAAGATTATCGATGACCGTGAATAAAACAATATCCACCGTAACCAAAGGCGTCTCATAGCAAGACAATCCTGTAGGGCTACCCGACGTATTACTTCGACTTTTTTGAATTGTTTCTATAAAGCTACTATTCATTCGGTACTATTCTGGCGAGCGTTTATTTGTCTATTTCTGGAAAGGATAAAATATCACAAAAGCAAATCAGACAAGAGACTATCATAGAACTCTATTTTACCTTATAAACGTCACTTTACCAGAACAGCCATGGCTCCATCTCAAAACTGAGCCTCTCATCCATGTGGTCGAGTTCTCTGATCACGAACTTCCATCCCATGGACGAGGAAAGCAAGCAGAATCCCCTTTAAAGTATTAAAGGAGGCTATAGGCCTACCATTTGAGAGAGTTCAACAAATTGTGGGTTTTGCGAAATGGATTTTATCAATTCGCTAACAACAGATACGATGAGCAAGGCGCTTGACGGCTTATCTCAGCGCCAAAGAGCCATTTCCGGTAACCTGGCCAATGCGGATACACCGAATTACAAACGCCGGGACGTTTCATTTGAGGGCGCTTTACACCACGCCATTAAAGCGCAACGAAACCAGGGTGAACAACACCTGCATGCGCGCTCAAACGATGAAATGATGGGCCTTAAAACCACCCGCGCAGGACATTTTAATATCGGCGATTTTAACGTTAGAAGCCTTGATGACGTTTCAATGGATATTGAAGAGCAGGGTGCCGTTGAATACCGTAAAGACGGCAACTCGGTTGATGTCGAGAGTGAGATGGTTCAACTCTCCAAGAATACACAGCGCTATACCGCGATTACAACAATGCAAAGTCGGAATTATCGCACCTTGAAAAGCATGATTAGTGGAGGCGGCGGCTAATAATGGATGGATATGACATAACAGCTTCTGCTCTGACAGCTCAACGTCTTCGCATGGACGTTATTTCCAGTAACTTGGCCAACATTAACACAACCCGAAAATCTGACGGTACCATCGGTGCCTATCACCGTAGGAATGTCAGCTTTGCTCCCATTCTTCAACAGTCGCAGTCTCAATTTGCACCCGGTGACATGCGTCCGACCGAGCTTGGATCAATCAATACATCTGGCGATCTCGAAATGCAAGGCGGATCAAGCCCGCAAGGCACACTGCATGGATACATCTCCAACCAAAGCAAAAGCGTTTCCGGCGTCCAGGTTATGGGCATTAGCGAAGACAATGAGACCCCCATGCGTATGGTTTACGACCCCAGCAATCCGGATGCCAACGAAAAAGGCTACGTGGAAATGCCTAATATCAACGTCGTAACGGAAATGGTCGATATGATTTCCGCCTCAAGAGCCTACGAAGCGAATGTAACCGCTTTACAATCCATGAAAGGCATGGCTCAGGCGGCATTAGAACTCTAGAAAATTGCTATACGTTCTCACTAAAGCAGCATTTCTTCAAAAATAGGATACCAGGCTTGTGAGCGAAATTGATTCGATTAAAACACCGCTACTCAGCGCTACTATCAATAAAATTCGCTACGAGAAGGCAGAAGAAGCCCCAGCGTCTACTGCTGGAAGTATTCTGCACAATTTTAGCAAAGCGCTTAATGATCAAATGCAGCACATCAATACACTGCAAGGGAATGCCAATCAGGCGCAAGAAACCTATGCCAGTGGCGGCGATATTGAAATTCACAATGTGATGATCGCGACTGAAAAAGCCGATCTGGCTCTCCAACTGGCAATGCAGGTTCGTAATAAAGCTGTAGCGGCCTACCAGGAAATTAGTCGGATGTCCGTATAAAAATTTATTCACTGAAGAGAGAGAAAATAGTCTGTGGATAAGCAAAAACTTAAAGGTTTTTTAGGCGACTTTGTTGCACGCTGGGAGCAACTTAGCTTTAATCAGCGGATTATGATTGGCACTTTGTTGATTGCGCTCGGGTTATCAACATTTTTTGTATTTCAACGGACTAACGACGACTACGACATCCTGTACGACAACATGAGTCTTCCCGATGCAGCCGCAGCCGTGGAAAAGCTTAAAGGGATGCACGAAAATTATAAGGTATCTAATGGCGGACACACACTTCTGGTTCCAAGGGACAAGAAAAACGAGCTGGTCCTAGCCACAGCCAACGAATTAACCGGTGAGAATACCATCAACCTGGCCAAAATCCCCCCTGTATTACAGGGCGACGTTCAAAAAGAGTGGATTAAAAAGCTCAATACCCAATCGATCGAAGGCATTTTGTCTTCGATTAACGGTATTAAACAAGCCCAGGTTATTGTTACAGCCCCGGAGCACAGCGTATTCAGCGACGATGAAGTCCCGGTAACGGCTTCCGTCATGCTCATGGTAGAGCCCGGCTTCAGACTCCACGATGATCAAGTAAAGGTCATTAAAAACCTGGTTGCACACGCCGTTCCGGGCTTAACCGCTGAAAATGTTGCCATTGCCGACAACATGGGGAATTCCCTGCAGGTTAGCAGCGCAACCAGTATTGGCGGACAAAACGAAGCCGATATTCGCCAAAAAACCTACGAAGATAAAGTTGCCAAAAAAGTACTTGGCATTTTAGGCCCGGTAGTTGGTAAAGAAAATGCTGTCGTATCCGTCAGCGCCGCACTCAACTTTGACCAGACCGAATCTGAAATTAATCGCGTAATTCCCTCCGGCGGTAGTGGTGAAAACCCAACGGGTTTAGCCGTTAGTCAACAAACAGACGCCGAAGAATACTCCGGTGAAAAGCCAAAGGATAGTCCTGCCGGGCAACCGGGCGTAGCGAGTAACTCCGCGCCTCAGTACCAAGGCACCAGCAATAAAGGCAAAGACAGTAATTACAAACACAATAAAACCACGACCAATTACACCAACTCTGAAGAACACAAAAAGATTGTCTATGCGCCTGGTACCGTGGAACGTTTAACCGTTGCGGTCGTTCTCAATAAAGTATTGACAGCAAAAGAAACCGATGAGATTAGAGAGCTGGTTGAAAGCGCAGTGGGTATTGATGCCTCCCGCGGAGACACCGTTAATATTAAAGGGTTCCAATTCTCCGCGCCTCCAAAAGATGCCGAAGCCGATCTCGCACAAAGTGCAAAAAGTGCTCAACAACAGAATTTCTATCTCCAGATTGCGTCTTTAAGCGCAATGGTTATATTGGCTATCATCGCCCTGTTCATTTTCTACAACCTTTTCAAACGACCGGCTGATGGCGAAATTGTAGAAGACTACGATAATTATGGTGGCCACTTCCCACAATTGGGTAATGATGGTGACGAAGCGTATGCTCTGGGAGGAGCAGGTGCAGCTGCTATGCTCGGTGGAGGCGGGGGGGATACAAACTACCCGGCGCTCGAAGCCAGTACGGACCCTGAACTTGAAATGATGCGTACCACTTTAAGCACCATGATTAATGATAATCCTGCTGAAGCCGCACGCGTTTTACTGTCCTACATGAAAGACACTTAATGCCGATAAAGGTTGCAAGACAAGTTTAAAAAACCATTTCATCAGGTTTATCACGATCCCGAAGAGAGAATAAGACGAAAGCGAACATGCCACAGGAAGCCTTGTCATTACGGTACATGAGTAACTCTCAAAAGGTTGCTGCCCTCTTGATTTCCTTGGGGCCAAAGGCAGCTTCTGAAATCATGAAACAAATTAATGATGAAAATGAAGTGGAGCATATTGCCCTTGAAATTGCCTCCCTACAAAAGGTAGAACCCGAAACATTTGGCGAAATCCTTCGGGAATTTTACGGACTTTTTCAGGCCAGTGGCTATCTGGCAACCGGTGGTGTTGCTTACGCACGGGATCTCTTAAACGAAGCGTATGGAGAAGGCCAGGCCGATCGGATTTTGGAACGTCTGGTTGCTACCATGCAGACCAATCCCTTCGACTTCTTCAACAACGCAGACCCTGCCCAGTTGGCAACCTCTTTTCAAAACGAAAATCCGCAATTGGTAGCCCTTGTTCTCGCTTACTTAAAGCCCGAGCGTTCTGCAGCCATCCTGGGAGCCTTATCACCTGAGCTACAAGCCGAAGTAGCCTTGAGAATCGCCGATATGGACCGAACCAACCCCGAAGTGCTTCGTGAAGTTGAGCGGATTATGGAGAATAAGTTCTCCAGCGTTGTGACTGCAGACTTTTCGATGGCGGGGGGTATCGAAGCCCTTGCAGAAATCATCAACCGCAGCGACCGA
>Ga0105239_10004442_pt1 | contig 16762 bp, 12 predicted proteins | sample KBSC44metaG_FD_92761 | JGI IMG/M metagenome (GOLD analysis project Ga0105239, IMG submission 92761) | Corn rhizosphere microbial communities from Kellogg Biological Station, Michigan, USA - KBS C4-4 metaG | ecosystem: Host-associated > Plants > Roots > Rhizosphere > Soil | place: Michigan, USA...
GAGTGCGCCAAGGCGTCGAGCGAGCGACGTTCTTCTTCGGTAAGAGGGCGGACAAAGATAGCCATGCCGTAAGTCTACCCGATTAGCCGGATGAACCACTAAGACAGATTGATAACAGTCAATAGCTTGTTGGATGTTATCACTGAAATTGCCGGTTTGTAGTTCACTATACACAACTCCTAAATTGTGCTGGACCATAGCCCAATCCTGTGGAAAATACTCTTTTGTAAAAACTCGTAAGGCCGTCCGGTAACAATCGATGGCCTGCTGGAGGTCATCACTATAATTTCTACTGCGGTATGCATTACCTAAATGGTTTAGAGTACTGGCCCACTGTCGCGGCAAAAACTCTTCATTGCATACCCGCAAAGCCATCTGATAGCACTGAATAGCATGCTGGAGGTTCGCATTATGATCTCCAGAGGGTAGAGCACTGAAAGCGTTGCCCAAGTTGTTCTGGGTTATGACCCATCCTTCAGGAAAACGCTCTGCCGGATAAACTCGTAAAGCTGCCTCGTGACAGGCTATGCACCGACGAAGATTTCGAGATCGATCACCCATTGAGGCGTTATACAGTTGTAGCCCTAATGCATTCAGAGCAGAGGCATCAATCAAAGAGTGCTGTGGCTGAAGCTCAAGTTCAAGTGGAGTCCACCAGTCGAGCAAGCTATAATGTTGAGCCATTTCTAGTGACTTTATAGCGTTCTCTGCATGGCTATACCACTCTCTAATGGCTAATTCCGGTTCATTGCGGTAGCGGTGTGACCATGCGAGGGCAGCAAAAGCATCAGTCGTTTCCTGAGAGCGCTGCTGCCAGTAGGTTTGCCACCAGCGATGTTCAGTGGGTAAGCGATCCTGTTCAGTTCCAAACAAGTCTGTGAGAACTGCTCGCATCCGCGCATGGAGTGTGTACCATTCCGATTCTCCCAACCTTATTACGAAGCTGAAGCGTGTCAGCATATTCCAAACGCTGTCGGCCTCCCGGCTTTGAGTGTCGGAATATCCTGCTAGAGCCGCTTCCTTGTCGAAGCGCCATGTTTTTGCCATTTTCTCTACCCAGAGGCGATGTGCATCGGTAGGCAAAGACCTCAAAAACCGTTGTGCCAATGCCTGCACCCGATCACTGCTCATCCGAAAGGACAGGGGATCGGTCTTCCCACCCTCATTGGCGATGGTATCCGCACACAACCCCAGTGAAAAGGGATGATAAGCTGTCTCTGCTCCCGGCAGATGATCCGTCTCGTCATCTATGCAGACTTGCAGAACCGCCTTCTGGAGCGCTGGTGCGGTTATCCCACACTTGCCAAGGAAATACTCTGCGAACTCCCGAGAGAGGCCACCCAACAGATGTTGTGCCAGGTTGACAGTTTTGTCCGCCGCATCGCGTTCCCCAAAATAAGAATCATGCTCAGCCCAACGGACATAGTCACGGCCTGCTAGAATAATCAATATATGGTCCAGGCGTTTGAAGAACTCGCGTATCCATTCGTCGCGACGGGCTTGGCGCACCGAATTACCGTCAAGGATTTGCATCTCTTCATAGGTGTCGAAGATCAACACAGCACGACAACGCTTTCCTCTTCGGGCTGGCAAGTTTTCATTGAGGTCTTCAGCCAGATAACGGGGCATGTCAGCAGCCAATTGTTGAGCATCAGCTCTTTTTAACTCTTTCAGAAACGGACTATCCGTTTTTTGAAGTACCCACTTCATCAAGGAAGTATTCTTGACATTCTTTCCGGCTTTCTCAAGATGTCTATGAACCTCGCCTGCGACAATTCCACCGCCAACGGGGACGAAATGACTGATGGCAAGGCTATCCAACCCTTTGATGATTGTCCAAGCGACGGCAGCATGATCACTCAATGGATGCGCTGGAGGTGTGCCGTTTCCCTGTCTAAACTGGAGCATGGCGGCAGCCAGATCGTACTGTGGACATGTAACGCCCAACTGCGAACGAATTGCGGCCAGTGCGGCCAACGGGTCATTTTGGTAGCTTCCACCAAGAGAATTGCGGATGGGGTCGAAATCGAGGCGAGCGCAGGGCAGTTTCGGGACACGTCCCCACGCATCTGCTTCGCTCTCCAGAAAACCAGGGGTGGTAGAACTGCCCTGAAGATGCGCTTGAAGTTTGAGGGTCAGCCAAGTTTTGCCGATACCACCTACGCCCCAGAAGACGAGTGCGGGCAGCCACTGGTCTTCCGGCGCTTCCAGATGGGCCAGAACGACTTTCAGCGGCTCTTCGCGGTCAGTAAAGTTTTGGACATGCTGTCCGGGGGAATAGGTTTCGGTTCCAGGTCGGCTCAAGAAAATGCCCTCCTACAAACATACTGTTCACAGAAGGCCCTGCGCTTTCCTGCGTGTGGGGTTCTTGTGTCAGGGTAGCCGTTGGGGAATGTTGAGGTGCTGATCTACGATTTCGACATAGGCAGGCGTTACAAGCCGCTCTGGAAAGACAACGAAACAATGTGCTCCTGATGACTGAGCAGAAGGATAACGAAGCGCCTGTATGTTGCCGCAGGCAAACGCGGCTTGCCCCAATAGTTGCGTCGCCACAACACGACCGCGCGACTGCGCTAAACGCCAGGGACGCAATAGCTCCCTGTTGGCGGTCTGGAGGTGCTGTTGAATAGTTGAGTCCGTTATGTCTAAAATGCCATCAATACGCGCACGTACGGAGATCAGAACAGTCGGCGGCAAAGCGGGCGTATTTGTCGCAGCGTTGCGCCAGACTTGAGTATGTACGCGATTGGCTTCCGCATAGGCCGTCTGTGGATCGAGCGCGAGATACAGCGAAGCGGGACCGCCAATCGGCGTATATCGTGCGCCGCGCTGGCGTGCTCCCTCGCTAAAGAGAGGCAATGGTTGTGCATACGGAATGGGTTGATGAAAACCGAAGAGTGCCTCCAGGTCGATGGCGCGATAGAGAATGCCCTCGAAAGCGTCGGTTGGAAGCGATGGCAGTATGGTGAGTAATTCAGCTTCGGTGAGCATCAGGCAGGCTCACCGCGCAAAACGTCCTCAAGAAGATCTGCTACGACCTCCCCCTCGCCGTTCATAAGCAAGTCCAGAGGAGTCTCCTCTTCCAGTTCAGGATTGCTCGCCTGCATCCAGGCTCGTAGGCCAATTTCCGACCCCGTCAATCGTAAGAGCATCGCAGCGATCCGCTCGTAAACACGCAGAGCAGGCTGAATTCGCGGACTGGTCGGCGTCTTATGTACGGACTGTTCCGATCGACCAAGAGCGCGCGCCAACGAAGCTAAAGAGATACCGTAGAGTGCGCTGACCGCTTGGGCATCCAGACGACCGTTACCGGCGTGAAGTTGCGGTAACGTGTGCTGCAACACATTGTGCACGATTTCGGCAGGTATCGTTGTAGTTTCATAGGGGCCATTGCCGGTTTCCCTACCTCGCGCCAGCAGTCGTGAGGCTCGTAGACGCAGTTCGCGCGGATCGTTCGTGTTCAGCACAAAATCGACGTTGGGCTGCTGTAGGGCGTTGCTAAGACCTTCCAACCCGCTCATATCACTATTGGCAAGGTAAAGAACTCCAGTCTCCGGCATTGTGGCAGGAAGTTGTGTGAGAACATCCGCTTGTGGAGTGTTCGTGCCCGACAGATCATAAATGACCAATGCGGGGGCCGACCGTCGTCTGGCATGGAGAAACGTCTTCCACTGTTTTCGAACTACGCGAACGGAAGCGTCCTTCAATCCTTGATCGATCAAACGCGAACGTCCGGGTCCTGCACCTACAACAAGTACCTGACTCATAGCTTTCACCCTCTTTTCAAAAACGTTGCCTACTAACTCTATCCTACCACAATATCAACTTTTTATCAACTTTGTGTGGTCGTAGGAACGTTTGTATTGACGGAAAACTATTCTCTCGGGGAGAGGCGCAGGATAATCAGGCGATCGGGAACGTTCAGGGAGATTGTGGTGGGATGATCCGGCCAGGATTGAGTGGATTGTGTTGAATCGTTGGGAACGTAGAGTTCTGCTTTGTTGAGAGGGGTGGTCACGGTGACTGTGACGGGCATTTCCGGTGGGGTGATCTGACGGTGTGGGTGTACAGAGGCGTCTTCGTTGGAGATCTCATGCCACAGGAGCAGGTAGAAGTCTCCATTGCTCTTTTGGAGCAGAAGGTGGTGGACATATTGGGTTTTGGTGTAGTCGCCGGAAGGCTTTACGTCTAATTGGAAGTCCAGTTTGCCGGGTCGGAAACCTACCTGGATCTTGGGTTCGCCTAACAGTTGGATGAGATTGCGGATGGCGGTGTAGGCAGGCTTGGGCGTGAGGTTGCGGCGCAGCAGACCGAAATGGGCTTCCCGGTTAGTGCCCGCTTCATCGGCGAACTCATCGATGAACTCATACGAATAGGTGCGCTTGATGCCGAGGCGGAAGTACTCCGCGAAGAGGCGCGGTATGTATTTGGCGTGTACGGCCTCGGACTGTCCGTCGTAGAAGGTCGAGTAACCGGTCTCGGTCGCGCACATCGGTTTGGGCGCGAAGGCGGGGCGATAGGTGTTGAGCGCGTAGGGGAACTCGTCCAGATTGGCGCTGGGAAAGGTGCCGGACCAGTAGTACTTCGACAGGGTTCCGTAGGAGAAGGGCACACTGAAGGGATTGCCGCCCGGATAGGGATGGAAATTGCCCCAGTCCACGCTGTCGGTGAGCAGGCCGCTGGTAAAGGGGTTGGGAAAACCGCCGCCGGGATCGTAGGTCTTGCCGAGTGCAGGACCGATGACCGTCAAATTTTTGGTGGCGGGATCGCCTTTCAAGGTGCTATAGAGGTCCTTCTGAAAGGAGACGACGCCTTCCGGGAAGCCCTTCCCCTGATAGGTCTTCTTGTTCTTCACCCAGAACAGGTCCGGTTCATTCGGCCCCTCGACCGCATCGACGGCCGGGAGTTTCTGATTGACGGCCTTGATCCTGTCGCGCAGTTGAGCGGGAGAGCCGGCATCAGGCTCTGCGACGACCGTGGATCGGACACCCAGCCGCGCCAGCTCTTCGATATGGCCATGAAATCCATCGCGCAGATGCCGAATTCCTGAATCGACGAGAGCCTTCTTGACCTGGGCGTACGCGTAGCCATACGGAGTATCGCCATAGCCCCAGTGCGTGCAGACACCGATACTGTCCACAAAACTCTCCGTCGTCCTGGCCGTCTCAGAGGCGAGCGCCATCGTAGACAACGCTATGCCTCCCAACGCCAAAACGAACGTTCGCACCACTCTACTTCGTGCTGCCATTTTGTATTTCATCTTGCTTGACTTTCCTTACTAACGCCGGAGGAGCCGCTCAGAAACCCAGTGCCCTATTCCTATCGCGGTATTGTCTATAACGATGGCAGGAAACTCTCTATTCCTTGTGCTTCTCCCTCCATCCCGACACGTCGGTAACCGCGTATGGCATTGCGATAACATTCTCTACTCAATACGTTGAGCACAATAGCCAGATTCTTCTGGGTTTCCGCCCAATCCATAGGGCATTCTTGCTCATTACGAACTCTCAGAGCCGCTTCGTAGCAGGCAATAGCACATCGTATATTTTGCTCTCGCTCGCCAGCAGGAAGATTCGAATGGGCATTTCCCAGGTTGTTCTGGATCATCGCCCAATCCATCGGAAAGTCTTGTTCAGTATGGACTCTTAGAGCCGCTTCGTAGCAGGCAATCGCTTGCCGAAGGTTTTGTTCTCGGTCGCCCATAGGAAGAGCCGAATAAGCAGCCCCAAGGTTGTTCTGGATCATCGCCCAATCCATCGGAAAGTCTTGTTCAGTATAGACTTGCAACGCCGCTTGGTAGCAGGCAATCGCTTGCCGAAAGTTTTGTTCTCGATCGCCTTCAGGAAGATCCGAATAGGCATTTCCCAAGTTGTTCTGAGTCATCGCCCATTCCATCGGAAAGTCTTGCTCGGTACGGACTCTCAAAGCTGCTTCAAAACAGGCAATCGCTCGCCGAAGGTTTTGTTCTCGGTCGCCTATAGGAAGAGTCCAATAGGCATTTCCCAGGTTGTTCTGGGTGATCGCCCAATCCATCGGGAAATCTTGCTCCGTAAAGACTTGCAACGCCGCTTCATAGCAGGCAATCGCTTGCGAAATGTTTTGTTCTCGGTTGCCTGTATGAAGAGCTCTATAGGCAGTTCCTCGAATAACCTGTATATATGCCCATCGGACAGCATCTCGATTAGAAGTAAGAATGGTGAGCGCTTCATGTGTTGTAGAGAGAGCAGCCGACACACTTTCTGACGTTTTGAAGCCCTTGATACTAATCAGAGAATTTGCCAATCCTAACAGTGCATCGACACGATCAAGTGTCGCGTCAGGATGGAGGTCCAACTGTCCTTTATAGAACTCTACCAGGCGTTCGGCGGCAACAGAAGTCTTAGGTGGTCTTGAGATCAGATCTTCATTTGTTGCAGGCGTTCTGTGCGGGATGTGGGCTGACGTTGGCTCCTGCATGAACTGAAATAGAGCTGTATAGTGATCGAAAAAGTCGGGAGCATGGGTTTGGAGACCCGTAAAGACAGAAGGAGTACACCATACAAGAATGGGGCCAGTAAGATGGTGATGCAGTGTCTCCCGCAGGCGGTTTAAGAAGGCGAAAACAGGAGGCCGCGTTGTACGGCCAAACTCTGTAACAAGCCCTGGCGTATTTTCGAGACCGATCAGTACGATGGCCTCCTCGAAATCGCTGGGAGTCTCCAGTATAGTTCGGCAGGAAGCCTCCCAATTCGCCGCAGTTAGCTTCATGCGTCTAAGCGGCAGTTCGCCAGCGAGATCCTTTTGCAGGCAGTCCAACAGCCGATCGCGCAGTTCCGGCTCATAATTGCTTTCTATCAAAAAAAGAAAAAAGCCGTTGCGGGCCGCACGCACCACGCGCAATAGTTGGGTGTACTCTTCGTCCCCTTCGAATTTCAGATCAGGCGGAGACGATTGTTTTGGTGCTGTTATAGGCATCTTGAAACTCCTCCGTCTCGATCACGAGAGGATGCACATCGATCCAGGGCTGATCGTTCTCATCCAGATACTCCAGGGCGTAGCGATGGAACAGAAGATGACTCTTTTGCCGGGAGGCGAGTTGTGCATCGTCTTCCGGACGCATCTGTTTATGTCGCGCGATATAGGCTAGGCGCGCATAGTCGTCTGAGTTGAGTTGACGCAGATAGGTGGCGCGCATCTGCCGGATCGCCTTCTGAACAGCGAGCGAGGTCAGACGGTTTGGATCCAGTGTGTGGCGGAAGGAGAGCGTCAACAGATGCATGAGATCCCGGATACAGCCTCCACTCATTTTGATCAGCAGATTGGCATCGTCACTGTTTTCAAAAAGCTGAGAAGTGACGATGCGCTGCTCGAGCGCCGCACGCACGACAGCCACAGCTTCCGGATCGAATTTACTTTCCGCAACCGTAAATGCCCAGGGGTCGGACTTCCTACGCATACTGAGCATAGGCAGGACTAATGAAAAGCCATAACAGTCCTGAATCGCGCCTGAAAGTGGTTCATACTCCAGGGCGATTGGGATGGTGAAGATCGCGTGGCAGGCCAATCGCTCTACCAGACTCCGCCCACGAAAGAGGGTCTTATCGATGACCTCGGGCTCGTACCGATCAAGGTTATCGAAGAGCAACAGCAGACCGCGCGGTTTACCCTGTGTCTGCAAAATCTCATTCGCGCTGCGTAACAGATCCTTTGTCAGATCCGCCAGGTGATCCGGATAGTTCCGGAGGCGTTGACGTGTCTTGACAGCATGGTCGGAGGAGGCTTTCAATCCGGCAGTGAACTTCGCGAATAGACCCCCCAGCGTAAAGATATGGCCGCCTAACTGAATGCCTGCCTCCGTATTGAGTTCCGAATGGGTCTTCTGTTCGTCTTCACGGATGACGTCGGCAAACCACTGGACAATATGCTTCAACTTCTCGGAGGGAATAGGATGCCCCGCCTCTGCCATCGCCGCTTCGACGGAGCGCGCAGCCAGCAAAAACAGGTCCGCACTGTCCAACGAGATCATACCCAGCGCTTCATCCACCTCCGTTCGCACCGTAAAGAAACCGTGCTCGTCTGCCCACTGCTTCAAAAACAGCAGTTCCGTCGATTTTCCCGAGCCGCGGTGGCCGCTCAGACAGGCGTGAAGACAGGTATGATCCGGATGTCGCGCCGTCAGATCTTTTTCTAATTGCTTGACACTGACGCCCTGCCGCAAGTCGGTAAAGTCGGCATAACGCCTGTCACCCGGCGTGAGAGGCTTGCCGGGATCACAGGCTTGCAGGATAAGGTCCAGTTCGGTGATCGGCGTAATCAGCGCTCCCTGCGACGTTAGGGAAGAACCGGACGATTTTGTAAGGGCATCAGCCATTTATAAATGGGACCTCCTGCTCCTGTGAACTTTGCCAAATCTTCACTACCGAGCACAAGTCGTTCTTTGTCAACGGAATGAGTTTGGCATTGCTGTTGCTCCGTCCGGAGGACGGCCCGCCGAAGGCGCGTAGCGAGGGACAACGTCCCTTGATTCTAAGGTGACGGGTTCACTGGCCAATATGCATGTTATCCCAGTTCGAGGGCGTGGACGACGGTCTCCATGTCTTTGTCGCCGCGGCCGGAGAGGCAGATGGCGACGATGGTCTCCGGGGTCAGTTGCGCCTTCATCTTCTCCAGGTGGGCGAGGGCGTGCGCGGTTTCGAGGGCGCAGATGATGCCTTCGGTGTGGGCCAGGTTTTCGAGCGCTTTGAGGGCGTCGCTGTCGGTGACGGCGACGTAGGTGGCGCGACCGGAGTCTTTCAGGTAGGAGTGTTCGGGGCCGACGCCGGGGTAGTCGAGGCCGGCGGAGATCGAATGCGTCTCCGCGACCTGCCCATCGCCATCCTGAAGCAGATAGCTGGCGGAGCCGTGCAGCACGCCGGGAGTTCCGGCGGTGAGGGGAGCACAGTGATGGCCCGAGTCCAGACCCTCGCCTGCGGCCTCGATGCCGATCAACTGCACCTCTTTGTCGTCTCGGAACGCGTAGAACATGCCCATCGCGTTGGAGCCGCCGCCGACGCAGGCCAGGACATAGTCCGGCAGGCGGCCTTCGCGCTCCAGCGACTGCGCGCGGGCCTCCTTGCCGATTACCGACTGGAAGTCGCGCACGAGCATCGGATAGGGATGCGGGCCGACCACGGAGCCGATGATGTAGTGGGTGTCGCGGACATTCGTGACCCAGTCGCGCATCGCTTCGTTGGTCGCATCTTTGAGGGTGCCGGTGCCGCTGGTGACGGGGATCACTTTCGCGCCGAGCAGGCGCATGCGGGCCACATTGAGCGCCTGTCGCCGCATATCCTCCGCGCCCATATAGACCTCACACTGGAGGCCGAAGCGGGCGCAGACCGTCGCGGTCGCCACGCCATGCTGCCCTGCGCCGGTCTCCGCAATGACCCGCTTCTTACCCATGCGCAAGGTCAGCAGAATCTGCCCGGCAGTGTTGTTGATCTTGTGCGCGCCGGTATGGCAGAGGTCTTCGCGTTTCAGGTAGACGCGCGCGCCGTACTGCGCGGAGAGCCGTTCGGCATGGTAGAGCGGCGTGGCGCGGCCCACGAAGTCGCGCAGATGATAGTCGAGTTCGCGCTGAAACTCCGGATCGGCTTTCGCCTTCTCATACTCCGCCGCCAACTCGTCCAGCGCCGGGATCAAAGTCTCCGGCACAAATCGCCCGCCAAACGCCCCGAACCGTCCCCGCGCATCGGGAACCGCCGCCGTCAATTGCTCCACTGCCATCGCCTCTTTGCTCCTTACCATCGATTGTGTTCTATTATACCTGCACCCATCGCTCCTCTGCCGACCCCATCCGACCGAGAAAATCAGACATTCAGGTCCAGAATAGGATATAATAGTAATAACGACGATTTTTTTGCGTGGGAGTACATAAAACAACGTGATGCAAAGAGTAAGCGTGAAAGGAATAGCCATCGGGCTCGGGAGCCTGTTGTTGCTGCCGGCGCTGTGTCTGGCGGGGGGGCAGCATCAGGACGATTTCGATCATCCGGCCATCCAGTATCTCCAGAAGACGCCGAACGATCCGATTAGTCGTTTGCAGAAGCAACTCGATTCCGGGCAGTTGCATCTGACCTACAATGCGCGCAACGGCTACCTGAGTTCGGTGCTGGCGCAGTTGAAGATTCCTGTCTCGTCGCAGATGCTCGTCTTCTCCAAGACCAGCTTCCAGCGGGAACTCATCACGCCCCATGCCCCCCGCGCCCTCTACTTCAATGCCGACACCTACGTCGGGTGGGTGCAGGATGGATCGGTCGTGGAGGTCGCTACGCAGGACCCGCAACTCGGCGCGGTCTTCTATACGCTCGATCAGACGGCGACCGGGAAGCCTAAGTTCAAGCGGCAGACCTATGAGTGCCTTCAGTGCCACAGCGGCGGGATGACCTCGGGAGTGCCGGGTTACATGATGCGCTCCGCCTACACTCATATCGACGGCCAGCCGGAGTTCCGCGCCGGCACCTACCTCACCACGGATCAGAGCCCGCTGAACGAGCGCTGGGGCGGCTGGTATGTCACCGGGAAGCACGGCACGATGCGGCATATGGGCAACGTCTTCGCGCAGGGCGAGGAGAACGTCATCCTCGACCGTGAGAAGGGCGCGAACCGCACCAGCCTCAAAGGTCTGGTCGATACCTCTCCCTATATCGTCCCGACGAGCGACATCGTCGCGCTGATGGTCGCTGAGCACCAGACCGGCGTTCAGACACTGCTCACCAAAGCCGACTACTACAGCCGGATGGCGCTCTACGATGAGGCGCGGCTGAACGTTGAACTCCAGCGCCCGGCGAACTACCACTCCGACAGCACTCGCAGCCGGATTCGGAGCGTCTGCGAGCCGCTGCTGAAGGCGATGCTGTTCGTGCAGGAGGCGCCGCTCACCGACACCGTCACCGGAACCTCCGGGTATGCCGAGCAGTTCGCGGAGCAGGGGCCGTTCGACCGGCAGCATCGGTCCCTGCATCAACTCGATCTGCATCATCGCCTGCTCCGCTACCCGTGCAGCTATCTGATCTACTCCGAAGCGTTCAACGCTCTGCCCACCGAAGCCAGGACCTATCTCTACCAGCGTCTGCGCGAAATCCTGACTGCCAACGACCCCGGCAAGGACTATGCGCATCTGTCGCCTGCCGACCGCAAAGCCATTCTGGAGATCCTGATCGACACCAAACCCGACTTCGCGGCGTTCGACAAGGCCGCCGCGGCAGAAAATACTCCTCCTAAATCCGGTTAGGCGAACGAGAAATAGGGTATCTTATCCAGACCTATCAACGAGGAGACCGGAAGAATGACCTACTGCCTGGGAATTATGCTGCGAGAGGGGTTGGTACTGGCCTCCGACTCGCGGTCGAATGCGGGCTACGATCAGGTCAATGTCTGCCGGAAGATGCATATATTCGAGAAGCCCGGTGAGCGGATGTTCGTCGTCCTGACCAGCGGCAGTCTGTCTCTCTCCCAATCGGTGTTGACTCTGCTGCGAGCGGAGTGGGAGCAGGGCGAGGGGCTGGCGCAGGCCGGATCGATGTATGAGGCGGCCCGCGTGCTCGGCGATCGGATACGCCGTGTCTCCGAACTCGACCGCGCCGCCCTGGAACGAGACGATTTCCGGTTCAATACCCACCTCATTCTGGGCGGACAGATCGCCGGACAGAGGCACAATCTCTATCTCATCTATCCCCAGGGCAATCCCCTCTGTGCCGCGGAAGAGACGCCCTATCTCCAGATCGGCGAAACGAAATACGGGCGGCCTATCCTGGATCGCGGCGTCCATTTCGAATATACCACGCTGGAACAGGCCGCCAAATACGCCCTGATCTCGATCGACTCCACCATCCGTTCCAATCTGACGGTCGGTCCCCCCATCGATCTGCTGGTCTATCCTACCGACACGCTGCGTGTGACGCGCCACCGGCGCTTCTCGTCACGGGACCCCGATCTGCTCGGGATTCACGCCCAATGGGAGCAGTCCCTGCGTCGTGCGGTGCTGGAACTGCCGGCGATCCGTTTCGAAGGCGACCCCAATCCGTAAGTATCGCATGGGGGGTATGTTTCGGCCGCACGTGGGTTCATCGCAACGTGCGCGGCGTCTGTTTGCAAAACATCCTTCCAGGTGCTATTATCAAGTCATGAACATACTTCAGATCTGCTCCAGTTCCCGGATCTCGGGGGCGGAGAAACATGTGGTCGTACTCTCGGAGCGTCTGCGCCGTCGAGGACACAACGTCCATGCCATCTGCCCGCCCGGAGGCTGGCTGCCGGACCAGCTCCGCGCCGCCGGTATCCCCGCGATGGAGATGGATATGCGGGGCCTTGCGGGATCGTGCAGCGCGCCGGGCAACCTGACGCGCTATGTGCGCGAGAACGGATTCGATCTGATCCATGCCCATCTGACGCGCGCCACCTACGTCGGTATTCTGGCAGGCCGTTGGGCAAACGTTCCCCTGGTCTCCTCCATCCATTGTCGTACGACCGATGTCGTCTATCGCTATCTGTTTCCGCCTCAGAAAGGCCGGATCGTCACCGTCTCCGACTTTCTGAAGAACGGCCTGATGCGTAAAGGCGTTCCGGCCGGGCGCATTCAGACGATCTACAACGGCACGGATTTCGTCTCCAGCGCGGAAGGCGTCGCGGAGGCGGAGGCGCAGAACGCGCTGCCGGTACGCGCCGAACTCAGCCTGCCGCCCGACGCCGAACTGGTCGGGATCTTTGCCCGTGTCGAGGAGTTCAAGGGCCATTTCGTGCTGGCGCAGGCGGTCAAACAGTTGGTGGCGGCGCGTCCACGCGCCTACGTCGTCTGCGTGGGAACGGCGGAGCCGGAGATCCAGAAACAGCTCTGGGATATCACGGCGGCGGATGGAGTGGCGGAGCGGTTGCGCTTCACCGGACAGCGCGAGGATGTGCATCGCCTCATGTCGGCGATGGACGTCCTGACCCTGCCCTCCCGTTATGAGGCGTGCAGTATGGCGATCATCGAGGGGATGGCGCTCGGGAAGCCGGTCGTGGCGACACGGGCGGGAGGCAACCCTGAGCTGGACGAGCACGAAGCGACCGGCCTGCTCATCGAGCGCAACCCGGAAGGGCTGGCGGAGGCGCTGATACAGATTCTTGCCGACCCCACGCAACTGCGCGCCATGGGGCAGGAAGCCAGACGGCGGGCAGAGTTGCGTTTCTCCGCCGATGTGATGGTCAACCAGATCGAAAGCCTCTATGGAGAGATGCTGGGCAGGGCGTGAAACAGGAGGTTTCGGGATGATGGAACCGTCGAGAGGTGGAGTGGATCGCACCGAAAAGAGCGGCATGCAGACCGGTCGTTCGCCTCTTCGCTCCTCGGTGTCGCTCAAGGAGACCGGGGCTATGTCTCAGGCGCGCACGATGGTGCCGATCCTTATGTACCACAAGGTCGGCGCGGCTGTCGATCGTCCGGAAGACACCTTTCTAAACGTCTCCGCAGACGCTTTTGAGAGGCAGATGCGCGCGCTGGCCCGCATGCGTTACCGCGCCATGACCTTCGGGCAGATCGTCGAGGCGCTGCGCAACGGCCAACCCCTGCCGCGCCGGGTTTTCGCCATCACCTTCGACGACGGTTATACATGCGTCGGGGAGGTCGCCGCGCCTATCCTGGAGCGCTACGGCTTTCCTGCGACGGTCTTTGTCGTCTCCGAAGCGGCGGGCGGCGCGAACACGTGGGACGGAGTCACAGGCCGCCCGGTGCTGCCTCTGATGGACTGGGATCGATTGCGGGAGTTGGACCAGGCAGGCTGGGAGGTCGCCGGTCATACCTCTACGCATCCGCATCTGAATGAGCTTGACGACGCCGAGGCGCTCCGAGAGATCTCAGAAGGCAAAGCCGCGACGGAAGCGCGCTTGAACATCCCGTTGCAGACCTTCTGTTACCCGTTCGGGCATTTCAATGCGCGGACCCCCCATCTGGTGCAGGCCGCCGGTTTCACAGGCGCGTGCACGACCCGCAGCGGGGTGGCCAAACGCGAGACCGATCCTTTTCTGCTGCCGCGTGTCAAGGTCGCCTACCGCGACGGCGTTACGGGCATGCTCTATCGCCTGATGGTACGGCCTCGCCTGCCCAACCTGCGCCGCAACCGCTCCCCTCGTGATTAACGGGATTTCAATCCCGTTTTTGGGGAGGCTTTTCCACGGGGGTATAGAGGGCGGCCAGCGCGGCATACGGATCGACCACCCCGTTCTGCTTCTCTTGCTCCTCCTTGAATGCACGCACTCCGGCATTGAGACGGCGTGCATTGCGGAAGACGTGCACCGCGATCCAGAGGATGCAGACCACGGCGCCCGCGATCCAAATCTCTCTTCCGAACGGCACATGCGGCATGATGTCTTCTCCTCGCTCCCTGAAGCTCCCGGATCCTTTAATTCGGTCCTCATCTTATAAGACGTTCGGCAGGGCCGGAACGTCTCAGGCGCTTATCGTACGCCGGTTTGTGAAAAAAGACGCGATCCACTTGACAATTTGCGTTCCTTTGGCACATCATGAACATTATATTACAAAACGCTTTCAAAACCGTGAACCGGTTCCGTGTCACAATACGTCAATGAATATGAGAGTCAAATTCAAATCCACGTCCGTACACCTCAGTAGTCTCCGCCCACATCTGCGATAGCCTCCTCTTATGTTTGCTTCGCACCACCCCTGACGGCAAAGTATGGAGACCACAGGGCCACCCCGGGACGCGTGATTTATGGATGGGAAGGAAATACCCCGTGCGAAAGTGGAGTAAGGATACGATCGCCCATGAGATACAGAGGCTGTTTCAGACCGGTGAAAATCTGAACTACGCCAGTATCGCTGCGGAGGAAGTGGCACTGTTGCGTGCGGCCACACGCTATTTCGGTTCCTGGCGCACCGCCATCGAGTACGCAGGGCTCAACTACGACGACATTCGACGTTATAAAACCTGGACTCGGGAGCGCATTCTGGAGCGCATTCAGGAACTGCATAAGGCCGGGGAAGACCTGAGCTGGCGCCATGTCAGCACCGCCGTCGATCCCCAGTTGGCGGCGGCCGCGACCAAGCGCAAGCACTTCGGCTCCTGGCGGGGCGCCGTCACCGCAGCGGGGCTGGACTATGGCCAGATACGCCGCTACCGTGAATGGGATGCCGATACGATCGAGCAGAAGCTGCGCGAACTGCATGCCCAGGGCATCGACCTGAATGCGCGCAATATGGAGGAGTACGACATTACTCTGATCACGGCGGCCCGCCGCCGCTTCGACAGTTGGGATGCGGCGTTGACCGCGGCCGGACTGGACTACCGTCAGATCGTTCTGCGCGCGCCCTTCAAGCGCCGCACCAAGACACCCTCCAAAGCAGGCGCCCAGCACCATCGCTCCGAAGAGATCGACCCTGCCCAGGCGGTCGTGCATGTACGCAGGCCGGCAGCCTCCGTCGCCATCGGCACCAAATAGCAGGCACTTATCCTAAAAGAGCGCGGGCGGAAGGAGATCTCCTTCCGCCCGCGCTTTTTGATGGCTCTTTGCCTTGCCTACTTGCCGTTTCCCCCGTTTGCCGGGGCGTCTTTGCCCGCGAGTTCCGCGTTGGCGGCCTCCTCGGCATCTTCGGTGCTGATCAGCGGCTCGATGGTGGTGACGCGGTCCCCATCGTTGAGGTTGATGAGGCGCACTCCCTGCGCGCTGCGTCCGGTCTTGCGGATGGTGGCGATGTCCATTCGGATCGCGACCCCCGCCTCGGTGAGCACCATCAGTTTGTCGTCGGGTTCGACGACCGCCGCATCGACGATCGGGCCGGTTTTGGTGGTGACGTTCATGGTGATGAGGCCACGTCCGCCGCGCGTCTGATCGCGATAGTCGGTGAAGTCGGTGCGTTTGCCGTATCCGTTCGCGCTGCAGACGAGCAGTTGGCTGGTACCGGTCACGACATCCATCGCGACGACCCGATCTTTGAGGGTCTTTGTCTTCGGATCGCGCATCTCAATGCCGCGGACGCCGCCGGAGGTGTGCCCGCTGACGCGGATGTCGCTCTCCTTGAACCGGATCGACATACCGCTGCTGGTCACCATGATCAGCTCCTGCTCGCCATCGGTGTGCTTCACCCAGCGCAGGTTGTCGCCCTCTTCGATGTCGAAGCATTTCTTACCGTTGACCCGGAGGTTGGCGAACTCGGAGAGTTCCGTGCGCTTGATCTCGCCGAAATCGGTGGCGAGCAGGAGGTAACCGCCGACGCTCAGGTCTTTCATCGGGAGGATCGCGGTGATCTTATCGCCGGGCTCGACCTGGATGAAGTTGTTGATATGCTGCCCGCGCGCCTGGCGTGAGGTCGCCGGCACCTCGTAGGCTTTGAGGCGGTAGACACGGCCCCGGTCGGTGAAGAAGAGGATGTAGTGTGTCGTGGTCGCCACAAAGAGGTGAGCCAGGGCATCTTCGTCCTTCAGGTTCGCCGCCTGCACGCCGCGTCCGCCGCGCTTCTGGGTGCGGTAGGTGTCGATCGGCACGCGCTTGATATAGCCGTCTCGGGAGATGGTGACCAGGGTCTTCTCTTCCGGGATCAGGTCGTCTTCGGTGATGTCGTCCGCCTCCATCGGCAGGATGCGGGATTTGCGATCATCGCCGAATTTGTCGCGCAGGTAACGCAGCTCCTCTTTGATGATCTTCACGACGCGGGCCGGGGTGACGAGAATGTCTTCCAGGCGGGCCATCTCTTTGAGCTGGCCTTTGTAGTCGTCTTCGATGCGGGCGCGCTCCAGTTGGGAGATCTGGC
>Ga0105239_10004446_pt1 | contig 16759 bp, 15 predicted proteins | sample KBSC44metaG_FD_92761 | JGI IMG/M metagenome (GOLD analysis project Ga0105239, IMG submission 92761) | Corn rhizosphere microbial communities from Kellogg Biological Station, Michigan, USA - KBS C4-4 metaG | ecosystem: Host-associated > Plants > Roots > Rhizosphere > Soil | place: Michigan, USA...
TAACAACTTGGTTCCGTTGGTAGTAGTAAGCACCAGTGTTTTACCGGCGATAAATTCTCTGGGATATTCAAATGGCGAATTTCCATATTCAAGCCCTTCGGCAATTTTACCATCACGCTCGCCGGCCGTAATGGCTTCAATTTTTTTACCCAGTTCAATACACTTGGCCACACTATCAACGGGAATAATGCATTTGGCTCCATTATACAGGGCAGTGGCAATAGTAGAAGTAGCCCTGAACACATCAATAATAACTACAATGGTATTGTTAACATCGTACAGATCGAGTAATGCAGGAGACGGAGAAGTGTATAGAGTAGGTTTGCTGTTCAACATAGTTCAAATGTGTCGGCAAAAGTAGGTAAATCAAACGCAATGTGCGAATTTGAAAATTTGAATCCCGATTGCTATCGGGAGTGCAAATGAAGTTGCAAACACACAGATATGTCGCGGTTCGTTTGTTTAGCCAGAAGCCCTGAGCCGGGTGGAAGGGCCCTCTATTGCTTATTGTCTAAAACGTGCTGCCATTTACTGCTTTCAGCATATTCCTTAATAACCTGATTGCGCTGTTCGAGTAATTTTTCAAGGTAGGAAAAGAGATACAGGTTACTGACCAACCGGCCCAAACCGCCATAGGGAGCTTCATAGTAAAAGACGTCGATCATCAGTGTGCCATTATCTATTTTTTTAAAATGATGCTCGTGTTTCATGCTTTTGAAATCGCCTTTTTTCATTTCATCGATGAAACGAAACGGACGTTCCATGTCAGTGATCTGCACCTTCAGCACGCGGGTGCGCATAACGTGTTTTGCCTTCCAGGTCACTGTTTCGTTAAGATTTATTAACCCGCTGATAGTTCCGGCTACGGCTTCTTCACGATAATCGGTCATTGACTTTTTGTGCAATTCAATACTGCGACTCAAATCAAAAACCCTTTCAATAGGGGCTGCAATAAAAGTTGTTAGATGGATAGTCGGCATACACTAGCGATCATTTAGGATACGTAAGCCCACAAAAGCAGCAAGAAGTAAGCCAGAGTGGGAGGTTCAGGATATAAGTTTCGGAGCGCAAAATTCGGGGTATGCCATTCAGGAAGCAAGGCGCAAGACCCTGAATTCAGCCCTTGTCCCCCATTTGTACCTGTCTTTTTGCACCACATAGGCACATAGGCCATATAGAAAGTCACATAGTTTAACCAGCTATCTATGTGGAATGCTATGTCTTCTATGTGTCTATGTGGTGAAAAGAAACGTGCTGTTCAATTCTCATTTTATACAAACGGAAACTTCACCACTTTCGCTTTCAGTAACTTGTCGCGCACAGCGATATATATTTCAGTATCCAGTGCAGCATGGCCCAGGTTCACATAGCCCATACCAATGGCTTTCTGCAAACTGGGGCTTTGGGTACCTGAGGTTACAAATCCGATCTTATTGCCATCGGCATCTTTTATTTCGTAATGGTGGCGGGGAATACCTTTATCGATCATTTCAAAACCAACCAATTTGCGGGAAACGCCGGCTGTTTTTTGTTTTTCAAGAGTGGGGCGGGCAGTAAAGTCTTTGGTGAATTTGGTAATCCAGCCCAAACCGGCTTCCAGTGGCGAAGTAGTGTCATCGATGTCATTTCCGTACAGGCAAAAACCCATTTCCAGGCGCAGGGTATCGCGGGCGCCTAAACCGATGGGTTTTAATCCCTGCGGGCCGCCAATTTCAAAAATGGCATCCCATATTTTTTCGGCACCGCCATCTTTATCTTCAAAGTAAATTTCTATGCCGCCGGCGCCGGTGTAACCGGTAGCGCTGATGAGCACATTATCAACACCCGCAAATTTGCCTTTGGCAAATGTGTAATATTTTAAATTAAGAATATCTGTATCTGTTAAGGGTTGCAGTATTTTGGTGGCATTGGGACCCTGTATTGCCAGTAAGCAGGTTTTGTCGGAAATGTTGTGCATCTCCACATTTTTGGTATTGTGCTTCGAGATCCAGTTCCAGTCTTTTTCAATATTCGAAGCATTTACCACCAGCATGTATACCTTGTTTTCTTCAATGCAATAAACCAACAGGTCATCTACAATACCGGCCTCATCGTTGGGCAAGCAGCTGTACTGGGCTTTTCCGGCAGTGAGTTTCGAAGCGTCGTTTGAAGTAACCCGCTGAATAAGGTCCAGCGCATTTTCTCCTTTCAGAATAAATTCACCCATGTGGCTTACATCAAATACGCCGGCATTGGTGCGAACTGTTGCATGTTCGTCGTTAATACCGCTGTAGGAAATGGGCATATTATACCCCGCAAATTCAGCCATTTTAGCCCCCAGGGCTATATGCTTTTGTGTGAAAGGAGTGTTCTTCATAACCGAGTTGTAGTTTTTGTTTGGGCGCAAAAGTAGCTTTTTAAATATCGAATATTAAATGTTGAATAAAGAATGTTGAACCAGGGAAAAACTGACCCTGATCAAGTTCAGATGGCCTTATAACGGCTTTTTTATTTCAAAATTCAACATTGAAAATTGATTATTCAATATTAATAAGAAGGGCCCTTAAAAGGGCCCCTGTTGTTCCAACTTCAACCCCGCCTGCTCCCCTGTAACCGGTATTACCGGAATGGTGAACAGAGCGGCGGGGAAGGGTTAAATATTATTCACTTTGGTTGTGTCATTTTTTTGATCTCTGTGGTAGTGATATTTGCCATCGTTTGTGCTGTCTTTATGCTTACGGCTATTGGGAGCATGCGGAGCAGAAGGAGCCGCAGGGGCAGACTGTTTCTGTTGATTATCGCCATCACCTTCATCATTATCTTCATTTTTTTCCTTCTCTTTATATTCTCCTCTTTTCAATGCTTCGGGATCGAGCTTTGAAACCTGTTTTGGACCATCGGGCGTCATCACATATTCTCTACCGGTTTCTACCCAATAAGTATGTTCCCAACTGTCGTCGATGTCAATTCCTCCATGGTGGTTATACCGGATGTCGAACCAATTGTACGTTGAAATGCTTCTGTTCAAATAGAATCTTTTGCCTACGGGTACCTGTAAAACCAACAATACCTGCTGCATTCTGAATTTTTCATTTCTGCTGATGGCAAATCTTTTGGGCAGCAGCAGCAAACTGTCGTTTTGTACAGGTTGAAAGTTTATTTTTTCGGCCAAACTTCTTGCGTAGAAAGGATCGTTGCCACGGCTGAACCTGATCTTATCGAGATGAAAGTTATTATCATTGCTTTTCTTCACATCTATACGAACTGTATTCAGTAACATTGAATCCATGTTGGCGCCGAAGATAGGCCAGTCGCCATCCCAATCGTAAAACCAATCGCTGCTGTAATATCGGGTGTTGATATTGTCAGATGCTACATCAACGTATAATTTACCAGTAGACGGTTGTGTAAGCGGCACCTGTTCTTCCAGCAGATTTCTTGCTTTAAAATCCTGCGACAATGAACCGGCAAGCAGGGCAGCGCTTATTATTCCTATAAACCATAAGCCGCCAAATACATAACCCAGATAGTGATTTCTGGAACGTACGCCCATGATGCGGCGGATCAGCCAGGTTATCATAGCAATGATGGGTACACCCAGGCATAAGAATACTGTTAAGCCAACGAGCAAATTCTGCCACAAACCTCCGATAAAGAATTCTTTCATAGCCATCATCGGCGGACCGCCAAACAAAACGGCCATCAGTACACCAAACAATACCAGCGCAATCATGCCGATTATGAACAAAAAGAATGCTTTGAATAAAACACCTATTATATGGGCTATACCTGAACCGGCCGACCTCGCAGTAGCGGAAGCTTCTGTAGTAAAAGTTTTAACATGTTCGCTTTGACTGAACTGTCTGGCTCTGTCGCCAAATTGCTGAGCTGATTGTTTTACCTCGCTTCCCCAGTTTTGTGCTTTTGATTTGAAACTCTCGAGGTCGCCTTTAACAGCATCACGAATTGTGTTCAAATCTACGCGCTCCCCCCGCATTTCGAGTTTTTCAGCTGCAGTAACGGCAATAGGCACGGCAATCCACAAAATGATATAGGTTACAAACAGGGTGCTGCCCAATGAACCTGTTACAATACGTGGCCCTACCCAAAAACCCATATCGCCACCCCAGAACCAGTTAAACGGACCAGAAAATAAACCAATGATCAGCGGCAAAGCAAAAATGAGGCGTGGCACCCAGGTGCTGATATTAAAATAGGCTGCCAAACCACCACACACACCTGCAATCACTTTATCGTCAGAACTGCGGTACAATCTTTTGGTGATATTCGACTGAACAGACTGAGAAGGTACTGCTACCCATAAAATGAGATATACCAAAAATCCTGATCCGCCCGTGAAGAACAACACTACAAACAGAATACGCATAATCACCGGGTCAATTCGCATGTAATTTGCCAACCCACTACAAACACCCGCAATGATCTTATCATCGGCATTGCGAACCAAACGACGGGTAGCGCCGGTATTATACGAAGTTCCTGTTCCGGTTGATTGCGATTGCTGCGAAGAGCTTTGCTGCTGTTGACCAGTAGCAGACCCTCCTACACCACTTGCGGCAGAAACAGTTTCTGCTGCTTCGGCTTCAAAATCTTCGGGCCGGCCCATACTCGCCATGATTGCCTGCACATCTTCATCGGTTATACAAACGGCGCCTTTTTTCAGTCGCTCAGAAAACAATTCGGCAATACGGCCTTCGATATCGTTGATAATTTCATCACGGCCTTCTTCATTGGCAAAATACCTTCGCAAACTTTCAACATATTGCTTTAATATGTCGTAGGCAGTTTCCTCTATAGGTATCACCCTGCCCTGGAAATTTATATTAATGACCTTTTTCATGGTGAATAATGTTTGTTGGTTGAAGTTTAGTTGTTGGGTTGGGTTGTTTCGGTTGGTTGTTCTGTTGTACTATTATTATTGTTTGCTGACGAAGCAAGCGACTCCCGTTTGCTGGCTAGTTTGTTGACCGCATTCGCCAGTTCGTTCCACGTGGTTTCGAGCTCTTTAAAAAACTCTTCGCCTTTGGGAGTGAGTGAAAAGTATTTGCGTGGAGGGCCTGAATTACTTTCTACCCAGCGGTAGGTTAGCATTTCGGCATTCTTCAACCGTGTTAGCAAGGGGTAAAGAGTGCCCTCCAGGATCTGGAGATTTGCAGCCCTCATTTCATCCACAATATCACTCGGGTAAGCTTCCCCGCGGCGGATGATGGAAAGAATGCAAAACTCCAGTATCCCTTTGCGCATCTGACTCTGTGTGTTCTCTATGTTCATGGCTATACTTTTATTTTACCGACAGGAATACTGCCCGTTTTATATTACTGTTAATATATCTTTCAATTGCTGGTTGTTCTTCTACCATTTCATCTTCTTCCATACGATTCATAAATGAAGGTTGAAAGATGTTTTCAAAAGAACCTGTATAGCGGGTGCCCTTAATGTACACTTTATGATCGCTGCTCTCAGGCGCTTTTAATACTAAGGTATCCCGATTATCTTCTTTATCCATCCAGTTATATTTCTCACCGCCCAAAATCACTACTTCAGATGGATGACCGGTGTGATGCAGGTTCATTTTTATGCCCAGTGTAAACAGGGCTAAGAAAATGGCTATAATAATTGCAATTGGCATGGCTATCTGTGAAGTCGGTTGTTTATTCCCTTTCACAACACAAATATAGGGTGGATTTTAGTACTATGCAACACACAGTACCATTTTTTTTATAGTAATGCCCATACCCAACTAATGAGCGTTGCATGAAAGCGCTATTTATCAATGGATTACATGGAAAGAAGCCATTGAAGACCTGATTGCTGATTGTATGAGTGGCTAAAAAAGAAGGCTGAGCGGAGGCATGGCAATGGAACACAAAATGACCTCATGAAAAGAATAGACAATGTAAATTGTTCTTAATGAACGCTTTAAATCGGTTATAGGCGAGTTATAGGCATCTTATAGGTATTTTGCTCATACCTTGTTCGGGATTTGCTCGTAACACGTTCTTATATATGCCGAAGCAGTTACGGCAAAAGTATAGCTAATGTGTGACTGAGGTATGAATGAGGCAATACTTTGTTGGGTATTTATTGGGTATTTGGTGCGTCTTTATTGGGAAAAGGGGCTGTTTTACCCAACAAATACCCAACAAGGACCTAATAAGAATCCAGGAAGATATCAGGGAACCAGGGGGGTGTTTGGGTTATGTCTTCTTTATACTTTGTTTATGCTTTGTTTACCTCCTGGTGCCCTTTTCTTAAGGAGAGGGTAACCAAAAGGGCAACAAGTACTAACCGAGGTACAAACAAGACCTTAATCAGATATAAATAAGCTATACGAAATCAAGCATTTCGTATAGCTTATCGCAGGGTACAAACATTCTGTACCTGCAGGCCACCTTTTCCTTCTACCTGCAGCTTTATTGACCTTGCTTGCGGACCCTGACCCGTAAAATTCAGCTGTATATCATTTGTTCCCTTTTGCAGAGGAATGCGGGTGTATAATATGGTATGCGGAAGACTTTGCCAGTTGCGGGTATCAGCTTTTTCTGACACGAAATTAAAAATCTGTATAGCCATAGCCATGGCTTCTTTTTCATCTTTATTCTTATCGTCGCTTTTAGGGCGAGCGGCTGCTTCGGCGAGTTTTTTAATAGCCAGCCTGCTAAGCGTTTGCACCATATCTTTTGCAAACCGTTCTTTCAATGTGGCAAATGCCAGATCGTTGATGTTTTCGGCATTTTCAAAATGGTATTGGGTGCTGTTTACTGAAGCAACAGCATTGGTATAATAAACAGGTTGTTCCTGATAACGCGGAAAAGCAACGCGTAACGAGCGCAGATTTTCCATTTTTATATCTTCCTGTTTAATGCTGGTGCCAAAATCAAAGGGAACACTGGTTGAACCAGTTGCATCCACAAAAACAAAATTGCCCAGCCCGTTTTTTGTAAGGGTGAAGAAGAAGTCCTGCTCCTGTTTAACAGGCGCCAATCCGTTTTCCCAGAAAAGAATCAGTTCGCCGCCCGGTGCATACACTGTTGGCTGCATGGTGGTGTTTAGCAGGTCCTGGTACCGCTGTACTTCATCGGTAAAGCCATTGGCGGCAGCAGTACGCAGTAGATCCTGCTTCAATTGATCGGGCATGGCAACGCCATACCACATTTTGTTATTTTTCAGAAACAGGTCAACTGCATTGCGGTACGATATAAACGCATTGTTTACGTCGCCGCTTTGCTCATAAACAATGCCTTGTATCATTAGGGAAAAAGCATCGTCTGAATAGCGGTTCGCCTTGTTACCTGTTTTATCCTGCTGTGCATTACTGGTAAGGGTTATGCGTCGTGCTTCAACTAAAGCCTCATCGGGCTGGCCCAGGTTCAGGTAATTAAGTGCTTTATAATAATGCACCATGAACTTTTCAAAATCTTCCCCCTTGTATGTTTCCATCATGGGGTTAAGCAAAGTGCCCAGGGCTACATCTTTGGCTGAGGTGCGTGCGTCTTCAATAAAATTATCGGCTTCATTGAAGTATACATTGCTGGTATCGTATTGCTTTAGCAGGTGGGCCATTTTGCCCTTTTCGAAAAGATATAATAGCCTGTTGCGTGGCCGTTGCAACAGTTTATTTTGGTCCAGCGCTGTGTATGCTTTTTCGTACTGGCTATTTATTACCTGTTCGTAATAAGTATCAATACGCGTATTATAGGTAGCGCAGGAAAACAAGAGCATCAGCGGTACGGTAGCCAATGCTCTTATCATATGTCGTGATGATAAAAACATGCCAGTGGAATTAATACAGTTGGCGGTTAGCAATTGCAGTTGCATGAGCCAGTGCCAACCTGAATATTCAGATGCGTCAAGATTCAGTTAAGGAAGCACTAATTCTTGATATATTTGGCTATCTTTTTATCACCCAGCCATACTACTTCGTTGCTTTGAATATTAGTAAGCTCAAGGTTGATCTGGTAGTAAACTACTTTTCTTCTTTTTTCTGAGTCAACAATAGAGTTTATTGAACCCTGCAGAATATAATCGGCGCCTTGTTCCAGACCGAATTTTTTCATGCTTGATGCAGAGGCATTGGTTTGCTGGTCGGCTTTTTCGGCGCGGAGTTCTTCTCTCATTTTACCACCTTGTACCAGTCTTACTCTTCCTGATCTTATGAAAGATTGCTCTACATCATTTACAAACGTTTCTGCTTCGATATGTTCATGGCTTTTATTGGTAACAAAGCCACAGATTACAACGGGACGTTGTCCGCCATGTGCTTCCTGGTGATCGCCAAGCCATCTTTCTTTTAAAATTTGTTGGATCATATCATCAGCCACTAAACGAGAATCGGTATTATTCCAGCGGCCGCTCAAATCAACCTGTTCCTGAGGATCGATACGGGTAACTTTATGAGAACATGAAATGCTCAAACCTGTAACCATCAGAGCCATAGCGGCTATGTAAACTTTTTTCATTTGTGATACTTTTAAAGGGATATATAGCGTGAATTATTTTTTGCACTATTCGTGTACCGTTTACACGAAATTATATTTCCATGAAACAGCCGACAATAAACAGCTTATTTTATCTGGTAAGCCACCAGGCTGCAGAAGCTGCCAGCGGAATCAGTGACCAGCCATCTCTGTTCCAGCTCCAGTTTCTGTGATAAGAAGAATAGTAAGGATGATAATAATTGCCGGAGTAATAGGGATAATTGCTGTAGCCCGGGTAATAACCGTAACCATAGCCGGAATAACCATAATAGCCGTATCGTGCCCTTGTTAAACGCAGTTCGCGGCGGAATGCTCTGCGTGCTTCGCGGGCTTCGGCCCTTTGTTCCATCCAGTCGATGGCTTTATAGGTATCCTGAATAGTGGTACCGTGCAGGCTGTTTATCGAATCAGCCATTTGGGTATATTTTGCTTCGCTGATCAGGTAATTGGGATTTTGATCCGGCGCCAGGCTTTGCGACATACCCCATGTGGCTATAAGCATCACCAGGGGTAACAGCAAAAAGTTATAAAGTATATTTCTTTTCATTTGATGGGGGTTTTCGGATTCATAAGGTGCCAGATTAAAACGAAGAAGGCCATACATTAATTATTTTCCGCATAGGGATTATTATCGATGCATGGGTTCAATCAGGGCCTTTTGATTAATTTGATTTACAGTACTAAAATAATCAGCATTCCGTTAAGGCGGGGTTAAAGTGATTAAGTAATAAGTTTTAAGTAGTAAGCAAATGATATAAAGCGAGTTACGACATTAGCTTTTATACGTACTATTTAAAACTATTACAGGTTGCAAGGTACAAGGGATTAGCCATGTAACCAGCAACCTGTAACTGTATTAGCTTACTACTTATTACCTACCAACTTATTTCTTAAGACCTATTTCGCGTAACCGCTCGTCGAGATATTCACCTGCAGTTGCATCAGGGTATGCTTTGGGATGTTTGGCATCAATACAACTTTCAAGACATGCCAGGCTCATTTCGCTTTTCGGATGTAAAAAGAAAGGTATTGAATAGCGGGAAGTACCCCATAGTTCCCGTGGGGGATTTACTACCCTGTGCGTAGTTGATTTCAGCTTGTTATTGGTCAACCGTTGCAGCATATCGCCCACATTTACCACAATTTGCTCAGGCAATGAGGTTACCGGTACCCATTCATTTTGTTTGGTAAGAATTTGTAAACCATCGGCTGAAGCGCCAACCAGCAGTGTAATGAGGTTAATGTCTTCATGCTGTTCTGCCCTGATGGCCGATTTTGGCTCATGCATAATAGGCGGATAATGAATGGCGCGTAAAATAGAATTGCCATTGTGTATATGATTGTCGAAATAATGCTCATCGAGGCCCAGGTATATTGCAATAGCCTGTAATAAAGCCTTACCCGATTTTTCAAATGCTTTATAGGCTTTTACGAATGTGGCATTAAAAGAAGGAATATCGCCTACCTGTACATTATCGGGGTATTCGCTTTTAATGGGATCGTTGTCTTCAACTATCTGTCCGAATTGAAAAAACTCCTTCAGATCAGGGGCATCGCTGCCTTTTGCATGTTCTTTACCGAAAGAAGTATAACCGCGCTGGCCGGCCAGACCGGGTATTTCGTATTTCCTTTTTTCATCTGATGGAAGCGAAAAAAATTGCTGTACATATTTGTACAGATCGGCGATCAGCTCATCGGGAATGCCATGGTTTTTTACTGCTACAAAACCAACGTCTTCGTATGCTTTGCCCAGTTGATTTACAAAGGCCTGCTTTAGTTGAGGATCACCTGATAAAAAGTCGGCCAGATTCACTACGGGTATTGCCATAAAAAAAAAATTTAAATCGGTTATACAATGTATTGCCTGAACTGCAAGAGAAAGTAAATTACAATTTACAAAACCCTGAAACGATGGCAAAAAATTTCCGGACCTGATTTGCCTTAAAAAGATGCGTCAAATGCAATTTTTGCCTGCTTATATTTATCTTTCCGCCATATTCATTACTTAATGCTGCCGGTTATAGCTTTTTTAAAAGGTTTTTTTTCGCGTAAAGATGTTTCCATTATTTGTTTTATACTGGCTATAGTTACCAAAACACTATTGACCTTTTATTTCCTGCAATTAGATAATGATAAACTATTTCAGGCGATGGCCGGTAAAAACCTGTCTGAAGGGCATGGGTTTACGCTTGAACAGGTTCATGCCAATAATTTATCAAAAAATTATTACGAGCCTTTTATCGGTTGGCCTCCGGGGTATTCTGTGCTTGTTGCAATTATTTATTCGCTGGTTAAGGATTTAAATGTAAGTTGTTTTATCATTGATGTCATTTGCATTATTCTGTTTTTTATCTTGTTACGAACATTACTCAGGCAACTGGAATTTCCTGAGTACCTGATAAATCTGCTGGTTTTGTTCAATGGGTCTACAATAACAATCTACATAATACAGTCCACTCCTACTGATTTTTTAGCCTTTTTACTTATTGTATATAACTGTTATCTTTCTATAGCGTTGTTCAGGCAAAAAAAACCCAGATTACAAGGCATGCTACTTTTGGTGTTTAACATCCTTCCTGCATGGTTCAGATATATGTATATTCCTGTAACCTTTATAATTCCCGGCTTTTTATTATGGAATGGCTGGTTTAAAAAAGACAGGAAACTTTTGTTGCATGGAGTATATGCTATGGGTTTAGCTATTATAAGTGTTATTGTTCTGCTGGGTTTTCGGGCGCCGTTTGAACCTGTAGAGTATATAGCCATATCTGAAAAAGGGATTTTCTGGGGTAACCTGTTGCAAATAACTCCTGCATTATTTACAGCTTTTATGGACGGGAACTTTTTCACGGTACAGCTTAGTCAGCTGACCGGTGTTCCTTATAAAAAGTGGGCAATAATATTTCAACGAGCGCATCTGATACCGTTCTTACTTTTACTCATGCTGCTTTTTTATTCTTCTTTTAAGAAAAGATTTCTCGCGGCTGACAGCTGGCAGGTTTTTAGAATGATTGGTGTACTAATGGCACTTACTATATTTTTTGTACTCGCCTTTCTATCCCTGACCCATAACATGAATTATCCGCCTCCCAGAGATTTAATCTGGACATACGTCTCTGCAGACCGATACTATATTTTTATTGAATTCTTTTTTGTTTTAGTAGCAGTAAAGTGGCTTTTCATGAATGATATTACTGCTTCCGGATTAAAAAACCTGGCAAGGGTTTTATTTCTATTTCTGTTTGCAGTGGGAATAGTACACGGTACATATTTCACCTTCAAAAATTTTTCATCTGAAAAAAAGAACTTTGCTGATAAGACCAGCGAGAATGCCGTGGTTCATTATATTGAGAATACAATCAGGGAAAATAAAAAGAAGAATATAGATGTAGTTGTTACAGGCCATACAAGCATGGCTAATATGTCGATTTTAATGGGCGGAAAAGGTTTATTTGAATCATCTGAGCTGAATACAAAAACTATATCTGCTGATAAACCTACTAAATTGGTCCTTGTTATACAAAACGCGCAATTTCCGTTCTATAGCCAGTTTTTCAGAAAGGAAGGACAAAAGCTGGAAACGAAAATCAATGAATTCTACTTATATTCTTATTACATAAAGCCCAATACCCTATCTAATTAAATTAATACCCACGCTATTGTCTGCAGAAGCTAATCATAAAAAAATTATCGTTGTACTACCGGCATATAATGAAGGGCCTGTTGTAAGACAGGTAATTATTTCCTTATTAAAAATTGTTTCAACAGTTATTGTAGTGGATGATGGCTCTGCAGTACCAATGATCAGGCAACTTCATGATCTTCCGTTGGTGCTTTTACGACACCGGGTTAATCTTGGTCAGGGAGCCGCTTTACAAACCGGGCTAATGTATGCCAAAAAGTTAAACCCTGATATTGTAATCACTTTCGATGCGGATGGCCAACACAATGAAGAAGATATTAAAAGTCTGATAGCCCCTATTGTTGCCAATGAAGCAGATATTGTATTGGGTTCGAGGTTTTTGCCCGAGAGCGAAACTATAGTGCCACTTACAAAAAGGATCATTTTACAGTTTGCCAGAATAATAAACTTCTTATTATCAGGAATACTACTGACCGATGCGCATAATGGTTTGCGGGCATTGAATAAAACAGCTCTTACAAAAATCAACTTAACCGAGAATCGAATGGCGCATGCATCTGAGTTTTTATTCGAGATAAAAAAACATAAACTACGATGCAAAGAAATTCCGGTACACATTCGCTATACAGATTATTCCATGCAAAAAGGGCAAAAGGGCAGGGATAGCATTAAAGTTTTATTTGACTTACTTTTACACAAACTTTTTAAATGAGCGGCATTCAACTTGTACTTATAACAGGTCTTATTTTTATAGGCCTTTATTATATAACACGTTTAAAAAAACGGTTGCTTGATATTGTCTTGTTGTTTGCCATGATTACCGTAGGGATCGTGTTTGCGCTTCGGCCCAATATCACTAATATCATTGCCAGAGACCTGGGCGTTGGTCGCGGTGCAGATCTCGTTTTTTATATAAGCATCCTTATTTTTTGGTTTATCTCACTAAAATTATATGCCCGCATTCGTAAACTCGAACAGCAGGTTACCGGCATTATCCGCGATAATGCCATCAGCAATGCCGCAGAATTAACAGATGCTAATACCCACTAATGACTTCACTATGGCAGTAAGCAGCCTTGAACGGGTAATACCTGAATTAATGGATAAGCATGAAACAACAGGGAAGCAAACCCTGTTGTTACATCTTGAACGATATCAATATGCCGCAAAATATATAGTTCCCGGCACCGTGGCCGACATTGCTTGTGGGGTTGGCTATGGAAGCGATTTACTGGTGGAAATCTGCCCCGAATCAATTTCACGCATTATTGCTGTAGACTTTGATAAGGACAGTATTGATTACGCGCGGTTGAAATACAGTAACCCGAAAATTGATTTTACCGTTGCCGACGCAGAAACATTTCAATCGCCGGTACCACTACATAATATTGTGTCGCTCGAAACCATAGAACATTTGCCAAACCCTGAAAAATTTATAAACAGTATATCAAAGCAGCTGGTCATTGGCGGAAGATTTATTGCTTCAGTACCTGTTACGCCTTCTATGGACGCGAATCCATATCACCTGCATGACTTTACTGCCGATGCTTTCAGACAAATGTTTATAAAGGCCGGACTACAGGAAATCCATTCTTTTATACAGGTGCAACCTTACCGCATTTTTTCATTGCTTGCCCGCAAAGAAAAACGCACCCAGGACCTGCGTAAAAATATCCTTGGCTATTACCGGCAACATCCTTCAAAATTCTTTCTGCGTATTCAATCTGTTTTCAAAGATGGATTTACCAATAAATATCTGGTAGCTGTATTTGAAAAGCGATAGCTACCTGATCTTTGAAGCCACGATTTCTTTTTCTTTATCGGTTATATCCATTATTGCATAATGCTGTACATCGTTGATCATTACTTCATCGATAACGCCTACCAGATTCTGATAATTTGATTCGGGAGTTGGTTTTATCATTAGCACCAGATCGTTCCGTTTTCCCGGTTGCATTTTATCAAGGGCTGCCTGTTTATTGCGAATGATATCTCCCAGTCCATTATTTTCTGAATAAGAAGTAATACCAAAATTTCCTTTTTGTAATGCATCGCCCAGTTCACCATTGTAATAAAAAACCTGATTATTGTTACATGGCAGTAGCGTCAGGGCCGTGCTTACAGCTGCTTCTGTTGAATCTTTACTGTCTTTAGGCATTATCAGTTTTGTTGCCTTGGGAGTTGACATGGTGGTAGTAAAAATAAAAAAGGTAATGAGCAAAAAACCAAGGTCAACCATGGGCGTTAAATCTACACGGGTAGACAATTTTTTACTTCTCCGCCTGCCGGGTTTGCCGGCGGCGGCTGGGGTGTTTATTTCAGCCATATGTGTTTGATTTATAGTCTAAGACGCAGTGGCATAATTTTTCCATACATATAGAAATCAGTTATTGTAATGACTGATGTCAGGCAAAGAGCAAGAACAGAGCAGTACTTTTAATTAATCAAAAAAAGATAAACATGAAAACACTGGTAGTTCCTACCGATTTTTCGTCTGTTTCGGTCAATGCGCTGAACTATGCTATTGATATGGCGCAGGCGATCAATGCCGGTATTGTATTACTGCATGTGTACAATGTGCCGGTATCTTATACAGATGCACCTGTATCAGCTGTATCTACCGTATCTATTGAAGAGGTAAAGCGTACCAGCGAAGAACGGCTTGAAGAAATGAAAAGAAATATCATAAATGTAACTTCTGGCCAGTTAACTGTATATACCGAATCGCGGCTGGGCGATACCATCGATGAACTGGAAGAATTATGTAGATCGGTTGAACCGCTTGCGGTAATAATGGGCAGTCATGGAAGCACCGGTCTTGAAAGAATGATCATGGGCAGTACCACTTTAACAGTTATACGTCACTTAAAATATCCTGTTATTGTAGTACCTCCGGGGACTACCTATCATGGCATTAAAAAAATAGGACTGGCCTGCGACTTTAAAGATGTGGTAGCCTCCACTCCGGTTGATTATATAAAGAGTATAGTACAGGAGTTTGGGGCAGAATTGTACATCCTTAACGTTCATCACGACGAAACCAATAAGGAGTATACCGATGGAACCCTTATGGACTCGGCTTATCTGGATGCCATGCTGGGAGATATAAAGCCGGTTTACTATTTTCTGAACAGGGAAGATGTAGTGAATGGCATTAATGAGTTTGCCGAAAAAAACAATCTTGACCTGGTAATGATCATACCTAAAAAGCACCGGTTAATCGATACCCTGTTCCACAAAAGCCGCAGTAAAGAACTGGTGACACATTCGCATATTCCGATTGTGTCGATTCATGAATAACTAGTTGAAAAGTTGAAAGGTTAATAAGTTGACATGTTAGCGCGTCAACTTATTAACCTTTCAACCTATTAACTTATCAACTAAAATTCTGCATTCTTCGGCGTACGCGGAAACGCAATTACATCGCGGATGTTCGTCATGCCGGTAACAAATTGTACCATACGTTCAAAGCCGAGCCCGAAACCTGCATGCGGTACTGAACCAAAACGACGGGTATCGAGGTACCACCACATTTCTTCAACCGGTATATGCATTTCATTCATGCGTTCGGTTAATTTTTCCATACGCTCTTCCCTTTGTGAGCCGCCTACTATTTCACCAATGCCGGGCGCCAGAATATCCATGGCAGCCACAGTTTTGCCATCGTCGTTCTGACGCATATAAAATGCTTTAATGGCCTTGGGATAGCCGGTAACAATGACAGGTTTTTTAAAATGCTTTTCTACCAGGTAGCGCTCGTGTTCACTCTGCATATCGATACCCCACTTTACTTCATATTGGAATTTCTTCTTTTTGTAGGCAGGTGAGTTTAATAATATGTCAATCGCTTCGGTATAGGTGATGCGTTCGAAATTGTTATTCACTACAAATTCCAGCTTTTCTATCAGTCCCATGTCGCTGCGTTTATCCTGAGGCAGTTGTTTTTCTTCTTCTGCCAGGCGCTGGGCCAGAAACTGCAGGTCTTCCTGGTTGTGTTCCATGGCATAGCGGATGATATACTTAATGAACTCTTCGGCCAGGTTCATATTATCTTCCAGATCGTAAAAAGCCATTTCAGGTTCTATCATCCAGAACTCGGCCAGGTGGCGGGCAGTATTGGAATTTTCGGCACGGAAGGTGGGACCAAAAGTATAGATCTCACTAAAGGCCATAGCTGCCAATTCGCCTTCCAGTTGACCACTAACTGTTAAGTTGGTAGCGCGACCGAAAAAGTCTTCTTTAAAATTGATGGTGCCGTCTTCGTTACGGGGCGGATTATCGAAAGGTAGCGTACTAACGCGGAACATTTCACCGGCGCCTTCGGCATCGCTGGCAGTAACGATGGGCGTGTGCATGTACACAAACCCTTTTTCATTATAGAACTTATGAATGGCAAAAGCCAGTGCATGGCGTAGTCTGAATACAGCGCCAAATGTATTCGTACGAAAACGCAGGTGGGCGATTTCGCGCAGATATTCAAGGCTGGGCTTGTTTTTTAATTGCAGGGGATATTTTTCAGGGTCGCTATCGCCCAGAATTTCAATATTAGTCGCCTTAACCTCAACTTTCTGGCCCTTACCCAGTGAAGGGATGAGGGTGCCGGTTGCCTTAATAGAGGCGCTTTGGGTAATCCGTTTCA
>Ga0105239_10004447_pt1 | contig 16758 bp, 14 predicted proteins | sample KBSC44metaG_FD_92761 | JGI IMG/M metagenome (GOLD analysis project Ga0105239, IMG submission 92761) | Corn rhizosphere microbial communities from Kellogg Biological Station, Michigan, USA - KBS C4-4 metaG | ecosystem: Host-associated > Plants > Roots > Rhizosphere > Soil | place: Michigan, USA...
AAGGCGGCCACAGAGGTAAAGGTCCCAAAAGCTATCGCCGTTCAGAAGATCGTATTAAAGAAGATGTTTGCGACCGGCTTACCGATGATGATATGCTCGACGCTACAGGCATTGATGTACAGGTACTGGGTGATGAAGTAACATTAACGGGAACCGTTAACAATCGCATGCAAAAACGCCGCGCAGAAGATTTGGTTGAATCAGTATCGGGAGTCCGGAATGTGGAAAATCGTTTGAGAGTTGGTCAGAGTAACATTACACTGACTGATAGTTCCAGCGGTACCTATGGTATGTTAAAAGATGAAACCAAGGGATCTGATTTTCGCTAGTGGTATTTGGTAGAATAATAAAAAAAGGAAATGGTCTGTTAACACAAAGCGCCTTGCATTGCACGGGCGCTTTTTTATTATAACAATTAACCGTTTGAACCAACCTGGTTCTTTTGAGCATACTTTTCCCTGTTCTTTAAAATGCACTCCATATTTTGTTCAGCCCAGTGCGCCAGTTGTTCAATATGGGGGAGCAGACTTCTTCCCAGATCGGTCAGTTCATACTCAACCCGTGGCGGTATTTCAGGATACAGAGTGCGTGTAAGCAATCCGTCAGCTTCCAGCGAACGAAGGGTAACCGTCAGCATCTTTTGCGAAATATCACCGATCTGCTGGTTCAGCTCATTAAACCGCAGTTTCCCCTGATGCCCAAGCAGGGAAATAATTAAAATACTCCACTTGTCGCCAAAGCGATCCAGTATATGCCGGATCGAGCAATTAGGGAAAGGACTATTTTTTTCTCCATTATTTTTCATGTCGAAACATTGATTATCAGTATACTAACCTGTAGGTAACTGAGTTACAAACAAGTAAGTTCTTGGTTGGTATTAAGTTACTTCTTAGCTTTGACTCTCTTTTGGAGAGTTACCCGCTAATAGGGTGCAAGTTAAAATAAAAAAGTAATTAACACAATATTAAAATATGATACTGATTACAGCCGCCACCGGACATCTTGGAAACGCAACGGTTGACTTTTTATTAAAGAAGGTTCCTGCCGGTCAAATTGCAGGACTTGTTCGCGACGAGGCAAAAGCGGCTGGTTTATCAGCTAAAGATATTACACTCCGCAAAGGCGATTATTTTGATGTGCCATCGCTGGAAAAAGCCTTTCAGGGTATTGATACACTGGTATTTATATCTTCCGGTGATCTTCAAAACAGGGTACAGCAGCACGAAAATGTGGTGAATGCCGCAAAAGTTGCCGGTGTAAAACATATCATTTATACCAGTGTTGTAAAAGCAACACCTACCTTAAAGTTTACCGTCGGTATCGATCACTATCACACTGAGGAAATGCTGAAGCAATCTGGTATTCCCTATACTATATTGAGACATACATTTTATACAGAAGTATTACCATTGTTTTTTGGCGCGGCCCTGCAAACTGGTCAGTGGTATTATGCGGCGGGCGATGCCAAAGCCAATTTCGCTTCAAGGACCGATATGGCAGAAGCCATAGCTAATGTAGCGGCGAACCCCGCACTGCATGCCAATAAGGTATACGAGATCACTTCTGGCCGGTCATATTCATTCCATGAAGTAGCCGGTATGGTAAGCCAGGTAACCGGAAAACAGATAACCTATATTCCCATTCCCTTAGAAGCATTAAAGGAAGGTATGAAGCAGGCCGGAGTACCTGAAGATCATATTCCCATGTACGCCAGTATTGCCGAAAGCATCAGCGCCGGTGAACTGGATGTTACAGAAAATTCTCTGGAAAAATTATTGCAAAGAAAACCTGTTGATTTAAAAGACTACCTGCCTCAATTGCTGAATAATTAACATTGAATTTTTGTCCTGCAATGGAGGGCTGGTTCGTCAAAAAAAAATATTATTATGAAAGTAGAAATATGGTCAGATGTAATGTGCCCCTTTTGCTATATCGGCAAACGGAGATTTGAAAACGCATTACAACAATTCCCCTTCAAAGATCAGATTGAAGTTGAATGGAAAAGCTTCCAGCTTAACCCAGATATCAAATTTGAACCGGGAAAAAACATCAATCAATTCCTCTCCGAGCATAAAGGCATCAGTCTGGAGCGCGCCAAAGAAATGAACGATTATGTAACTAAGATGGCCACTGCAGAAGGATTGCATTACGATTTTGATAAAGCTGTTGTAGCCAATTCTTTTGATGCTCACCGTTTTTCGCATCTCGCAGCCAAACATGGTAAAGGCGATGCTGCCGAAGAAAGCTTATTCAAAGCCTATTTTACCGAAGGAAAAAATATTTCCGATCGCGACACTCTCGTTCAACTGGGAGAAAATATTGGTTTGAATAAGGAAGAAGTAAAGCAGGCGCTTGAAAGTAATGCATATGCAAATGAAGTACAGCACGATATAGCCGAAGCGGAAGAATTGGGCGTACGTGGTGTTCCGTTCTTTGTACTTGACCGTAAATATGCCGTGTCAGGCGCTCAGTCTGCCGAAGCTTTTGTACAGGCGCTTGAAAGGTCATTTACCGAATGGAAGAAAGAAAATAATAATTTAACAACAATTGAGGGACAAGTTTGCACTCCGGATAGAGATTGCAAATAACGAAACCCCTATTTTTGCGTCCCCCTTACTGTACGCCGTAAACGATTGCCCCCATTGAATTAAAAGTTGTTTTTAACAGAAACAACTTCAGTCTAATTATTTGCCAATTAATATTCAAACAATACAAACATGAAAAAAGCAACTATCATCGCAGCATTATTAGTTTCATCAGCAGCAACTTTTGCACAAACCTGGAATATCGACAAAGCACACACAAGATTAGGCTTTGGCGTTACGCACCTGGCTGTAGCCGAATTGGGTGGTACTTTTAACAACGTAGATGCTAAATTCACTTCTGCAAAACCCGACTTTACCGATGCAGTAATTGAATTAAGCGCCGATGTAAACAGCATCAATACGGATAACGACCAACGCGACGGCCACCTGAAAAGCCCCGACTTTTTTGATGCCGCAAAATATCCTACCCTCAATTTCAAAAGCACTTCATTTAAAAAAGTAAGCGACAAAAAGTATAAGCTCAACGGCGATCTTACCATGCATGGCGTTACCAAACCCGTTGTACTGGATGTAGTATTCAACGGAACATCTACCAACCCCATGAGCAAGAAAACCATTGCAGGTTTCAAAATTACCGGCACTATCAAACGTTCAGATTTCGGTATTGCACCTTCTATGCCTGCAGCAATGTTGAGCGACGAAATTACTCTCAACGCAAATACTGAATTTGCAAAAGACTAATTAAAAGAATATGAAAAAGATCATTTTTTCAATAGCAACACTGCTGGCCTTTACGGCAGTGTTTGCTTTCACCTTCGCTCAGGGCTGGCAGATCACTGATAAATATAATATTCAGTTTTCAAGCAATGATGTAGGTGGAATTTTCAAAACTTTTAAAGGCAGCATTGTTTTCGACGAACAAAATCCCGCTGCTTCTAAATTCGATGTTACCATCGATGTGGCTTCTATCAATACCGGTAATGGTTTGCAGAACAAACATGCAAAAAGTGATGAATGGTTCGATGCAGCCAAATACCCTGAAATCAAATACACCTCAAAGAAGATCGTGAAAGCAGGTGCTGGTTATCAGGTTACCGGCGATCTGCAAATGCATGGTGTAACCAAAGAGATCAGTTTTCCATTCACTTTCAAAAAGGCCGGCGCCGGCGCTACCTTTAATGGAAGCTTTGTGGTTAACCGCAGCGATTTCCATATTGGTAAACCCGGCGGGGAAGTAGCTGAACAAATAAAAATTGATGTGGCTGTTCCCGTTACAAAAGGATAATTAAACCCAACACATACAGGTATGTTTAAAAGATTAATATTACTGGGTGCCGTTTCAGGCGTGTTGGCAGGAATAGCAGCGATCGTTTATCAAAAGGTATATACTTCATCAACCGGGGCCGATTTTTCAGCTATCGCAAAACCGGTAAACATTATAGTTGTATGTACTTTGGCTAATATAGTGGCTTCATTGGGGTATGCACTATTAGCTAAATGGCTTCCCCGTGCCGCTGAAATTGTTTTCAATTTCGTATTTGTTATTCTAACATTTGCAACCATCCTGGGGCCCTTTGCAGCTAAATTACCGCTCACCGTAGAGGCGCCCGAATTATTTCCCGGTTTAACCGTGCCTATGCACTTTTTCCCTGTACTGGCATGGTTTACCCTGAAGCCTCTGTTTATTAAAAAATAACTACTTCAATATTGAACGTTCAATGTTCAATATTGAATATTAAGAAGCTGTTGATGGATTCAGGCCGGAAGTAAAAGATAAAGAAGATATAGGTTTTAGCTTGGACATGATTACGAGATGATAGTTGTTCTTCCGGCCATTTTTTGCACCTGAAAGCCGTGCCACGGTCCTGATCGAATCCGGTTGTTATCGGATCGATGGACAACCGTGGCACGGCTTTTTTTTAGCTGGGGCGTGTACCATGGAACTTGTGCCTTGAAACTTGTACCTTGCATATTAAAGACAGTAAAAGAGCTTCTTATATGAACTATTACACGTTACTGGATGAAACAAAGCAATATGTAACCACCTATTTTCAGTCGCACGTTAATGATAAGCTGGTATACCATAACCAGACTCATACCGAAAATGTGGTTACTGCTGCTATTGAAATAGCCAATCATTACCGGCTCAGCGACCAGGACTATTTTATTGTAGTGGCTGCCGCCTGGTTTCATGATATAGGCTATTTTACAAATCCCCAGAAACACGAAGAAAAAGGAGCAGAAGAAGCAGCATCCTTTTTGAAAAGAAAGGAAGTAGAAGAACATGTCATTCTTAGCATTTCGGCCTGTATTCTGGCCACCCGTTTACCTCAAACCCCTCAAACCCTGCTGGAGAAAATTGTGGCAGACGCTGATCTGTTCCACTTAGGAACTTCAAAATTCAGCGAGAACAATAAACTGCTGCGCAAGGAATATACCGCCCTGCATAATATACAGATCAGTAAAGACGAATGGCGCCATAAAACCATCCGCCTGCTCGAAACCCACCAGTACCATACTGATTACTGCAGGTTACTGCTGAATGATACAAAAGCAAAAAACCTTGAAAAGCTAAAAGAGAAGGAAGCTGAAAAGCATCCGGAATATGCAAAGATGCCTACCCCTACGGTTGCCATGCCCAGGATGGTGCCAAACGAAAAGCCAAACATAAATCCGCCCGGCACTCCCGTTGCAAAAGCCAAACGTAAAGACCGTCCCGAAAGAGGCATCGAAACGATGTTCAGAATTACATCAGGTAACCATCAGCGCCTGAGCGACATGGCCGACAGTAAGGCGCATATTATGATTTCCGTAAATTCCATTATCATATCCGTTCTCGTGAGTGTGCTGTTAAAGAACCTTGAACAGTTTCCGCAGTATACCTTTCCCGCCATGTTGTTACTGGGCGTTAGTCTTATAACCATCATCTTTTCCATACTTGCCACCCGCCCTAATATTCCAACAGGTACTTTTACGCCGGTTGATGTTAGTGAGAAAAAAGTAAACCTCCTGTTCTTTGGAAATTTCTACAGAATGAGCCTTGATGATTATACTTCAGGCATGGAGCAAATGATGGAAGACCGCGACTTTTTATACAAAACCCTTATTAAAGATATCTATTCCCAGGGCGTAGTGCTGGGAGTTAAATACCATCGCTTGCGTACATCTTATAATGTTTTCATGTATGGTTTAATTGCTTCGGTGATCGCTTTTGCCATTGCGGCCGTCGTATACAATAAATGAAACTAGCATAAGCATGCAATCGCCATCTTTTTTCAATAGAGATATCAGCTGGCTTTCTTTCAACGGGCGTGTATTGGCCGAAGCCGGTAGCAATACCGTTCCTTTGCTCGAGCGCGTTCGGTTTTTATCTATTTACTCATCTAACCTCGATGAGTTTTATAGGGTTCGTATGCCGGCGATATTGGCGATGCAGAAAATTCATCATGCCGGTGATGCACCCCATGAAAAAGAATTGCCCGATAAAAAGATCCTGAACCAGATCATTGCTATTATCAACCAGCAGCAGGAGCAGTTTGGTCATATTTTCACTACCCAACTATTGCCGTTGCTAAAAGAAAAGGGCATTCATTTATTATACAACGAACCTTTGCCCGATGCTATCAGTAACGATCTTACAGAATATTTCTACACACAGGTGATGGCTTTTCTGCAGCCTGTTTATATGTCGCAGGTTGGTAGCAAATTTTTTCCCGAGAATAATAAGCTATACCTGCTTACCGTCATTGAAAATGACCAGCAGCAGGAAGAAGTAGTAATTCTTAATATTCCTTCTGATAACTTATCGCGGTTTTATACGGTTCAGGCCGCTAATGAACAATTTGTCGTTTTCCTCGATGACATCATCAAAAACAATCTGCCCGCTGTTTTTAAAAAGACAGTTATAAAAGGTTGTTACAGTTTTAAGATCACCCGCGATGCCGAACTGGAACTGGAAGATGAATACGAAGGCGACCTCGCCCGTAAAATAGAACAGCAGCTTACCAAACGCGATCTGGGCCTTGCAACACGTTTGTTGCATGAACCGGGTATTCCTGAATTGCATTTGCAGTCACTTATAACGGCGCTCAAACTGCAAAACGCTATGATCGTTCTGGGAGGGTGCTATCATAACCTCAAAGATCTCGGTTCTTTTCCTGCTGCGGGTACCGATCTAAGCTATTCAAAATGGCCTGCCGTTCCCATTGCAGCAGGAGAGTATAATGAATCTTTATTTGAGCAGATAGAAAGAAAAGACATTATTCTGCATCCGCCTTATCAGTCGTACAATACCGTTTTAAAGTTTTTTAACGAAGCGGCGGTTGACAGTGATGTAACCGAAATATACGTAACCCTTTACCGCATAGCCAGCGATTCGCGCATAGGCAATGCGCTCGTAAGCGCCGCCAGAAACGGCAAAAAGGTATCCGTACTCGTTGAACTGAAGGCCCGGTTTGATGAGGCCAATAACATCAAGTGGGCAAAGAAGATGAAGGCTGCAGGCGTGAAAATAGTGTACAGTGATCTTTCATTAAAAGTGCATGCCAAAATAGCCCTTGTAAAAAGGAAGAAAGATAAACGGTTGTCGTATGTTGGTTTGCTTGCCACGGGCAATATGAACGAAAGCACAGCCCGTTTTTATACCGATCATATTCTCTTCACAGCCCACCACGAAATACTGCGTGAAATGGAGCTGCTGTTTATTTTCCTGCAACATCGCAAAAAATCGTGGAGCCCCGGCCTCATTACTTTTAAGCAGTTACTGGTGGCGCAGTTCAATCTGCAGCAACGGTTTATTGAACTCATCGATCGCGAAATAGCCAATGCCCGTCAGGGATTACAGGCCGGTATCATTATTAAAATGAACAACCTCGAAGAGCGGGTTTTAATAAGCAAGCTGTACGAGGCTTCCAATGCCGGTGTGGAAATTAAACTGATCGTAAGAAGTATCTGCTGCCTCATTCCCGGAGTGAAAGGTATGAGTGAAAACATCACCATTACCCGCATTGTAGACCGCTACCTTGAACACGGTCGGATTTTTGTATTTCATAATAATGGCGACACAGAAGTGTATATGGGTTCGGCAGACTGGATGAACAGGAATATATACCGCAGAATTGAGGTTTGTTTCCCGGTATACGATCCCTTCATTAAGCAACAGCTGCTCAACATTGTGCAATTGCAACTGGAAGATAACCGGCAGGCAGTATTGATCGACGGGCACCTGAACAATATTCCCGTTAGAAACGACGGGCAGCCGGTAGCCTCACAGGAAGCGATTTATAAATTACTGGCCGGCCAGTCAAAACTCATCTGAAAACTACCATGCATACCTTTAAAACAATAGTGGCTTTACTGGCCATATCCGGCATAACTATTTTATCCGGCGGCTGTTATCAAAAAAAGAAGTTTGACAGCCCTCAGGGGTATAATCTGAACAATCCGCAGAAGATTATCATGCCCGAAGAGCTGCATGAGATCTCCGGCTTTTTCTTTTACCATGGTAACCCCGATACCCTCTATGCGGAACAGGATGAAGCCGGTAAACTGTACTACTTAAAGCCCGGCGACAAACAGGCTGCCTCCTGCAAATTTGGTAAAAGGGGGGACTATGAAGATGTGGCTATCTGCAATAATTATGTGGTTATGTTGCGCAGCGACGGTCCGCTATTCAGTTTTCCCTTTAGCGACATTCATAGCGAAGAAATTACCAATACAAAAGAATGGGATAGTGTGTTGCCCAAAGGCAAATATGAAGGGCTATATGCCGATGAAACGAGCAACCTTTTATATGTTTTATGCAAACATTGTTCAGACGAAAAGACCAGTGAAACGGGTAAAGGATTTATATTGCAGCTTGCAAATGATGGCAGCATAACCCCAAAAGGCGGTTTTGAATATGATGTTCACGCTATTGAATCCATAACCAGATCGAAACAAAAGATCAGATTTCATCCCTCTGCCCTGGGCAAAAACCCTTTAACCGGCGAATGGTACATTGTTTCATCCATAAACAAAATGCTCGTAGTAGCCGATAGCAACTGGAAAGTGAAACAGGTATTTAACTTAGATCCCTCCCTATACATTCAACCTGAAGGAATAGCATTTGATAAAAACAATAATTTGTATATATCAAACGAGGGGGGCGATATTCACGCCGGAAATGTTTTAAAGATCAGTTATTCGGGTAAATAATATTCAAATTATACAGTGGCCTATGCCCCAAAGATATTTACACCTTATACTCCTTATCGTTCTATTTGCGCAAACTGCAAAGTCGCAAACCGACAGCACGGTTGTACAAGCACATCCTATATACGACAGCGTAAGCAGAATACACCGCAAATTATTTGGTGAAAATTACCGTAAAGAATGGGCTGCCCCAACAAAACTGCCGGTAATAAGGCTTTCTGAAAAAGGGCTTATACCATTACAGTTGGGCGGTGGGCACCAAACCCATTCACTACGTTTGAAAGATCAGAATGGCACCGAATGGGTTTTGCGAAGCATTGAAAAATATCCCGACATATTATTACCCGAAGCATTGCGGCAAACCTTTGCTGCTGATTGGGTGCGCGATGCCATGAGCGCACAGAATCCTTATGGTCCGCTGGCTGTGCCTGTTCTTTCAGAAGCCGCACATGTGCCACATACCAATCCGGTCATTGGTTATGTAACGCCCGATAAGAACTTAGGCCAATATGAAAAGGAATTTGCCAATACCCTTTGCTTGCTGGAAGAAAGAGAACCTTATGGCAGTTCTGATAATACCGGTAAAATGCTCGAACGGCTGAATGAAGACAATGACAATTCAGTGGATAGTGTCGGGTATTTCAGGGCCAAATTACTCGATCTGTTCCTGGGCGACTGGGACCGGCATGAAGATCAGTGGCGCTGGCTCGATGAACAGAAGGGCAGTGGAAGGCGATACCTCGCCATACCCCGCGACCGTGATCAGGCATTCTATAAAAATCAGGGATTCATTCCATCCATAGCTTCCAGAAGGTGGATCGCACCTTATTTAAAAGGTTTTGACAGTGATATAAAACTCGGCAATTCATTTTTCTTTGAAGGAAGGAAACTCAATGGCCGTTTTTTAATATCCATTGATCATGACCGGTGGATGCAACTCACCAATGAGTTTATCGCCGCCATTTCTGATAGCGTAATGGAAACCGCTCTTCTTCGTTTACCACCGGAAGCATATAAACTGCGCCACGATGAACTGATGCAAAAAATGAAAGCGCGCAGGGCCAACTTCGCCAAAGCTATGAGCGATTACTATTACTTTATTAATCGTATTATAGATATCCAAACTTCCAACAAAAGCGAACTGGTTGAAATAACCGATGGCGCCAATAACGGGTTGAACGTAACTATTTACAAACGATCAAAAAAAGGAAAGGCCGAAGACCAGTTATTTGACAGAACCTTCTTTCCGTCTCAAACAAAAGAAATACGCTTTTATATTGGCAAAGGCAACGACAGTGTGCTGCTGAACACCACCAATAGAAAAATTAAACTGCGTATAATAGGAGGGGATGGTGATAAAAAATACAACTTGGTTCAGGCCGATAGAAAAGTGCGCGTATATGAAAAAGCAACCAATGCCGAATTTACCGGTAAAACAGGCCGCTTAAAAAAGCATTTATCCAACGACTCGCTCAACACAGTTTTTGTCGCCAACAACCTGTACAATATTGCCAGGCCGTTGATTACTGTAGGATATAATCTCGACGATGGATTTCTTTTGGGTGGCGGCGTAAACATAACTACACAGGGCTTTCGCAAATTGCCTTATGCCAGCGTACAGAATATAACTGTAGCCCATTCATTTTCTACCAGTGCATTCAGAATAAGATACAAAGGAGAATGGCTGCATGCGATTGGAAAAACAGACCTTACAACGCAGGCCAATGTATTTGCGCCTAACAACACCATGAACTTCTTTGGCCGCGGTAATGAAACGGAGTTTATAAAAATAGGTAATTATAAAAAGTTTTACCGCGCCCGGTACAACTGGTATCAGGTAAGTCCGGCCTTGCGCTGGCATCTTGACTCCAGTATGACCATCAGTGTTGGGCCTTCTTTTCAATACTATCATCTGGATAGTTCCGATAATAAATTGCGCTTTATAACCAACGAATCACTCATCCATTCTTACGACAGCAATTCGGTTTATCAGGACAAGTCGCACATAGGGCTGGTTATTAATCTCATTCGCGACAAACGGAATAATAAAATATTGCCCTATGGCGGTTACTATATCAATGTACGCCTGCAGGGATATACGGGACTGAACAGTGTTTCAAAATCTTTCGGCCAGATAATTCCTGAAGTGGATTTATATAAACTCGTATCTAAAAAGCCCGCCCTGGTAATTGCCGAACGCGTAGGCGGTGCTGTTACTGTAGGAAAGGCAGCTTTCTATCAGTCGGCTTTTTTAGGGGGACAGGAAAACTTACTCGGATTTCGTCAATATCGCTTCGCCGGCGATCATATGTTATACAACAATCTGGAATTTCGTCTGAAGCTTGCTAACTTTGCCAGTTACATTTTGCCTGGTCAACTGGGAATAACCGGTTTTTATGATGTAGGAAGAGTTTGGCAAAAAAATGAATCCTCCAATATGTGGCACCAGGGTGTTGGCGGAGGATTGTATTTTTCGCCTGTTCAAATGGCAGTGATCCAGGTATTGGCCGGTTACTCCAATGAAGGCTGGTACCCTTATATTACTATGGGATTCAGGTTCTAGCGCTATTATTATAATGACAGTATAGCGGTGCATAACTGAAGCAGCCATGACATAAGTGCTGATTTTCAGTTATGGCATTTTTTTCGCCCATGCTTCCGTTACTCTAGCCATTTGCTCCCATTGAAATTCACAAGTTGACTATTCCTATTACCCATTCGCCCTCAGTGAATCCGATGGCAATCGGATGAAGGGTTGTACTAAACGGCTTTGTATGCAATCGATGACGATTAATATTAATGAAAAGATCACGCTAAATCAGCTCGATACGGCTTTATCGTTAAAACCTTTTATTGACTACCTGCGTAAAAGTATAAAGAACGACCACTCTTTAAAGGATAAGCTAAACGGCTTTTTGCTGGAAAAGCTGGAAAAATATCCCGAACTGGAAGGTGAAATTCCTGTAGAAAATATAGATAAATACCGCGACGTACTGGAGCTGATCTTTGTTAGCATGACGAATATTACGGAAGACGAAACCCGTTTTCCCTGGGCGCTTGGTATGCCCCTGAGACCCCTCTTTGTATATGGTACCGATGCCTTTTACAATTTAATGGCCGATGAAAAAACCAAGAAGTTAAATCAGGGAGTAACCTATGGTGGAGATCAGGTAATACGGCAGCGAAGCCAGCGTATAGCATATTCCTTTATACTGGAACGTCTGTATAAGTTTTCTCCGTTTCATAGAAATGATATTGTACATACGTTTGTTGATGAAAGAACCGGTTTGCTCAGGCATTTAAAGATCCATATCGATACCCGGTTTATTGAGGTAGAAGCTAAAGGTCCGTTACCCGATTTAAGCTCTCTTACCGCACCGGGGCAGTTTGATGATGAACATGCCTTCGACAAACTCGAAAAGCTGCTCCCGCTCAGCCTGTTCAAATTCAGGGGTGTGTCCGTCGTTAAGCTGTCAGATGAAACCGTGAAGTATGCTGTTGAAAGCATAAAGAACACCATTGTAGATCATAACAGGCATACTGAACATGAATGTTATAAAGATGTAAGTCTGGCGCTGAAAACGCTGGTGCAGAATAATTCAATCGATTTTAATTTGCTGCCCTTATTCAAGTTGAACGATAAACTGGTGATACCAGATTCGCAGGAAGTAAAAAGTGTAATGATGGGCAGCGAGATAGAGCTCACCAGGGCCCGTAATTCCTATCAATCGTTTGCCGAAGAATTTGTTCGCAATCCCAAACCACTCATTTATAAAACTATTACGCCTAAAGAAGCAAAATTATACCCATTCCTTAATGTTTGTGCAAGAACCGGTATTCAGTCATTGTTTGTATTACCTGTTTTCAATAATGGTGACCTCGTAGGTATTCTTGAAATGTATAGCCATAAAGATGGCCTGCTCGATGAAAAAGTGCTCGCAATGCTCGAGCCTGCCTTCCCGGTTTTAGCGCAGCTACTACAAATAAGCATTGATGGTTTTGAAGCAGGTATCGACGGTGTTATTAAAGAAAAATTTACATCGTTACAACCCGCTGTACAGTGGAAATTCAATGAAGCTGCCTGGAACTATCTGCAGGAAAAAGAAAGAACAGGAAAAGGTAAAATAGAAACCATTGGTTTTGAAAATGTATATCCGCTGTATGGCGCTATTGATATCCGCAACTCAACAATAGAACGCAACAAAGCGCAGTTGAACGACCTGCAGCAGCAGTTTACTGTTTTACTCGAAACCCTGCAGTCAGTAAGAAAACATTACAGTCTTGCTTTAACTGATGAAATGATCTTCAAGTGCAGGAAATGGAAAAATGCGCTGGCTGAATCCTTGTCGCCGCAGAATGAAGTAAAGCTCACCGATTTTCTGGAAAAAGAAGCTGTTTCTTTTCTGAAGCACTTCAAATTAACACATCCCCAATCAGCTGATATAGTAGATGCGTACTTTGCAGCTATTGAAGAAACAAAAGGCAGCGCCTGGTTGCACAGACGTCAGCTCGAAGAGTCGATGCAGATGATCAATTCGGCGGTAAATAATTACCTCGACCTGATGAAGGATGAATTGCAGCTGTCTTATCCTTTCTATTCAGAACGCTTCAGAACTGATGGCGTGGAATACGATATTTATATCGGCCAGTCCATCGCTCCCGATAAACCATTCGATCTCTTGTATTTAAAGAACCTTAGGCTTTGGCAACTATCTTCCATGGCAGCCATCGCCAGAATCACCAATGCCATGCTGCCCAATATGAGCACTCCGTTACAGACTACGCAGCTCATTTTCATTCACGGTAGCACCATTGACATCAGTTTCCGTAACGACGAACGGCGTTTTGATGCCGAAGGCGGTTACAACATCCGGTATCAGGTAATAAAAAAGCGAATCGATAAAGTGCATATTGCCGATAGCAGCGAACGATTAACGCAACCCGGCAAAATTGCCCTCGTTTATTTTAACCGCCGGGATGCAGATGAATACATCTCGCACATTCAGTATCTGCAGGAACAGCAGATCCTGCTCGATGACCTCGAATTTCTCGACCTCGAAGAATTACAGGGTGTTTCGGGCCTCAGGGCATTGCGGGTAGGTATTAATCTCGACTACGACCATAGTAATGTATAACGGTGTCTTCCTGTGTTCGCAGAAAAAATTTCAAAACAATTCAACTCTCTCCGAAAAACGTTGTTATAGTTCAATAGGCCGACTGCCTAAAGATATTCCCTCTTTCCCAAGGGGTGTTTTCATAAAAAAAAGCACGGCGATTGTTTCCACAATCGCCTTTATTTTGATTGAAGCCGACGACTTAAACCGGAGTTATGAGAAGACGAGGATTGTTTTCCCTGTTGTTGCTCACCGCATTATCAACAGGAATAGCCGAAGCCCAGCAAGGTGATTCGTATAACAGAATGGTTCACGTATACGAAGACAATGATATTATAAATATAAAGGGCAACGGCACCGACCAGGGTTATACGAATGGCACAAGGCTCGATCTGTTCTATGTAAAAAATCACCGGTCACGTTTTTTTATTGACCGTCTGATGCCAAAGGCCGCCGATAGCAGTATAAATACTTTTGGCTGGGGCATTATGCAGATAATGATTACCCCCACCGATCTTTCCAAAAAGATCCCCGATGGCAATGATTATCCTTACTCCGGCGCTTTATTCGTAACACACTCATTGCATTCTTCCAATCCGCATAAAAAATATAATTTTCAAACAGAATGGACGCTGGGTGTTATGGGGCCGCCTTCACTTGCAAAAGAAACCCAAACCGTCGTACATGGATGGATCAGCTATCAGAAACCACAGGGCTGGGACCATCAGTTAAAAACCGATCTGTTGCTCAACCTGAATGTGGCAGCAGAAAAGCAACTATTAAATATCAATAAAACTATCGAAGTGATCGGCGGAGCCCAGGTATTTGGAGGAACTGCCGTGAATGGAGCTGCAGCATGGTCACTCATCCGGTTTGGAAAAATGGAGCCTTATTTCAATGGATATATTTCTCAATACACGTCAAAAAAAGGGGCTGGCGCGCGCAGCCAGATCTATTTTATAATGCGCCCCTCCGTTGAATGGACGGTTACCAATGCCTTAATAGAAGGCGGTATTTTTAACCAGCGCTATGAGGACAAACTACCCGATGACAATGAACGCAATCCTTATACAGGGGCCAGAATACGCGAACGGGTAGTAGCTAAATTCGATTATGGGATAGTACTTTCTTCTGGCCGAATTGGCCTTTCATTCACTCAAACAACTATGACGCCTGTTGTTAAAGGTCTTGGAAGCGAGATCGTAGGCAATATTTCTCTTCATGTAGCCCTCTGATAATATTGAATAGCTGAATATAGAATGCCCAATGCTGAAGTACATAGGTACCCGGCATTGGGCATTTTTTTCGCTATACAGAGTTTTAAGCTAGAACATATCTAAAACACATCTAAAACAGAACTAAAACATACTTAACCCAGATATTATCTGGACAAGGTCTGGACTATATCTGAGTAAGCTCTGGGTGAGCTCTGGGTGAGCTCTGGGTAAGGTCTCTTTCAGATTTAAGTGAAGCCGGTATGAACTTATCATGTCACCTCTTTCCGATTCCTTTACATTACGAATTCCCACATCTGACCAGTCACGATAAATTCAAATTATTTTTCATTTGATTTTCAAGAAGATAGCTAAAGAAATATAAAAAGTTTAAAAACTTAATGAAAATAATTAAAAAGATTATTAACTTAATATTATATTTGGTCACCGCTTTTGAGAAAGTTGCACAATGGACAAGAACTTATTTTATAAAAAGAGGATTGTTAAGCATCTGTATTTTTCCAATATGATGTCTTGTGCCGAACTCAGCGACAAAATTCACAAAAGCATACCGCTTACCACCAGAATGTTGGGTAAGCTCATTGAAGAAGGATGGGTGATTGAAACGGGTTATGCCGCTTCAACCGGTGGAAGGCGACCGGTTATGTATTCTTTGAAACAGGACGTGTTATATGTAGTGAGTGTGGCCATGGACCAGTTGGTTACCCGCATAGCGATTGTGGATATGAAGAACAGGAATGTAGCCGAACTGGAACCTTTTGAATTGCCACTGACCAGGAATCCTGATGCGCATGTTACCCTGGCGGAAAAAATCAATGAGATCATTAGTGAATCGGGTATTCCGAAAAATAAAATTGCAGGAGTTGGTATTGGGATGCCTGGCTTTGTAAGTGCCTCAAAAGGGATCAATTACACTTTTCTGGAAACCGATGGCCTTACCATTACCCAGTACATAAGCGAGCGCGTGGAATTGCCGGTATTTATTGATAACGACTCACGGCTCATAGCATTGGCAGAATTGAAGTTTGGAGCTGCCCGTGATAAAAAGAATGCTATGATCATCAATGTCGGCTGGGGTGTTGGGTTAGGGATGATACTGGATGGTGAATTATTCAGAGGTCATGATGGCTTTGCGGGCGAGTTCAGTCACATTCCGCTTTTTCTGAATAACAAATTGTGTAGTTGTGGTAAAAGCGGATGTCTTGAAACAGAAACATCGCTGCTGGTAGTAATTGAAAAAGCCAACAGGGGGTTGAAAGAGGGAAAATTGTCGATGTTAAAGGAATTATCAGTCGAAGACCCTGAACACACATTTCAACTCATTGTATCGGCAGCCGGCAAAGGCGACAAGTTCGCAGTAGAAATCTTATCCGAAGCAGGATATAATATAGGGAGGGGCGTAGCAATTTTAATTCATTTGTTGAATCCTCAGGCGGTCATTCTGAGTGGCCGCGGTTCTTCTGCAGGAAAAGTGTGGCAGGCGCCTATTCAGCAGGCGCTGAATGAACATTGCATTCCCCGTTTATCAATTAATACGCAAATAGACATATCAGCACTTGGTAACAAAGCCGAGCTTATCGGCGCAGCTGCATTGGTTATGGAGAATTATGAAAAAGGCGATGTAAAAAGCCACATGCACGAAAGCTACCCAAATATCATGATCTAAACCTG
>Ga0105239_10004448_pt1 | contig 16756 bp, 14 predicted proteins | sample KBSC44metaG_FD_92761 | JGI IMG/M metagenome (GOLD analysis project Ga0105239, IMG submission 92761) | Corn rhizosphere microbial communities from Kellogg Biological Station, Michigan, USA - KBS C4-4 metaG | ecosystem: Host-associated > Plants > Roots > Rhizosphere > Soil | place: Michigan, USA...
AGCCGTCCCAAATCCCCCGTTGACCGGGTTCAAGTCCTTGCGCGAACCGGCAGAAATCACCCGCGACATGGCCTCCGGAGCCGCTTTCGAGACGGCTCAAGGGGGATTTGGGACGGCTCAACCCAGGAGGAGATCGGGGGAGCGGAGGAGGGGTGGGGGTACGGCGTAGACGTCGACGAGGTCGACTGCGATCGGGCGGATCCTGCGGCACAGGGCTTCGACGGTCGGCGGACGGTACGCCGCAGCCGACGGCACGTCCGTGCTGGTCGCCATGCCCCGACCGTACCCACCCGGGGTGAGCGCTCAAGGACGCGCGAAGAAGTTCGGCGCGATCCAGTAGTACATCGACACCTCTTCGACGTCCCGGCCCGTGCGCGGAGCCTGGATGATCATCCCGTTCCCCACGTACAACGCGACGTGGTAGATCGACGACGGGCTGCTCGAGGAGCCCCAGAAGACCAGGTCGCCGGGCCGCAGGGAGCTGCTCGCGATGGGCGTCGACTGGGCGTACTGCGCGACCGAGTAGTGCGGCAGCGAGATGCCGCCGGCCCGCCACGCGCCCATGGTCAGACCGGAGCAGTCCCAGGCGTTCGGACCCGCCGCGCCCCAGACGTAGGGGTCGCCGATCTGGCTGCGCGCGAAGGCGGTCGCACGTGAAGCGCCCGACGCCGGGGCCGGTGGGTCGGCCGAGGGGGGTGAAGGTTCGGCCGGCCCGGATGACCCCGGCGTCGGGTCGCTGGGGGGTGAGGCGGAGTCCGTCGCGTTCTGGGCGGCCTGCTGGGCTGCCTGCTGGGCTGCCTGCTGGGCTGCCTGCTCGCGCGCCTTCTTCTCCGCGGCGCGTTGCGCGGCCAGCCGGGCGGCCCGTTCGATGCCGGCCTGTCGCTGCTGCGCCAGCGCGACGCTGACGTGCTGGAGCTTGGCGAGCCGGTGGATCAGATGGGACTTGCGGGCCGCGATCTGCTCGCTGGCGCGGTCTGCCGCGGCCGCGGCCGCGGCGGCCTGGTCGCGCGCCGACTTCGCCTGGGTGGCCAGCGTCGCGGCCTTGGAGCGTGCCGCGTCGGCCTGGGCACGGGCGACTCCGGCGAGCGTCGAGGACGCGGTGAAGGAGTCGAAGCTGTGGTCCATCGCGGCCTGCGCGTTCTGCAGCGTCGACATCGTGTTGATCACGGAGGCGACACCGTCGTCGCCCTGCAGTGCGGAGAGCGGACTGAACGACGGCCCCATCTCGTACGACGTGACCACGGTCGCCGCGTACTGGTGCCGCGTGCGCGTCGCGTCGGTCTCGGCGATCCGGGCGTGCCGGGCGGCTACCCGGGAGTCGCGCCGGGCCTGCTGGAGCGCGTAGCGAGCGCCGTTGTAGCGCTCGGCAGCCTGTTCGGCAGTGACCGCCGCGGCCTGGGCGTCGAGGTCGGCCTGCACGAGCTGGGCCTTGATGCCGGCGACGTCGTCGGCGGCCCGGGCCACCTGGTGGCGGGCGTCGTGGACCTGCTGCCGGCTGGGGTACACGTGGTGGCCGCCGGACGGGGCGGCGGACGCAGCCGCGATGCCGGTGAGGCCCGTGACCAGGGAGAGGGCGAGGGCGGTGACGCCGACTCGATGCACGGGCGGTCCTCCTGAGCGGCTGCTGTGACCGGGAGTGCCTCGGGTGACTACTTCGCAACCGATGACACCGCGCAGCACGCTAATGCTCAGAAGTCACAAAGGGAACAACTTTCACAAATTTCTCGCAAGCCACCGGCGTGTCGCCTTGACGAACTACACGGTTGTAACTTCCTCCAGCTGGCGCTCGACGGCGCGATAGGGGGTGAAGGACTGGCCACTGGCCCAGCCCCCGACGTAGAACGAGAAGAGCGCGATCGCGACACCGGCGATGTCGTCGGCGACGTAGTGCCACCCGAAGTAGAGGGTGGCCACGGCGGTGATGCAGGTGTTGACCCAGAACACGATCTTCAGCCAGCGCAGGGTCGTCGTGTACTGGATCATCAGGGCCACCAGCAGCGTGATCGCGACGTGCAGGCTGGCGAAGCCGGCCACTCCGCTGAGCGTGCTCGTGAGCGGCTGCAGCGAGGGCGCGCTGGTGTTCACCGCCCAGACCCGGCTGTTGGCCAGGGAGTTCATGAGCCGCCCGGCATTGGTGTTCTCGACCGTCTGGTACAGCCATGGGTGCTGGAAGCCCGGGCCGAGCGTCGGCAGCGCGTAGTAGGAGATCGTGCCCAGGGTCCAGGCGATGCACTGCGAGGTCGCGAACCAGTAGCCGTAGCCGAGGTTGCGCGACCAGACCAGCCACACCGCCAGCGCCAGCGGCACCAGCGGGAGGAACCACAGGTACACGCTCGAGAGGACCTCGGCCGACAGCCCGTCGCCGAGCAGGTTGTGCAGCACGATCGCCGGCTCGTGACCGAGGAAGAGCGCCTTGTCCAGGCTGAACAGCGGCCGGTCGAACTTGTAGTCCTTGCCGAGGATGAACGGCAGCTGCGACTTCAGGTTCCGGTAGCTGACGTAGGTGATGTAGAAGCACACGATCCCCGACACGACGAGGACGACCCGGTCCCTCGTCCAGTGCGAGTGCAGACGCTGGCGGAACACATCGGGCATCCGCCGCGGGTTCAACCGCGAGACCCACAGGGTGCGCGGGATCAGGTCGATGCCGAAGCCCAGGGCGAGAACCGTCGGCAGGCGCAGGTACGACGGTCCGATGAAGCCGTCGGGATCGACCAGCTTGGCGTCGAAGATCACGGCACCGAGCACGGCCAGCACACCCATGGTCACGGCGACGGACGCCATCAGGATGTGGGCACGGCGAAACACGCGGGTCAGTCTAGGGCGGGCTCGGCCCCCTCGGATCGGCCCGCCAGTCCGGCCATCCGGCTCGCGTCCACCCGGAGGTGTACGGCGTCGCCCGGGACCAGTCGGTGGTCGAGGGAGGCCACCGCGTCGAGCTCTCCGAGGACCGTGTCGACGACCAGTCGGAGCTGCCCGGGCGTCGTACGGACCCCGACCACCACGCCAGCCAGAGGACCGTCGTCGGCGACCGTCAGGGCGGACCGGCGCATCGCCACGGCAGGCGCTCTGGGGAGTCCGGCGGCTTCGACGAGCCCCTCCGCCGCTGGACCGTCGAGAACGCGGGCGTAACCCAGGAAGAGCGCCGTCTCCGGGTCCACGGGTGCGCGCCAGACGTCGGCGATCGGGCCGGACTGGACGATGCGTCCGGCCCGCATCACCGCGAGGTCGTCGGCCACGGCGAACGCCTCCTCGTGGTCGTGGGTCACCATCACCGCGGTGGTCCCGGACTCGACCAGGATCGGCCGCAGGTCGTCGGCGAGGCGCTGGCGCAGTCCGGCGTCGAGAGCGCTGAGCGGCTCGTCGAGGAGCAGGAGTCGTGGCGAGGCGGCGAGTGCGCGGGCGAGTGCGACGCGTTGCCGCTCGCCGCCGGACAGGGTCGTGGGCAACCGGTCGGCGAAGCCGGACAGGCCCACGAGGTCGAGGAGCTCGGTGACCCGGGCGGCGGTCGCGGCGCGCGGCGTACGACGGATGCGGAGGGGGTAGCCGACGTTGCCGGCCACGGTCAGCTGGGAGAAGAGCTGCCCGTCCTGGAACATCAGCGCGAAGCCGCGCCGGTGGGTCGGCGTCGCCGAGACGTCGTGGCCCTGCCAGCTGACGGTTCCGGTGGTGGACTCGAGTCCGGCGATGGCGCGCAGCAGCGTGGACTTCCCGCAGCCCGAGGGACCGAGCACCGCGAGCACCCGCCCCTCGTCGAGGGCCAGGTCGGCGCCGACGACGGCGGGGGTGCCGTCGTACGAGACCGAGAGGTCGCGGACCGAGAGCGCCGTCATCAGAACGTCCCCACCGAGGGCACGCGCAGACGCTCGACCAGCAGCATCACCAGGGCCGTGGTGCCGCCGAGGACGACGGAGCCGGCGAGGGCCATCCCGTAGTTGAGGTCGCCGGGGTGACCGATCAGCCGGAAGATCACGACCGGCAGCGTGGGCCGGTCGTCGCGGACCAGGAACGACGTGGCGCCGAACTCACCCAGTGAGCAGGCGAAGGCGAACCCGGCCGCGGCGAGGAGCGGCTTCCAGATCACCGGGAGGTCGACGACGAGCAGGGCTCGGGTCGGCGAGGCGCCCAGGGTGGCGGCGGCCTGCCGCAGCCGGTCGTCGATGCCGGACAGCGCCGGGACCAGCACCCGGACGACGAGCGGTAGCGCGACCAGGGCCTGGGCGACCGGGATCAGGAGCGGCGAGTCGCGCAAATCGAGCGGAGGCTGGCCGAGCGTGATCAGGAAGCCGAAGCCCAGGGTCACCGCCGAGACGCCGAGGGGCAGCATGAACAGCCCGTCGAGAACGCCTCGCAACCGGCGCTCGGAGCGGCTGCGCGAGCGGCGGGTGACGACGGTGGCGACCGAGAGGCCGAGGAGCAGCGACATCCAGGTGGCGTCGACCGCGATGCGGAGGGAGTTCACGACAGCCTCCGTGACCGGAACCAGCAGCGCCTGGTGGGAGCCGGGGGTCTGGAGTGCTCGGTAGTTCGCCAGGCTCCACGCGCCGTCGACGCGCAGGGACTCCACGACCAGGGAGGCGATCGGCCCGATGACGAGCAGCAGCAGGACCACGGTCGCGGCCAGGGCCGGGAGGTCACCACGAGTCAACCGGCGCAGCCGCACGTGCGACCGAGCCACCGCGGCGTCCGGCGTACGACGTGCGCGGGCAGCGGCGAGGAGCAGCGCGGTCACCACCGACAGCTGCAGCACCGAGAGCGCGGCCGCTCCCTGGAGGTCGAGGAGGTCGGTGGTGAGCAGGTAGATCTGGGTCTCGACACTGGAGTAGCGCAGGCCGCCGAGGGTGAGCACGATCCCGAAGGCGGTCGCACAGAACAGGAACACCACGGTCGCGGCGGACACGATCGCGGGACGCAGGGCGGGAAGGGTCACGTCGCGAAGCACCTGGTGTGGCGAGGCACCGAGGGCGGCCGCCGCCTCGGCGGGCCGTGGGTCGAGCGACTCCCACGCTCCCCCCACGACGCGGATGACGACCGCGGCGTTGAAGAACACCAGCCCCGCGACGATCGCGTCCGGGCTGCCGTCGAGGTGCAGGAACCCCAGCGGCCCGCCATCCCCGATCAGGATCTCGAAGGCGACCCCGACGACGACGGTCGGGAGGACGAACGGCACGACCAGGATCGCGCGGATCCAGATGCGGCCGGGGATCGCGACGCGGTGGAGGACGTACGCCGCGGGCAGCCCGAACGCGCAGGCGAGCAGCGTCGCGACGGTCGACGTCCAGACCGTGAACCAGACCGCCCGCCGGATCTCCGGCCGCGTCAGGACGTCGAGGACACCGCCGAGGTCGAGGTGCCCGTCGGGCCAGAACCCCTTGCTCAGCATGCCGGCGACCGGCAGCACGAAGAAGATGCCAAGCACCGCCAGCGGGATGACCCCCGTGGCGACCAGGGCGACGAGGCGGCGGGTGGTGGTCATCGGCTGACGATCTCGCTCCACGCGCGCAGCCACGCGTCGCGATGGGCCGAGATGGCGGCCGGGCTCACGACGTACGGGTGCCGCGGCTGGACCGCGAACCTCGACCAGGCCCTCGGCAGCGGGGTGCCCTGTCGGACCGGGAAGACGTACATGGCGTCGGGCAGCGCCTTCTGCACGGCGGGGCTCAACAGGAACTCCACGAACGCCTTCGCGCCCGCCGGGTTGGCCGCGCCGGTGAGGACGCCGGCGTACTCGACCTGCCGGAAGCACGTGTCGAGCAGCGCCCTGGTGGTCGAGGTGGTGCCGCCCTTCGGGACGGTGAAGGCCGGAGAGGAGTCGTAGGAGACGACGATCGGGTCCTGACCATGGCCGCCGCCCCGGGTGAAGTCGGTCTCGTAGGCCTGGGTCCAGCCGTCGGTGATGGTCGCGTCGTTGGCGACGAGCCTCTGCCACCAGGCCGACCAGCCGTCGCCGTACCGGCCGATCGTGCCGAGCAGGAACGCGAGTCCGGTCGAGGAGGTGGTGGCACCCGGTACGGCGGTGAGGCCGCGGTACGCCGGCTTCACCAGGTCGTCGAGCGAGCGCGGAGCCGCGAGGTGGTGGTCGCTGAACCAGCCGGGGTCGATGTTGACGCAGACGTTGCCGTTGTCGATCGGCGCGAGGCGGCCGTCGTCGCCGGGCACGACGTACCGCCGGGCGCCGGCGGTGAGCGGCACATCGGTCGTGGCGAAGACGTCGGCGTCCAGCGCCCGGCTGGCGAAGGTGTTGTCGACGCCGAAGGCGACGTCACCGGTCGGGTCACCCTGGGTGAGCACCAGCTTGTTGGTCAACGTGCCGCCGTCGCCGGACGCGTGGACGACGAGGTGATAGCCGGACCGCCGGTCGAACTGGGCGATCAGCGACGCGGGGAGGACGAACGAGTCGTGGGTGACCAGGACGACGTCCTTGCTGCCCTCGGACCGATGGTCGGCCCCGACCAGGGAGCACCCGGCAAGAGCGGCCGCGACCAGCGCGACCGTTGCCGCGCGGAGGGAGGCGCGAAGGCGCGGACGGATGAAAGCCATGGAGCTGACTCCCTTCGCCGGTGCTAACCGGATCAGGTTCGGAGGGTCTGCGGCTCGGCCGCACTCTCAGCCCCGCTGGGGGCTCCCCTGTCTTGTGCCGCCCACTGTACGACGCGCGCGGACAGCCGCCAGATGCGGGCGCCGGCGTCGCCGGGCTCATCGCGCACTGCGACGAGCACGACGCCCTCGTTGGAGGCCGCACCAGGTCCTCGCCCGGGCTCATCCGGTCGTGGAGATCCGCCCGGTCAAGGAGTTCTGGGGACTCGGCAGCCCCACCCGCGCATCGGTCTGAGCCCGCGGGCTCACCGGTGATCGTGCAAGTAGATCCAGACCCCGATGGTGAGGGCGATGCCGAGGCAGCCGAGCGCGATCCCGGTCCAGGCGGCCCAGCGTCCCCTCAGGGCACCGTCGGCGGCGTCGATGTGTCGGAGGGCCTTCCGCCCGACCCAGATCGCCGGCACGCCGGTCAGGACGCCGAGGAGAAGGCTGCACAGGCCGAGGGTGAGCGCGTTGCGGGCACGACTGTCGATGGAGTCCGGGGCGACATGGGCGGCCGGGTCGGTGTCCACACCCGAGTGCGGTCCAGGGGGTAGGTCTCGGAACGGTGCGGTGCCGGGGTTGCCGCTCGCGAAGTTGCTCATTGACGCGCTCCCTGCTCGATGCCGATGAGTGCGAAGGTACCGCAACGTTCGTGGCGCTGGCGGTCGGTTGCGACACCGGCCGCAGACATCCCGCCAGGACGTGGCCGGCTCAGCTCGCGGGACCGGGCACCCGAGTCAGCCAGACGCGACCCTGGGTGCCGTCGTCGGTGAGCAGGACGGCGTCCTCGAGATGGGTGGCGATGGTGGCGGTGTGGTCGCCGCGGACCTTCACCGCCACCGGCAGCGGTAGGACGTCGAGGCCGCCGGTGGCGCCGACCGCCAGCCGGAACCTCGCCCCGTCGCTGTACGTCGCAACCAGCAGCGAGCCGGTCCACGCCGCCCCGCTGACGTACGGCGCGGAGGTGCCCGCGGGGTCCTCGGCGCCGAAGGTCGACTCCTGCGACCAGCCGCTCGGTCGATCGCTCCAGACTCCGAAACCCTGGTCGTCGAGGCCGACCGCAACCGGTCCCGCGCCGGTCAGCACCACTCGCTCCGCGGTCGTGATCGTGCTGCGACCCGGCAGCCGTGTCGGCGTCCACGGACCCGCGCCGGAGCCGACCCACACCGTGGCGCGCAGTCCCGTGTCGGCGCTGGACAGCCCGACCACGGTCCAGGCGCGATGCCACCAGACGGCGTCGAGCGCCTGGGTGCTGACCTGCGGGGTGCTCGCGAGTCCCGGCGCGCCCTCATGGAGCCGGAACCGGTCACCGTCGGGAGAGCTCCAGACCGCCGCGCCCCGGAGCCGGGTGCCGGCGATCAGGTAGCCGCCCGGACCGCCGACCAGGCGGTTGACCGCGACCGCGTTCACCCCGCCGTACAGCTCGAACGGCGCCGGCACCGCGGCCAGCGAGCCGTCGGGCAGCTGTCGCCACGTGGCGGTGCGCGGGTTGCCGTGGGCGCCGCCGGACTTCGCGCCGAGGACCGCGAGCCGACCGTCGGCGCAGCCGACCGAGGTCAGGACCGCGCGCGCGGCGTAGAAGTCGCCGCCGGGACGCAGGCGCAGCGTCCGCCAGTGGCGGCCGTCGCCGCTCGACCAGACCTCCGGCCGGGTGTTCCCCCGCGTGTCGGCGGTCGCGCCCACGACCACCCAGCGGCCGTCGCACCAGGTCGCCCCCCGCACCATCGCCCGGTCGCCCGCCGGGACCGGGAGCTGGACCGCGTGCCAGGTCAGGTGGTCCCAGACCGGCTCGTGGTGCCCGCATGCGGTCAGGCTCGCCGCCGTCGACGCGACGCCGAGAAGCGCCAGCATCCCGCGACGCAACCTCACGTCGCCGAGGCTAGTGCGACCGGCCGACGGATCCGGTGCGGAACACTGGCCCCGTGCAGGGGATCGCGTCGTACGCCGGCTTCGGGGCCGGGCTGCTGACGCTGACCGGTCTCACCGTCGCGCTGGCCCGCTGGGCGCGGATCGGGCTGGGCTGGTTCCCCCTGGTCGTGGTGGTCCGGGCGGCGGTCCAGCTGAGCGTGATCGCGCTGCTCCTGCGCGGGATCCTCGCCGTCCCCTGGACGGTGGCGGCGTTCGTGGTGCTGATGCTGACCACCGCGTCGTGGACCTCGGCTCGTCGGATCCGAGGCCTGTGGCACGGACGTCGGATCGCGGTGGCCGGGGTCCTCGCCGGTGCCGGCTGCGCGCTGGTGATGATCTTCGCCCTGCAGCTGGTCGACCTCGACGTCCGTGACCTGGTCGCGGTAGCGGGGATCGTGATCGGCAACAGCATGAGCGCTGCCACGCTCGCCGGGCGCAACTTCCGCCGTACCTCGCACGCCCGGCGCGACGAGATCGAGGGCTGGTTCTCGCTGGGCGCGACGCCGAGCCAGGCGCACGAGGAGATCGGGCACGAGGCCGTGCGCGAAGCGTTGCTGCCGACGCTCGACCAGACCAAGTCGACCGGGCTGGTCACCCTGCCCGGCGCCTTCGTCGGTGCGCTGTTCGGTGGCGCCTCACCGGTGGAGGCCGCGCAGTTCCAGCTCGTGGTGCTCGCCGGCGTCGCCTTCGCGATGACCGTCACCGGCGTCGTCGTCACCCGCCTCGCCGCACGCACGCCGTACGTCGTGACGGAGGCGGCGGACGCCTGACCTGCGCATGATCGACACCTCATCGGGCACGGAACCACCATGGGTGCTGTCCTCGTTCCCGTCCTTCTGGTGCTGATCGTGATGGTGGTCGGCGCGATCGCGGTGAAGCGGTTCACCCGCGCCGAGATCGACCACAGCGACCGGCTCCAGGCCGACGAGCGGCCGACTCTGCGGTACCGGATCCCGGCCGGGCAGGATCCGGCGCTGGTCCTGGCCGGGCTCCGCCGGGCGGGATACGACGCCTCCGCCGACTCCGAGCCAGGGCCGTCCTCGCCGATCGTGATCATCGGCGCGACCGGCGGTGCCCCGGACCGGGAGGCCGTGCGCCGCGCCCTGGCCGACATCGACGGGACGAACGTCGTTCCCGAGGAGAGCGGCACGGTCGATCGGACACGGGTCAGGTTCGAGGACGAGTAGTCGATCGCGACGTCACCGTCCGGTGCCGCGCGGTGCGAGTGAGCCCAAGCCCATCCTGCCGGGTGGCCCGAGGGGTCAGGTGAGCGTCTCGGGCAGTCCGAGCGGGCCGAGGAGGGCCGCCGGGCCCAGAGTCGTGATCTCGACGATCCGGCCGCTCGCGATCCGCAGCACGTCGACCTTGAACGCCCGGAACCTGCGGTCACCGGGCCGGCGCAGGTAGCTGATCGCGGCCGGCATCCGGTTGACGCCGATCGGCAGGAGCCTCCACTCGCCGGCGCGGTCGGGGCCGAGGCCTCGTCGGATCAGCACGCCGACCTCCGCGAGGCCGTCGTACACCATCGCGTTCGGCGGCATCGTGACGCGGATGTCGGTGGCCGCGGCGGCGACGGCGGCCTCCGCGTCGCAGCGCTCGTGGGCGTCGATGAAGGCAGCGAGCAGCTGCCGCTCGTCCGCGCTGGGCTCGCTCGCCGACCACTCGGACCGGTGCGACGGCAGGTGCCGACGCATCGTGACCCGCGCCCGCTGCAGGGCGGAGTTGGCCGCGGCCACGCTGGTGTCGAGCAGCCGGGCGGTGTCGGCGGCGGGCAGTCCGAGCACCTCCCGCGCCAGCAGCGTCGCGCGTTGCCGCGGCGGCAGCACCTGGAGAGCGGTCAGGAACGCCAGCTCGATCGTCTCGCGCGCGACGTACGCCTGGTCGGGCTCGTCGGCCTGCGCCGGCACCTCGTCGAGCAGCGTGTCGGGGTACGCCGTCAGCCAGCCCACCTCGGTGCCGGCGACCACCCGGCGGTGCCGGGCCCGCGAGCGGTCGATGCAGACGTGGGTCGCGATCCGGTACAGCCAGGCGCGGAGGTTGTCGCCGTCGAACCCGTCCCGCCCCCGCCAGGCCCGTAGATACGTCTCCTGCACCGCATCCTCGGCGTCGTCGTACGCCGCCAGCATCCGGTAGCAGTGCACGTGCAGCTCGCGCCGGTGCCGCTCGAACGCGGCCTCCATGTCGATGGCGTCCTCCATCAGCGCACGTGGTGCTTGACCTCCTGGATGGCCCAGGAGTTGCCGTCGGGGTCGTCGAAGAAGATGAAGGTGCCGTAGTCGGCGCGGTTCGGGTCGACGCCCGAGGTCTGCACGCCGTCGAGGAAGTGCTGCGGCCCGGTGTTCGACACGCCCTTCTCCTCCAGGAACGCGAGGGCGGCCTCGATGTCGTCGACGACCAGGTGCGTGCCCTTGAGCGAGCCGGGAGCCACGCCACCGCCCAGGCCCGTCCCGAACACGATCGAGCAGGCCGACCCCGGAGGGGTCACCTGGATCGCGCGGAACGATTCGTTCGGGTGGAAGTCGCTGTCGAGGCGGAACCCGAGCGAGTCGACGTAGAACGCCCGTGCGCGCTCGACGTCCGACACCGGGGCGATGACCACTTCGAGCTTCCAGTCCATGTCGTTCTCCTTCGTGTGGGTGCCACTGTGGCAGGGCAGTCATCACGTGGAACGACGGGGCGACGGAGAACTCATCGGTCCGCCGATGACCTTTTCTCGCGATCAGTCGGCAGGACCGTCGACCGCGGCATCGACGGTGCCCCCGCCGAGTGCGCGCAGCACCTGTGCGCCCTGAGGTACGGCGATCATCACCTGGCCGCGCGTGCACCGCAGCAGGTCGTCGGCGAACGTCGACCCCAGATGACCCTTCGCCAGGAACCCGTTCACACCGGCCCGGAACATCTCGGCCACCGTGGACACGTCGTTGCTCGCCGAGACCGCGACCACGACCGGGTGCGGCGGCCGGGCCCGCAGCACGCGGGCCGCGGCCGACCCACCGGACGCCATCCGGACGTCGAGGACCACCAGCTGCGCCCGCACCTCGGTGACCAGCTCCGGCAACCCGACTCCGCTCGACGCCTCCCCGACCACGGTGAAGCCGCCGTGGGCGAGCAGCACATCGACCATGGCGCGGCGCATCGTCTCGTCGTCGTCCGCGACGACCACGCGGATCATGCTCACGCGCCGAACGCCGGGACGCGGACGGGGCGCAGCAGGGTCACCTTCAACAAGGTGCTGCGTTTCGGGCCCGCCCGCATGCGTTCGCAGTTCCAAGACCAGTAGTGCGGATGTACTAGATGTGTGCCACCGTTGAGGAGGGAGACGTGAGGGAGACCCGCCGTGGCCGACGCGCACGAGAACTCGGGCGCAGCGGACGGGCGCCCGATCCGGGTCCTGATCGTCGACGACCACGAGGTGCTGGCCGCGAGCCTGGCGATGGTGCTCGATGCCGAGGTCGACATCACCACTGCGGGGGTGGCCACCACGCTGGAGCAGGCCCGTGCCCTGGTCGAGACCACCCGGCCCGACGTCGTCCTCCTGGACCACCGGATGCCCGACGGGGACGGTGTCGCCGCCATCCCGGAGCTCCGCGCCGCTCAGCCAGGGATCGGGGTCGTGGTCCTCACTGCGAGCGCGGCCGACCACGTGCTCCTGGCCGCGATCGATGCCGGTGCCTCGGGCTTCCTGTCCAAGACCCGCAGCCTCGACGAGGTCACCGCCGCCGTCCGCGCCGCGGCCGCCGGCGAGTCGGTGATCTCCCCGGAGCTGCTGGCGCGGCTCCTGCCGCGGTTCGGGCGGGCCGGCGTGCACTCGGCCGACGAGCTCACCGACCGCGAGCGCGAGGTGCTGGCGCTGGTCGCGGAGGGTCTGTCGAACGCCGCGATCGCCGAGCGTCTCGTGGTCTCCGTGCACACGGTGCGCAACCACATCGCCAGCCTCTCGGCCAAGCTGGGCGCCCACTCGAAGCTCGAGGCCCTCTCCATCGCGGTGCGCCAGGGACTCCTCCCGGACCTGTGAGGGCCGGTGCGCGCCGTCGGTCCCGGGTGGTCTAGTAGATCGGCGCTACCCAAGTCGGCCCGCCCGACTCATGTGTGCGGGCGCGCGACCAGCGAGCCTGTGTGGGCCCCCGTCTGTGGGAGCGGTCCGGAAGCCAGCAGACCTCCCCCCGGTCGGCTGACGTCCTCCGCACCGCGGACACTGCACGTCGGTGTCCGTGGACGGTACGACCGCCCGCCCGACGTGTGCCCCCGCCGGTGGCGTTTCCCCCGTGACGCCGCCGGCGGGCCCCTCGGAGGACCCGGAGCGGGCTCCGTCTGACCACATCCCCCGGTACGGTCAGACGGAGCCCTCCAGGTCCTCCCCCAGGTCGCCCTCCAGCGGCGACGGGAGCCAGATCCGGACCCTCGTCCCACCCTCGTCCCGACGCTGTATCTCGAGGCGTCCGCCGGCGATCGTGGCCCGGTCGGCCATCGCCGGGATGCCCAGGTGACCGGGCCGGGACTCCACCGTCGCCGGGTCGAACCCACGCCCGTCGTCCTCGACCGCGATCTCGACGCCGGAGCCGACCTGGCTCAACCGGATCTCCACCGCGCGAGCGTCGGCGTGCCGGACGACGTTGGCCATCGCCTCCCGGGCGATCCGGTACGCGGTGACCCGCTGGCTCTGCGGCAGGTCCAGCCCGGTGTCGCCGGTGACCCGCCAGCGGATCCGTTCCTCGAAAGCGTCCTCCGCGGCGACGCTCAGCGCGGTCGCCAGGTCGGTCCCGACCGCGGGTGACTCCAGGTCGAACAGCAGTGCGCGCAACCGCCCGATGGCGTCCCGCACGGTGCCGGCCAGGGTCTCGGCCGTCTCGTTCAGCTCGGGTCGGGAGTCCCCGAGCTGGCGCCGTAGCAGGCCGAGCCGCAGCTCGACGGCGGCCAGCGCCTGGACCGAGTCGTCGTGCACGTCGGAGGCGATCCGCGCGCGTTCGTCCTCCTGGGCCTGGACCAAACGGTCCAGCAGACGCTGTCGTTCGTCCGCGAGCCATTCGACGGCCGACTGCGCCGCGACCCGGTCGGAGATGTCGCGCTGGACCGTGGCCAGCGCGAACGGCTCGCCGGTGTCCGGGTCGCGCATGAGGAAGCTCGAGATCGCAACCGGGATCGGCGCCCCGCCCCGATGATCACGCAGCGTCGACTGTCCGGACCAACGGCCGTGCTTCATGACGGCCGGCTGCTCGATCCCGACCGACGCGGCCAGGCCCTCCTCGGTCATGAAGTCCGCGATCCTCATCCGGGTCACGTCTCGTCCCTCGATGCCGACGAGCCGGCGTCCGGCCGGGTTCACGTACAACACGGCGCCGTCGGGGCGCACCATGGCGATGAAGTCGTCGGAGGTCTCCACCAGCGACTGGAAGCGCAGCAGCTCGGCGTCCTTCGCGCTGATGGCCGACTCCGCCGTCCCCCGGTTCCGGGACACGGTGAGCGTGGCGCGTCCGATCCCGACCACCAGCGCCGCGGCCAGCAGCAGGACGCCACCCACAGGTACGTCGGTGAGGTCGGCGTAGACGAGGGCGGCGACCGCCACCAGCCCCAGCACCGCCGCCACCGCGACCCTGGAGAACTCGTACCCGTGCGGCTCACGCTGCTCACCCTCCGGAGCCCACCCGGCGAAGGCCATCGCGGCACCCGCCATCAGCGCCAGTGCCGCCAGGATCGTGCCCGGGTGGTAGGTGCCGGCGCTCGACTGGTAGGCGAACACCGCGTCCACGATCGCGTCCGCCGCGATCCCGACGGTCAGCAGCACCGTCGACCAGGAGCGCCAACCGAGCCGGACCAGGACGCCCGTGACGATCACCAGGGCGGCGATGTCCAGCATCGGGTAGATCAGTTCGGTGGCCACCATCTGGCCGGGATCGGGCCGGTTCGCGATGTCGACGAGCGTTGGGTAGAGCAGCATGACCGCGACGCCGCCGACGGTCAGGCCGACGACCAACGCGTCGAGCGCGAGATCGACCGAGCGGGAGCGGATCCGCGTGCGCAGCAGCACCCACATCGCCGCGAGCATCACCAGGTCCTCGAGGAACCAGGCCACATCCGCGACAGAGGGGGAAGGCGGGTTGTCGAGGAGACGCACGTACCCGAGGAACAGCACGTAGCCCAGCGCACGGAGCACGGACCCGGTCGCCACCAGCCACCACAGGGTGCGGTTCACTCCGCTCGCCAGCGGCCGGACCAGAGCGACGAACGCGAGCACGACGTACGCGCCGCCCTGGACCCAACCGTCGTACAGGACGTGGAACGACGTCGTCGATCGGACCCCGGGCAGCGTGGTGATGGTGAACGCGACCACCATCAGCAGCGCGACGGCGGCGAGCAGGCGCCGACCCCGCCCCACCGCGAGGCCCTGCACCGGCATCAGCGTCGTCATGGCTTCCCCGTACCTCGGGCGTCCGTGGCTGCCGATGCTAGTCGCGGCCACTCCCGCCGGATTCGGCGTCCTCGCGGCCGGGGACCGGCGGGCGGTCCACCCCAACAGGTCAGGCCGGCGCCGATGCGGTGGGCTCGTTCGGATTCGCGTCGTCGGGTGGTGTCGGCTCGGACGCCGGCATCGTCTCCCCCTCGACCGAGATGTGCGGCAGCACCTTGTCGAGCCAGGCCGGCAACCACCAGGCGGCCCTGCCGAACAACACGATCAGGGCCGGCGCCAGGGTGACCACGAGAATGCCGGCGAGCAGGACGGCGGTGGCCAGACCCACGCCGAACTGCTTGATCACCGGGTCGCCGTTGAGGATGAAGCTGGCGAACACGGAGGCCATGATCAACGCCGCAGCCGACGTGATCCGGGCGCTCGAGCCGAGGCCGGACGAGACCGCCTGCCTGGCCTCCTCCCCCTGGTGGTGATGCATCTGGACGTGGCTGACCAGGAAGACCTCGTAGTCCATGGACAGTCCGAAGAGCACCGCGAACATCATCAGCGGCACATAGCTGGCGATGGGCACCGAGGTGTCGGGGGTGTCGATGCCGACCTGAGAGATGCCCCAGCCCCACTGGAAGACCGCGGTCAGGACGCCGAACGCGGCAGCCGCGGACAGCAGGTTGGTGACCGCGGCCTGGAGCGGGATCAGCAACGAGCGGAACGCGACCATCAGCAGCAGGAACCCGAGCAGGATCACCGTCCCGATCACCAGGAGCAGCCGGTCGCTGATCAGGGCGGCGAGGTCGACGTACGACGCGGTGTAGCCACCGACGTACGACGTCATCCCGTTCACGTCGACCGGCGGCAGGACGTCGCTGCGCACCTCCTTGACCAGGTCGGCGGTCGCGTCGGACGCGGGCGAGGTCGACGGGACGGCCGACAGCAGGACGACGTCCCCCTTCTTGTTGATCTGCGGTGGGGTCAGCGAGACGACGCCCTTGGTCGCCGTCAGCGCGCTCTGCAGGTTGACCACGCGTGGGTCGGTCCCGCGCGCGTCACCCCCGGCGGCCGTGACCATGGCGGTGAGCTGGTCCTGCAGCTTGAGCGCCTCCTGCTGCTGCTGCTGGGCCTGCTTCTGCTGCTGCTTGAGCTCGTCGGCCTCGGCCTGCAGCTGCTCGCCCTGCGCCTGGAGTGCGTCGCCCTGCTGCTGCAGCTTGTTCGCCTGCACCTGGAGCGCATCGGCCTGGCCCTGGAGGGAGGAGGCCTGGGCCTCGAGCGCAGCCTTCTGACGATCGAGGTCGTCGGCCCTCGCCTGGAGCTGGTTCGCCTGACGCTGCAGGGCCGCGGCCTGCGCCTGGAGCCTGCGGGCCTGGGCCGCCAGCTGCTCGGCCTGGCGCTTGAGCGGCGCGAGCTCCTGACGGACCACCGCCTCGCGCTCCAGGACCCGGTCGAGGCGGCGGTGGAGCCGCGCGAGCCGTTGCGGGTGACCCTGTGCATGGTCGATCCGTCGCCGCAGGACCTGCTCGCGGATCTCCAACCGAGCCAGCTTCATCGCCAGCGGCTTGGTCTTCGCGGCCAGCGCCTCGAACTTCCTCTTCAGCGCGGCCTTCTGCGCCTCGAGCGTGCGCTGCTGAGCCTCGAGCCGCGCCTTCTGCTGCTGCAGCTGCGCGCCCTGCTGCTCCAGCGACGCCTGCTCGGCCTTCAGCTGGTCGCCCTGCGCGGTGAGCGACGCCTGCTGGGCCTTGAGCTCGTTGCCCTCCTGGGTCAGCTTCGCCTGCTGCGCCTCGAGCTGCTTCTGCTGCTGCTCGAGCTGCTTCTTCTGCTTGGGCAGCTGCTTCTGGTCCTTCTCGAGCTGCTTCTGCAGCGAGGTCGCCT
>Ga0105239_10004449_pt1 | contig 16756 bp, 12 predicted proteins | sample KBSC44metaG_FD_92761 | JGI IMG/M metagenome (GOLD analysis project Ga0105239, IMG submission 92761) | Corn rhizosphere microbial communities from Kellogg Biological Station, Michigan, USA - KBS C4-4 metaG | ecosystem: Host-associated > Plants > Roots > Rhizosphere > Soil | place: Michigan, USA...
TATTCCGGCGTGTAGACCTCGCGGTCGAGGGCTTCGACCACGGCCCAGCCCGGTTCGCCGTCGAGTACCTCGATGCGCATTACACAAAACGAAACAGGTTGGTCGGCCCCGGCGTCACCTCACCCGCGCGTTCAAGCATGTCTTCACGCATCATCCAGTCGAGTGTCGCGTCGTCATCTGGCGTGTTGGCGAGGAAGCGGCGGTTCTGTGTGTCGCGACCGACGATGATGCCGAAGCGCTTGCCCTTGCGGTCGGTGACGACGGTGTAGGTTTCGACCGTTCCCCTGCCCTCTGACTGCTCGACGAATTCCGGATGCGCCATCGCATCGATGTCCTTCTGGTAGGACTTCGGATCCTCGCGTTGCCACGGGCCTTCCTTCGGTGTTGTCGAATAGAGGCCGGCAGAGTGCTTGGTCACGTACCAGCCATTGCCGGTGCAGAGGCCGAATTTGCCCGGATTGGCGCGCAGCTTCTCCATCATGGTGACGATGGAGTGCATGACGTAGTCGTTGCCCGCGCCACCGAAGTAGGGAAGACCGCCCGTCACGGTAAGCCCGCGCGGATCGTTGGTCGCGATGCCAAGCTCCCGGCAGCCGATCTCCACCGCACTCGGGAAACAGGAATAGAGATCGATGAATGACAAATCCGCGACGGTCTTGCCCGCCATTGCGAACGCCTTCTGACCAATCGTGCGGATCGCCGGCGACGAGAAATAGTTCACACGTTCGGTGACATGCCAGATGTCGTTGGCGTCCCCACAGCCGTGAAGATAGACCCACTTCGACTCCGGGATGCCGAGTTCGCGCGCCTTGGCCACGCTGGTCATCACCACCGCCGCCGCCTGGTCGACCTCGATCACGGCGTTGAGATACTTTGTGTACGGATAGCCGACGAAGCGGTTCTTCTCCGATGGCGTGGAAATCTCCTCCGACGGGCGATAGGTCGGGAACCAGGAATAGGGGTTTTCCGAAGCCACTTTCGAGAACGGCGAAAAGAATTCTCCCAGCCATTTGAGATGCGCCTCGGGCGAGCGACGGGCTTCACCGCGTATTGCGTTCTCGAACAGCGGATAGACGTTCACCGGAAAATGCAGGCCGTAGCGGCGTTCGTATTCCGTCGTGCCGGAGCGCTGGTCGCCGATTTCTTCCGGATCGCTGCCCGGATCGTGATCGGGGCCAGAGCCCCAACCGAGATCGACGCCGGCCTTCATCGCGCCCAGCAGCGAGGCGATATATTCTGCGCCGGTGAGCAGTGCGGCATCGCACTCGCCGCGTGCGATTTCCTCCGCCGTCCGATTGACGAGCCATTGCGGCGTGTTTCCACCGGTTGCGGTGTAAAGCGTGCGGCGCGGCGCGATATCGAGATGCCGGGCCAGCGACAAAGGCGGATTGCGGAACATGCGCTTCGGAAGCCTGCCCTGATCGCCGGGCGAGTCCGCCGTGAAACGCACCACCGCCACGGTGTCGATGGCGCTCGCGATTTGGGCGCCGGTGTCGGCGAAAGCCTCGCGCGCCACCTTCGCCATCATCTCGATGGGCGACAGGCTTTCCCGAACCTTGCCTTCGCGGGCGGTGCGCTGGGTGAATTGCGCGCCGCCGACAAGGATGGGTGTGCGCGGGTCGATACGATTGCTCATAGAAGACTTTCAAACTAAAAATGGCGAGGCCAGACGATAGCGCAGCTTCGTCTTTTGCGAAGGGGGGAACAGCGATGAAAGCGATTGCACTTGCCGTTACGGTATGCGGCGTTTTGGCGAGCGGTGCGGTGCGCGCCGACGACGCGATGGCGCCCATCAACCAGTTCGTGGATTCCCTGAATGCGGGCGACGTGAAGAAAGCCGCCGCCGCGCATATGCCGAACGCGCCGATCATCGACGAGTTCGCGCCGCATCACTGGAATTCGTTCAACGCCTGGCTCAAAGGCTTCATGGCCGACTGCAAGAAGAACAAGGTGACGGACGTCCATCTCACGCTCGCTGCGGCCACGACCAGCACGGTCGGAGATAAGGCGGCTTACGAGGTGATCCCAAACACCATCGACGCCAAGGTCGACGGCAAGCCGAACCAGGAGAAGGGCATCTTCAGCTTTGCGCTGGTGAAGACCGCGCATGGCTGGCGCATCGCCAGCTGGGCCTGGGCCAAGCAGTAATCGCTATTTGAAGAATGCGCTGAGGCGCGCCACCGCCGCCTCGATCACTTCGCGCTTCTTGCAGAACGCGAAGCGCACGAGGTTGTCCGGCTTTCCTTCGACGAAGAACGGGCTCAGCGGAATGAGCGCGACGCCGGCTTCGCGCACGAGACGTTCGCAGAAGGCACGGTCGCTCTCGTTCGTCAAACCAGAAATGTCGGTGGTCAGAAAGTAGGTCCCTTCACAGGGCAGCAGCTTGAAGCCGAGCTTTTCGATGCCCTGCGCCAGCACGTTGCGCTTGGTCTGAAGTTCCTTCGTCAGATTGAGCGTGAACTCCATCTCGTGTTCGAGCGCGTAGGCGATGCCGAGCTGGAGCGCGGGTGATGTCGTAAAGGTGATGAACTGGTGGGCATTGGCGACGGCACGCATCAGCGTGGCCGCTCCCGAAACCCAGCCGACTTTCCAGCCGGTCAGCGAGAACATCTTGCCCGAGGACCCTACCCGCAGGGTCCGCTCCGCCATACCTGGCAGCGAGGCCAGAGGCATATGCCCGCGCTCGTCGAACACCAGATGCTCATAGACCTCGTCACAGATCGCCACCGCGTTTGTATCGCGCAACACATTGGCAAGCACTTCGAGTTCGGACCGGTCGAACACGCGGCCGAGCGGATTGAGCGGCGAGTTGACGAGAATGGCGCGCGTCTTCGGCCCGGACACGGCGCGCAAGGCCTCTTCGCTGAGACGCCAGTCCGGTCCGGATAGTTTCACCGTGCGCACCACGCCGCCAACCGCTTCGACGATGGGGCGATAGGAATCGTAAGAGGGCTCGATCAGCACGACCTCGTCGCCCGCGCCCACCATCGCCATGATCGACGCCGTCAACGCTTCGGTCGCGCCGGAGGTGACGACGACGTCGGTGTCGGGATCAAGATCGAAGCCGTAGAAGCGTTTGGCATGGGCGGCGATCGCCTTGCGAAGCTCGATACGTCCACGCATCGGCGGGTATTGGTTCGGCCCTTCGATCAGCGCGCGCGAAGCCGCTTCGCGGATGGAGGCCGGTCCATCTTCATCCGGAAAGCCCTGCCCCAGATTGATCGCACCATGTTCCACCGCCAGCGCGGACATATGCGTGAAGATCGTGGTGCCGAGTGCTGCGAACACGGGGTTGGGGCGAAGATCGGACATGGCTCTTTCTAATCGAAATCCGGCACGGAGGGATAGGCGTCGAGCACGGGTCCTAGCGCCTCTTTGAGCGGGCCAAGCCACGGCTCGTAGTGGCGCCATTGCTCGAGGGCGTCGCGATAGAGCGGACTTCGCACCTGCTCGGAACTCACCGTGGCGACGACCCGCTCGGTCTTGTGGAATTCGAGACAGGCCGTTTCGAACGGCAGATCCAGAAAGTCGAGGAGCGCGCGGATTTCGGCCTCCGGCTCCGCAACCAGGTTTTCGTAGAACACGCGATGCACCTTGCCGGGCAGTACGCGATCGAAATGCGCCATCAGTTCCACATAATCGTGATAGTGGCGACCGATATCCGTCAGGCTGTAGGCGTCGTTTTCCCCTTTTGGGAACAGCTGCGCGAAAATGGAGACGCCGCAGGCCAAGGGGTGCCGGCGCACATCCACGATCTTTGCATTGGGCAAAACCAGTTGCAGCAGACCGAGATGCGCGAAATTCGCGCCCATTTTATCGATAAAGTGCGGACGCGCGAGTTTTCGATACGCTTTGGTACTTTCCAGATACTGCTCGCCCAAACGGCGCAGTTCTGCGGTGTCGAGTGTGGCGAGAAGGTCCGGATATCCCTTCTCCTGGCCCCCGACGTTCGCCCGAACACGCCGAAAGATGGATGCAAGATCGGAGAGTTCGCGCGTGCCTTCAATCTGCGAATGGCTGGCGAGGATTTGTTCGACAAGAGTCGACCCTGCCCGCATCATGCCCACAAGGAAGATCGGAGCCGTGCTTTCGCATCCCGTTCCCGCGCGCGCGTGAAAGAAATCGGCGGTAAAGAACCGCCTGCATCGGGCAACGTAATTGGTGAGCGTCTGCGGATCGTGGCGAATGGACTTCCGATATTGCGCATTGGCCGTCGCGTATCTGTCGAACGATTTTTCGTAGAGCTTTTGATCCGCATACGCCTTGCCAAGAGCAAAATTCAGCCGGATGCGTTGCTCCTGTGTGATGTCTCGACCCTTGAGCGCGGCTTCCATCGTTTCGATGTCGGCCTGGCTGAAACGAAATGTTTTCAAATCCGCCAGCGCCCACCATGCGCCGCCGTACCCGGGCTCCAATGCGATGGCTTTGCGATAGGCGGCGATGCAGTCGTCTTTCGCGCCGGTGCTTCTCAGCGCGTGACCGTAACTGAGCCACAAATCCGGCAGCGCGGGATAATCGTCCAGAAGATCGCGCCATGCGGCTACAGCAGCCTCAAAGTTCTGCGTTGCCTCCAGCACCACGGCTTTGAGACGGCGAAACAGCGGGTTCTTGGGTTCCTCCCGCAGAAGCGTTTCCGTCTCGGCGAGCGCTGCATCGGGCTTGTTCGTCTTGAGCAATGTCTGGGCGTAGGTGAAGCGGAAGGGCCGGAAGGTCGGCGCAAGCTTCAAGCATTGGGCCAACAACAGCTCGGCATCGTCATACGCCCCCACGCGCGCGGCCACTTCCGCCAGGAGATAACGCGCGCCGGGCGCGCGCGGCTGAGCCTTGAGAAAATCCCGCAATGTCTGGTCGGCTTCCGCAACCCGGCCCAGATTCAATTGTCGCGCTGCCTCCTGCAGGCGCGGGATGCGCAGCCAGCTTTCGGGGCGCAGAGCTTCCGCCGCGCTTTCGAAATCGGGAATGGTTGAAGCCGGTTGCGTCATCGAAAACGCTTTAGCGCAATTCCTCCGGCACGGAAGGATATGCCGTGAAAGCCGATCCGAGGCTCCGGACCAGAGGGCCAAGCCAAGGCTCGTAGTTTCGCCAATACTCGATGGCTTCGCCAGAGATCGGTTTGCGGACCTGCTCGGCGCTCGGGGTGAGAACCGTGCGTTTGGTTTCGTAGAAGCGCAGGCAGCTCTCTTCGAATGGCAGTCCCAGATAGTCGATCAAGCGGCGCGTCTCGGCTTCGGGATTGGCGACCATGTCTTCATAGATCACGCGGTGGACCCGGCCCGGAAGAACGCGATCGAAATGCGCCATCAGCTCGATGTAATCTCGATAGAGGCGCCCCAGCTCGGCCAACCGGGGATGGCCTCTGCTGCTGTGATGCTTGATGAGCGACAGACTGCACGCGGCGGGATGGCGGCGGACATCGATGATCTTCGCGTTCGGCAGGATCAGATGGATCAAGCCCACATGCTGGAAATTGGCCGGCTTCTTGTCGATGAAGAAAGGACGGTCGAGTTTGCGATAGGCCTTCGCGTCCGCAAGATACTCTTCACCTAGTGCGCGCAATTCGGAGGCATCGAGCTTCGCGAGCACCTTCAGATAGCCCGTTGCGTAAGCCGAACCCTCGCGCCCTTCCAGCCGCGCCGCAAGCGCGGTGATGTAAGGAAGCTCCGCGGTTCCTTCGATCGCCGAGTGGCTTGAGAGGATCTGCTCGACCAGAGTCGAGCCGGAACGCGGCCGCCCGAGGATAAAGATCGGATCGGGTGCGGGGCAGCCGAAGCCTTTGCGGCTCTCCAGAAATTCCGGTGTGAACAGGGCTTTGTTGGCCGCGACCCCCGAGGTCAACGTGTCCGGATCGTATTCGATGCGCAGGCGCATGGCTGCGTTGGCTTTTGCGTACTGCTCGAACGACCCTTCGTAAGCGCCGGCGTCTTCATAGGCTTTGCCCAGCGCGAATTGCAGGTGGATGCGATCCTCGGATCCAAGGTCCGGGCGCTTCAGCTGTTCGAGCATCGCCTCGATGTCAGCCTCGCCGAAGAGGCCGCTCTTCATGTTGGCGAGGCTCCAATAGGCAAGCCCCGACGATGGCTGGCATGCGATGGCCTTGCGATAGGCCTCTGCGCTTTTTTCTTTGAGGCCGAGCGCACGAAGCGCGTGGCCATAACTCACCCAGGAGTCGGCCCGACCCGGATTTTCCGCCGCCAGCTGCTCGCAAATGGCGAGCGACTCCGCATTCGCGCCGGTAGTCTCGAGAATATTGGCCTTGAGCTGCCTGTAGAGCGGGTTGCGGCCATCCCGAAGCAGCAATTTGTCGATCTCTTCCAGGGCCGCGTCGAACTTGTGAAGCTGGAACAACAAGTTCGCGTAGTTGAAACGGGCAAGATCGAAATCCGGAGCAAGTTCCAGGCAACGCGCCAACAAGGATACCGCTTGCCGGCGCCGGCCCAGCCGAACTTGCGCGCGCGCCATAAGGTTGATGGCGTCGGCATCGTCCGGACGTTTGGCAAGGAACTCCGTCAATTCGCCTTCCGCGGCCTGCAGACGATTGTCCGCGATGTCGGTCGCGATCTGCTTTAGCCGCTGATTTCGCAACGGTCTTTGGACTTCGAGGTCCGCTATTGCGCACTCGAAAGTATACGGGCCGTCTGTCCCCATGGGCGAGGACGTTTTGGGCTGAACCCGCTGATGCATCGAACGTCTTGTCCCGCGCAAATCGTCGAAACACAGTGATTAGGACGAATCAGCAACCCTGCAAAGCCTCGGGCTGGTCGCAGGCGCCTTACGTGCAACGGCTCTAGGGGGAATTTCAAAAGATCAGGGGCCGGAATTGCTTCCGGCCCCTTTCCTTTTTCAACTTGCTGCAACCGGGTTAAACCCAATTGCTGCAGCCGGTCGAAAATTCGCGATCAGCGGCCTGTGCCGCGGAGCGTGAACATGTGGTCGCCCTGACCGTCCGGAATACAGGTGGTTTCCGTCGTCCAGGTCGTGCAGCCCGTGGCGAAGCCGTCACCGGGGTTCTCCCACTGCGCGGGATTACCTTCGACGGTGGTCTGGTTTTCCCAGCCCCACTCGCCGCCAGCGCTGAAGTCCAGATTGGCCTGGACGGACACCCAGTAGGTGCCCTTCTTCAGCTTCGTCTTGTGGATCGGAATCGTGAAGCTGCCGAAGTTGTCGGTGCCAGCCACGGTGTACGACGCGACTTGAGCGCCGACCGAGCCGTTATTGTCTTTGTAGAACGTCACGTTTTCGTCACGCGCCGGGCCCGACCCGTTGAAGTACACGCCGAACGCATCAACTTCGGTCACTTTCCACTTTTTTCCCGTAACCGTGAAGTCGTCCGCCGCTGCTGCGTCGTAGATGTCGAAGCTCGACTCGAAGTTCTGCGAAACGATGCCGATGCCGGAATCGTTGTTGCTTTGATCGTACAGAATGCCCGCAGAGCGGTCGGCGCCCTTGAGCGTGTGTGCCTTGGCGTGATGCAGGCTAACCGAAACCGGCTTCGCAGCAGACGCCACACCACCAACGGACAGCGCGAGAACCGCGGCCGTGGCAAAGAGTACAGTCTTCGTCATGAAAACTCCCCTAGGGTTCGAGACAGGAACGATCCCTGCCTTGGGCGCGGACGTTACCAGAGTTTTAGACCGCCGCAAGCCGAAACTCCGGGAAACCTCCCTTTCAACGCGCGCGAGGAGAAAGATAAGATCGCAGATCGCTTTTGTGCAGCGCGGAATCGCGAATGTCCGAAGCGCGAACATTTCGGAGAGAGAGGAAGAAACGTACGCTGACAAACCTGTTCCGCAACAATCCATATCCAAAAGCCGGCCGCTGGAACAATCGCCCATTGTGCAAAAGCGAAATCGCCGATGAACGACGTGCCCCAAGCGCTATCTCTAATGCATGCGAACAAGACGCAACCGACAAGGATTTTCTCCTACTCAGCTCGATGAATTCAACGAGCGATTGAAGGCGGCGGCTCATATCGGCTTGTGACGACGGCGCGCGGTTATGCGCACAGAAAATATGCGGCGGGCCCAATTCTTAGGCAGCCTTCCGCGATCTCAGCGATTTCGCGGAATAACCCACTGATTTCTATTGTGAGTATCTCACGCCGGATCTGGCATGGAGTCTGCTAAATTCTCTACCAGTAGCGCCTGGCACATCGCCGCCGGGCCGGGAGCGCACATGAAAAAAATCGAAGCGATCATCAAACCATTCAAGCTCGACGAAGTGAAAGAGGCACTTCAGGCCGTTGGCGTCCAGGGCATCACCGTCACAGAGGCAAAGGGGTTTGGCCGCCAGAAGGGCCACACCGAACTCTACCGTGGCGCCGAATACGTCGTGGACTTCCTGCCGAAGGTGAAGATCGAGATCGTCGTCTCCGACGACCGGCTGGAAGCATCTGTTGACGCCATCCAGAAAGCCGCACGGACCGGACGCATCGGCGACGGCAAAATTTTCGTGCTTAACGTCGAGGAAGCCATCCGCATCCGCACCGGCGAAACCGGCGCGGACGCGATCTGAAACACCGGGGCAATACCGAACAACTGTTGAAGGAAAGACCGAATATCATGGCCGAGAAAAAAGACGCCCACTACATCCTCAAGACGATCAAGGACAAAGAGGTCAAATTCGTCGATCTGCGCTTCACCGATCCGCGCGGAAAATGGCAACATGTGACCTTCGATCTGTCGCTGGTCGACGAGGACTTTCTCACCAACGGCACGATGTTCGACGGCTCGTCCATCGCCGGGTGGAAGGCGATCAATGAGTCCGACATGACCTTGCTGCCGGATTGCGAGACCGCGGTCATCGACCCGTTCTTCGCCCAGACGACGCTCGTCATTACCTGCGACGTGATCGAGCCGACGACGGGCCAGCGCTACAACCGCTGTCCGCGCTCCATCGCCAAGGCGGCCGAGAAATACATGGCATCGGCCGGCGTCGGCGACACCGTCTATTTCGGACCGGAAGCGGAGTTCTTCATCTTCGACGACGTGCGCTTCGACACGCAGATGAACAAGGCCTTCTACTACATCGACTCCGCTGAAGGCGCGTACAACACCGGCACGGAATACGAGGCCGGCAATCTCGGTCATCGCCCTGGGGTCAAGGGCGGTTATTTTCCCGTTCCGCCCGTCGACTCCGCGCAGGACATGCGCGGCGAGATGCTCGCCATCATGGGCGACATGGGCATCCAGCCGGAAAAGCATCACCACGAAGTCGCGACCGCGCAGCACGAGCTTGGATTCAAGTTCAACACGCTGACGCGTTGCGGCGACTACATGCAGATCTACAAATACGTGATCCACCAGGTCGCGGCCGCGTACGGCAAGTCGGCAACGTTCATGCCGAAGCCCGTCTATGGCGACAACGGTTCGGGCATGCACTTGCATCAGTCGATCTGGAAGGGTGGTAAGCCGCTGTTCGCGGGTTCGGGCTACGCCGATCTATCGGATACCTGCCTCTATTACATCGGCGGCATCATCAAGCACGCGAAAGCGCTGAACGCCTTCACTAACCCGCTGACGAACTCCTACAAGCGCTTGATCCCCGGTTTCGAGGCGCCGGTGTTGCTGGCCTACTCTTCGCGCAACCGCTCCGCGTCCTGCCGCATCCCGTTCTCTGCATCGCCGAACGGGAAGCGCATCGAGGTTCGTTTTCCAGATCCGGGCGCGAACCCGTATCTCGCTTATGCGGGTCTTCTGATGGCGGGCCTAGATGGCATTGAGAACAAGATCCACCCCGGCGATCCGATGGACAAAGACCTCTACCACCTGCCGCCGGAAGAGCTGAAAGAGATCCCGACCGTGTGCGGCAGCCTGCGCGAGGCGCTCGACAACCTCGATCGCGACCGCGCGTTCCTGAAGAAGGGCGGCGTGTTCAATGACGACTTCATCGACAGCTATATCGAGCTCAAGATGAGCGAAGTCCACGCCTTCGAGCACACCCCCCATCCGATCGAATTCAAGATGTACTATTCGGTCTGAGCGCCGGGGACATCGAACCTAAAAAGGGCCGGGAGCGATCCCGGCCCTTTTTCCTTCGGCAATTTTTCAACGTAAGCGAACGTCCAATTGTATCGCGTAAATCGAACAATGCTTTGAATACAAAGGGAGGCAGCAGCAAAGGCGCCGTTTGCATGGCACGTCGTCGCAACTCTTGTCTGGCGCTATGTTCCAAAGGCGTCATATTCAGCGCTTAGCTTGCTCTGGCCGAAAATTGGGGAACGCCATGAAAGCATTTTCCTTTGTCTGCTTTGTCGCCTTCGCATCGCTTCTGCACGCCACGGCGCAGGCCAAAACATGGCACTACACGCTGCTTCACAATTTTTGCACGCAGGACAGCTGCGCGGACGACGATACAGCTGGCGGCGGGCTCGTGGCCGACGGTAAGGGGAACCTGTTTGGAATCACGGAAACCGGCGGCGCTCACAATGCCGGCGTGGTTTTCGAACTCGAGCGCCGGCACGCGAATTATACGTTCAAGGTGCTGCACGATTTCTGCTTTGGCTGCGGCGACGGCGCACTTCCCGCCGCGAGTCTGATCCTCGATATGAACGGCAATCTGTACGGCACAACCCTTGGCGGCGGAGCGCATGATTGCGGGATCGTTTTCAGGATGTCGCCTGCGACGAAGAAATTGAAAATCTTGCACGATTTCTGCACGCAGGACGGCGACGGCAACACACTGGACGTCGCGCTAAGTTACGCCGGAAAGAATTCCGGCGCGCCCTACGATGGCGTCTCCCCGCTCTATGGCACCACGGCAAACGGCGGTGCGAACGGTCATGGCACAGTCTTCTCGCTCACACCGGGCGGCAAAACCTGGACACTGACGACGCTCTACGCATTTTGTGTACTCGCCAACTGCGCGGATGGAGGGTTTCCATCCGGAGACGTATTGGTCGATGGCGCCGGCAATCTGTTCGGCAATTCAAGCCTGGGCGGCGGCGCGGGATCTGTCTACGAGCTTTCACCCGGCGGAAAGAGCGCGCAGATGACGGAGAAGATCATCCACGCCTTCTGCGGGCCAGACGAATGTGCCGACGGACAAGGCCCGGTCGGCGCGTTGGCGCTGACGCCCAGCGGTGAAATTCTTGGCACGACCGAGAATGCCGATGGTAAGGAAGGTGGTGCGATCTTCAAACTGACGCCGAACGGTACTGGTTGGGATGAAAGCATCCCGCATGTGTTCTGTGATCGCAATTGTCTTGACGGTTACCTGCCCTCCGGAGGCTTGATCGCGGACTCCGAGGGCAACGTTTATGGCGTCAATGCGCTCGGCGGATCGGGCGAGAATGGCATCGGTGGCGGGACTGCCTACCGGTTTAGCGGAAACAAGCTCACAGTGCTGTATCCGTTCTGCTCCGAGCAGAATTGCTCCGACGGCAGAGTGCCGACCGGTCCGCTGATGAGGGACGCGCGCGGAAATATTTTCGGCATCACGTCGCAGGGCGGGCCTGAGACGGCGGCGGGCACGGTTTTCACGCTGACGCCACACTAGGCCGCGGCGGCCGCCATATCGGTGGGAGCCTTGCTGCGTCCGGGCTCCAGCGGCAGCACGACATAGGCGCAGCAGCCTTTGCCAGGCTCGCTCTCGAGCCACGCGCGACCGCCATGCAGCTCGGCAAGACCGCGGATGAGGGCGAGCCCCAAACCGGTACCGCCGGCCTGACGGTCGTAGCGATTGTCGACCTGGCTGAACGGCGTGAAGATACGATCGAGCTTCTCGCGCGGAATGCCGGGCCCGTTGTCCTGCACCGAAATCTGGAAGCCGCCACCGCGCGCAGCACTTCCCACAACGGCGATGCGACCGCCCTCGGGCGTGAACTTCACCGCATTGGACACCAGATTGATCAGAATCTGCTTCAGCGCGCGCTCGTCGGCGAAGAGCGGCGGCGCCGAAGGATCGACGTCGATCGTGAGCTCCTGGTGCTTCTCGCGCGCCTTGGCGGAGATCAGCTTCAGCGCGATATCGAAGGTGCGCTTCGCCTCCAAAGGCCGCGCTTCGATCTCCATCTTTCCGGCTTCGATCTTGGCGACATCGAGCAGATCGTTGATCAGGCTGAGCAGATGGGCGCCGGAGGAATGGATGTCGCCGGCATATTCCTTGTAGCGCGGCGATCCGGTGGGTCCGAAGCATTCCTGTGCGATGATTTCGGAGAACCCGAGAATGGCGTTGAGCGGTGTGCGCAACTCATGGCTCATGTTGGCGAGGAACGCGGTCTTGGAGGCGTTCGCGGTTTCCGCTTCGAACCGCTTGCGCAAGGCATCGTCGCGTGTCTCCTCGAGTTCGCGCGCGAGGTCCTCGACCTGAAAGCGCAGCCGCGAGTCCTCATCGAGCCTGCGGATCATGCGCCGGCCGTCATACAGCAATTGCGCGGCGAACAGCGGGATCACGAGCGCGAAGGCGTAATCCACCCACGAACTTCCGAACGCAAACCGTAGCGAGGCCATGGCGGTGAACGGAATGAGGCTCGCGAGGAACATGTCCAGGTGGCTGGCGCGGCTCACCACGAAGCCCGCAAGAATGCACATCGTTGCGGCACCCAGGAACAGATGGTTCATGGTGTCGCCGGGTTCCCACAGCACCCAGGGCATTAGTCCCCAGGCGGCACTCACAACGACCTGAAGCGCAACCATCCGGCCGAACCAGTTCTTGGTGCGCTCATAGCCGGCGAGACCCGAAGTGGCATTTCGGTAAAGCATCACCACGTGGACTGCGAACATCATGGCAAGTGCGATGATCGCGGGCAGCATGATCGCCCGCGTCAGCGGCAACTGGCCAACGAAGCCGAAGCGGTTTGAGGAAAAGAACGCGATGCCGAGCGCCCATAGCGGGGCGGTGACGCGCGTCGCCTGCAGCGCATCGCCGGTCAGGTCGAGCTGTGCTTTCAGAACGCGGACATCCGCGCTTCGCTGAACGCGCAGACGCTTACCAAACCCCACGGCAGTTCCTCGTTTACCCAGGTTTTCTCAGGCAGGCGTCGGGATCGTACGGCGGTCTCGTTAAAATTTACTGAGAAACACTGCTCAACTGACCGCTTTGAGCATCGGCTTCGAGAACAGTTCCGAAACCGGGAAGTAGACGAAAACCTTGGTTCCCGCGCCGACCTGACTTTCGATCCACGCCCGGCCACCATGGAGCTGCGCGAGCCCCTGCACCAGCGCGAGACCCAGGCCGGTTCCACCACCATTGCTATCGTAGCGGTTGTCCACCTGGCTGAACGGCTTGAACACCCGTTCCAGCTTTTCCGGAGGAATGCCCGGCCCGTCGTCCTTCACGGACACAACGAACCCGCCATCCTGCGCAGGGCTGCAGTCCACCGAAACGTGCCCGCCATGCGGGGTGAACTTCACCGAATTGGTGACAAGGTTGAGCACGATCTGTTTCAGCGCGCGCGGATCGGCCACAGGATCCCGCACGTCTGGCGACAGCGTGAAGTCGAGCGTTAAGCCCTTGGCCAGCGCACGCGGCGCCATCAGCCTGCGAACGCTTTCCAGTAGCGGCCCGGGCTCGATCGGCTGTGGATCGATCTCCATCTTGCCCGCTTCAATCTTGGCGACGTCGAGAAGATCGTTGATGAGGCTGAGGAGATGCGCGCCCGAGGTATGAATATCGCGGGCATATTCCCGGTAACGATCGATCGCCGGTCCGAAGGACTGCTCGGCGATGATGTCGGAGAAGCCCAGGATGGCATTGAGCGGCGTGCGCAGCTCATGGCTCATATTCGCAAGGAAAATCGTCTTGGAAGCATTGGCGGCTTCGGCTTCGAAGCGCTTGCGCAAAGCATCGTCGCGCGCGAGCCGCAATGCGTCGGTCAGGTCTTCGTTCGCAAAGCGCACCGCCAGCATTTCATCCACGCGCTTGCGTGCCACGCCGCCCATCACCACAATATAGGCAATCCATATCGGCCCGATGAGCGTGAGCGACAACGCAGTCGGTCCGGATGCCACGGCAAACCGCGACCAATAGCCAAGTGCAGTGGTGACCGTGCCGACGATGAATATCTTGCGGTGGGCGGCGCGGGTAAACGCGCCCGCCCAGATGACGCACACCATCATCAGCGCGACATACATGTTGTTGACGGGATTGCCGTCGCTCCAGCACAACCATCCTACGGCACCACAGCCGGCGGAGTAGAACACCTGGAACGCCATCAATTCGTGCTGGAGAACTTTGAGATCGTGGCTGCCATGCCGGTTTGTGATGTAGACCATGCGCGCGACAATCGAGGTCACGATCTGGATACCGATCGCGGCGATCAGATTCCTGAGCGGGATGGAACCGAAGGGGCCCGGCGCTATGATAAAAGGAATAAGCGCAAGCGCAGTCATCAGCGGGTTATAGACGACCGTCGCGGGCAGGCTCTTGACGATCTGCTTCAGACGCGCGTCGAGATCGCGCAAGTCTTCCTTGCCTGCGCCCGCCGGTTGCGCTGTCTGTTTTTGGTCCATCATCGTGTGCCTCTATTGCACGGCGCGCGTTAACGGACGTTTTCCATTGAGAGATGTGCAGGCGGTAGGCTTTCATTAACCTCAACAAATCGCGAATCGCAAAAGAACCGGAAATAACCGCTTCATGGCCAAACCACCCGACCTGTTCGATCAGCCATCCAGCTCTTCCAAGGGCTATACCGCAAAGGATATCGAGGTCCTTGAGGGCCTCGAGCCCGTGCGCCGCCGGCCCGGCATGTATGTTGGCGGTACGGACGAGAACGCGCTGCATCACCTGGCCGCTGAAATCCTCGACAATGCGATGGACGAAGCCGTGGCCGGACACGCCAGCCGGATAGAACTGGAACTGGAAGACGGCGACATATTGACCGTGCGCGACAATGGGCGCGGCATCCCGGTCGATCCGCATCCCAAGTTCAAGAGCAAGTCCGCGCTGGAAGTCATCATGACCACCCTGCACGCGGGCGGGAAGTTCGGCGGCAAAGTCTATGACACATCGGGCGGTCTGCACGGTGTGGGCGCATCCGTCGTGAACGCGCTCTCCGAATGGATGGAAGTCGACGTCGCGCGCGACAGGCACGGCCACAAGATGCGTTTCGAGCGCGGCAAGGCCGCCGGCAAGCTGAAGGATCTGGGCACCGTCAACCGGCGCGGCACGATCGTGTCCTTCAAACCCGATCAGCAGATTTTCGGCAAGGACGTCCATTTTTCGGCGGCGCGGCTTTATCGTATGGCGCGCTCGAAGGCGTATCTGTTTCGCGGCGTGGAGGTGCGCTGGAAATGCGATCCCGCCCTCATCAAGGGCGAGACACCCGCCGAGGAGACACTGAAGTTTCCCGGCGGCCTGCTCGATTTCCTGCGCAGCGAAGTCGACGGCGCGACCGTCACCCCGCGCGAGTTCTTCGGCCGCACCGAGAACCGCGATGGCAAAGGGGCCGTCGAATGGGCCGTGACCTGGGCGCCGGAAACGGAGCCTTTCATTCACTCTTACTGCAACACGATCCCGACGCCGCAGGGCGGCACGCACGAACAGGGTTTGCGCAATGGGTTGACGAAAGCGCTGCGCGCCCATGGCGAACGCACCAACAATCGCAAGACGTCGCTGATCACACCAGACGATTTGATGGCGGCATCATGCGCGGTGCTGTCCGTGTTCATCCGCGAGCCTGAATTCCAGGGCCAGACGAAGGACAAGCTTTCCACGCCGGATGCGCAGAGGCTGGTCGAGAATGTGGTGCGCGATCACTTCGATCACTGGCTGGCCGAGAGCCCGCAGGATGCCGACCGGCTGTTCAACTTCGTCGTGGACCTTGCCGAGGACCGGCTCCGGCGCAGACAGGAAAAGGAGACCCAGCGCAAATCGGCGACACGCAAACTCCGCCTTCCGGGCAAGCTCGCGGACTGCACGCGCGATGCACCGGGCGGTACGGAGATATTTCTCGTCGAGGGCGACAGTGCCGGTGGCTCGGCGAAGCAGGCGCGTGACCGCACGACACAGGCCATCCTTCCGCTCCGCGGGAAAATCCTGAACGTCGCGAGCGCGGCCGCGGGCAAGCTCTCGCAAAACCAGGAGCTGAGCGACCTGGTGCAGGCGCTCGGCTGCGGCATGGGCGCGAAATATCGCGACGAGGATCTGCGCTACGAACGCGTGATCGTGATGACGGACGCGGACGTCGACGGCGCGCATATCGCCTCGCTCCTGCTGACGTTCTTCTATCGCGAGATGCCGCGGCTGATCGCCAAAGGGCAGCTCTATCTCGCCATGCCGCCGCTCTATCGCTTGAGCCATGGCGGCAAATCCGTCTATGCCCGCAACGAGGCCGACCGCGATCGTTTGCTGAAATCGGAATTCAAATCCAACGCCAAGGTGGAAATTTCGCGCTTCAAAGGCCTTGGCGAGATGATGCCGGCGCAGCTCAAGGACACGACCATGAAGCCCGGCCACCGCACGCTGTTGCGGGTCGAAATCGGCGAAGGGGAACGTAACAACACCGAAAATCTCGTCGAGCGGCTGATGGGCAAGAAGCCGGAGCTTCGCTTCCAGTTCATCCAGGAGAACGCGCAGTTCGCGGCGGAGACCGTGGACGTCTAGGCGGGCTGCGGCTTCAGCCTGAGCAGCATGACGATCCCGAGATAGGCCGCCAGCGATAGCAGGATGTGCCAGATGAAATGCGTCCCGAACGGGATGATGCCGCACATCATCAGATCGATCGAGCGGCACACAGCGGCAGTGATGGCGGCGGCCAATGCGACCGCGCCAAGCTGCGCAGGCCCTCGCCCGAAGCGGTGCGTGGTCACGGTCGCGAGAA
>Ga0105239_10004451_pt1 | contig 16751 bp, 14 predicted proteins | sample KBSC44metaG_FD_92761 | JGI IMG/M metagenome (GOLD analysis project Ga0105239, IMG submission 92761) | Corn rhizosphere microbial communities from Kellogg Biological Station, Michigan, USA - KBS C4-4 metaG | ecosystem: Host-associated > Plants > Roots > Rhizosphere > Soil | place: Michigan, USA...
ACTGCCTGGGGTACCCGTAGCGTTGTTGGTAGTTCCGGCTCCGCCGCCGCCGCCCATGATCAGGCGGGATGATGAGCCCTGGCCAAAGACAGATCCCGGCCGGCCGCCAACGGCAAGATTAGAGTTCCACGAGTTACCACCGTAGCCGCCAGCGCCACCATTGGCGCCGCCGCCACCACCCGTATTTTCGTCGTTGTTACTAGCGGGGTTACCGTCGGTGCCGCCACCGCCTGCGTTCGCGGGAGCGCCTTTCGCATAGCTACCATTGGGGTAACCTTCCGTACCGGACACGTCGAGGAAAGAGTTGTTGTGATTTAAATATTTGGGGGTGCCGGCAATCCCTTCGCCCTTGCTGCCATTGGCATTATAAGAGGAAGGCGTGATGTAATCGCCGCTTGACCCCGAGCCGGAACCCGTAAAGGCCCTGCCGCCGCCGCCCCTGAATCCAAGACCCGATGCATCGATAGTCTGGGAGTTCATCAGGATCTTGTCGGTTGCATACAGGACAAGAACGCCACCGGAGTACCCATCCCAGCGGGGCGCGGTAATTGTCGCGGTCAGCTGGACGTCATAGTATACAGGGACGCGGATCACCTGGTAAGTATACTGTCCATCCGTTCCATAGGCGGTATTCTGATAGCTGTTGACCAGACCGGAAGCGAGCGTAAGCGTACCGCCGCCAGTGCTCAGATTGCTGGCTGCAACAACATATTCCATATTCCCGGCCAGCAGCTGACCGTTGTTCAGATAGCCGCTGCCGGTTCCGGCACCATTGCCATAGCTGCTGGTATTGGTAGAGTTGATCTGTGCCCCCTGCATCTGGATGATGAGCAGAATGTCCCCCACGGCGATCGGCGTTGAGCCATAGTAGGCGCTGCCGAGGACGATGGAGGTGCTGCCTGCGGGTACGTTGGCCTGACTGGCAGGGTAATAAGTATTGGTATAGCTATTTATAGTGGTAGTCGCGTTGGACGGGCAGGTTTGGGCTGTCGCCAGCTGGCTGAACAGGAACATCGGGATTGCGATAACCCAGGCGGGTCTTGCGAGAGGATACCCAAATTTTGTAGATACAGTTTTCATCGGAACAGATTTTTAGGATGACGGATCGAGGGTATTCGGCCTCGCCTTAAGAGTATCCAATCAGGGACCAATAATCCTAATTATTATGAATCAGATAGATATGTCAAATATCCAATATGAAAAACTCTCCCAGACGGAAACTCTCTCCGGATTTGGGACAAAAAATTGCAGAAAATACGGTGGGAAATAGGAAAATTACCGGGAAAGTGAGGAAATGGGAACCGCGCGGTTCACGGGCAGGCGGGGGACGCGAGGGAACCAGGCGCGTGGGTGGCCTAATGCAACCTCACCCTAAAGCTCACCCCAGCGGAAAAGTTAACCCCATACTCGCTGACCTTCAGCTGGTCAGACGGTTTTCGCAGCTCCTTGAAATGACCGCCGGACTTACCATGGTTGTTGCTATAATAGCCCAGCCGCCAGTGCGAGTTAAAATACATGTCATAGCTGAGACCGCCATAGGTCCCGATCTGCAGATTGCCGACTTTGATCGGATACCAGAAAGCCCGCACCCCCGGCTCTACAAAAAGACCCATACGACGGAGCGCCAGGGGGAAAGGGTACTGCGCCGCCAGCTGCTGATATTCAGGAGGCAGCTGACCATTGAGCCGGATGATATCGTTGTGAAACCCGGCGCCGGCGCCGGCAAAAAGGAGAAAGGACTCCGACCCGAACAGCCGGTAGTAAAGCCCGCCAAGAACATTGAAAGAGCTCAGGTTCCGGTCGGACTTGATAGAAGATAATTTAACGCTATATAACAGCCTGGAAGAGCTGGGTATAGCAGCCAGCTCGAAGTTGAAATTACAGGGCACATGCGGTTCCGTGGGGTAACCATATTTCTCCAGCCAGCGATTGATATGGGGATCCGTGGCGTGGGTGAAGCTTACCCCGGTATTGAACATCAACGAAAAGCTGGAGTCCTCCGTTGTTTGAGAGTACGCCGTTGACGCAGTCAGTAAAAGGAGCAATAAGAACCCGCCCGGTTTCATCCCTTAAATGTAGAAAAATTTAGGCGTGGTGTATAGCCCATTAACAAATAAAATCCGCGCCCATGAACCGCGCCGCGGCAACCTAGACCACCATCGCCTTTTTCTCCTTCAACTCCTTTTTCGTCATATTAAAAAGAATACTATGCCGATTGTTCACCCGCTGAACCAGGTGGACGTGCGCGATAAAGTTCTCCACGATCTGGATCTTGTCGCTCGGCGTCACTACCAGCAGCTGCAGGTGCAGCTGTTTGCAGAGCTCCATCAGATAGGTGGCCTTCTCTTCGTCCTGGTTGCTAAAACTCTCATCCACAGCGATGAAGCGCAGGCTCTTGGAATTGCGGCCCTCCCGGGTGATACCGAACTGATACGCGATCGCACTACAGAGAATGGTATAGGTAAGCTGCGCCTTTTCGCCCCCCGACAGCTGGCCCATCTGGCGATAGGTCTTTTTCAGCTCGTTGGTCTCCCTGAACTTTTCGTCGGCCCAGAACTCGAACCAGTTGCGGACGTCCAGCACGCGGGCGCGATAAGCCTCGCTTTCGTCCAGGCTGTCGATAAAGGCCTGTACATTCTTCTTAAAATGCAGCGCTTTGTCTTCAAAACTGTTCTGCTGCCAGTCGGCCGACTGGGGCAGCGCATTCAGCAGCTGATGCCTGAACTCCTTGATGACCGTATCCGATACCGGCCGGATGCCGAGCTGGATATAGGTGTCCGGCAGGCGGTTGAAATTGATCCCGCTGAGCGACTGGTTCAGCGTAGCGATGCTGTTCTTTATCTTTCTTTCCCAGCTCTCCAGCTCCTCATTGAGCACACCCATCTTGATGACGGCCGTATCGTGCAGCAGCCGCTCGAAGTCCTTCTTGAACCGCGGCAGGTTCTCCGATTCCAGCCGGTCGAGCCATTCCATGTATTCTTCGGCATATTCCCTTTCGGCGGGCAGCCGCTGCGTATCCGCGGCCCAGTCCGTGAACCGCTGAAGGACCTCCAGCGGCGGGTTCTTTATCTTATTGATGGCCCTGTCCAGATCACGGCCTTCGCGGGCAGCCAGCTCCTCGTGTTGTTTCGCCGAAGACTCCGCCGTCTCCGTCAGCTGACTAAAGAGCGTGTCGATGCTATCCAGCGAAAGGCCCTCTGGCGCCAGCACCGAAGCATGCTTCTGCTGAAATCCCAATAACAGGTCTTTATCCCCCGATGTCAGTATATTCACGAATCCAGAAAGCGTCGACTGTTCTTTTTCCCTTGTCTGCAGATCGAACTCCACCAGCGTGATCTTCTTTACCAGCTCGTCCTTTTCCCGCTGGCGCAAGACCAGGTTCTCGCGGATACCTTCCAGCTGCTGAGTAACAGCCTTCAGCTGATCGCTTCCCTTTTTCAGCTTGCCGGCCTGCTCTTCGATCTGGTGGACCGCCTGCCGCACGCCCGCAACGTTGACCGAACGGAAAGAGTCGTGCTCGCTGATATGCTTGGCGGCAAACACCTGGTCGCGGAGCCGCTGATTTTTCGAAGTGGCCCGCTGCCGCGCTTCGTCTGCTCCCTCCAGCTCCATCAACAGCTGGGACCGGCGCCGCTGGAGCGCCTCCTTCTTCTTTTCGTTGTTCCATCCGAGCACATAACGGCTGGCATCACCCCTTCCCGGCCGGTCATCCTTCTCATGGCGGTCCCTGTTCTTTATCAGACCCTGTATGGTAATGGCTCTTTCATAGCGCTCGAGAGACTTCTCATTGTCGACACAGCTAAAATTATACTGCTGTATCACCTGCTGTCCGACCCAGGCGCTGAGCGGATGATCCGGATGGAATTCCAGCTTGTGCCAGACCGTTCCATTGTCGGCGTGCTGCTGAAGCGCGACGTCCTTGACCAGGTTGTAGACCAGCCGGGTCCTGAGGTCCGTATTGTTGATATAGCGGGTTACTTTCTTGTAGTGCTTGTCCGATACCAGCAGCCGGAGGGCCAGCGGGTTGAGCAGCTTTTCCAGCGCAGGCTGCCAGTCCATCTCTTCGGATCGCACCTGCATCAGCTCTCCGGCGAAGGGAAGGTCCTGGTCGTCCAGTTTCAATTCGGCGCAGATATCCCGGCGGAGGGCGATGAGGTGTGCGGGGATATTGTTTCGGCTATGCAGCAGCGTGTTGAGCTCGCCTTCGATCTTTTCCTTTTCCGCCGACGCCTTCTTGTGCTGGTCCTGCGAGGAGAACAGGTCTTCTTCGTTGTTGCGCATCTCGGTGGCCAGTCTCTTCTCGGCGCGGTCGGCCTCCTTCTTTATACGCTGGTAGCCTGCCTCGTCGGACGGCGCCGTTTCCTCCAGCCGCAGGGTCGTACACCATTCGCTGAACTTCTTCAGGTTTTGTTCAGCTTCCTTTACCTGGGCAAGTAGCAGATCTTTTTCTTTTTCCAGCTGCTGGAGGCGCTGTCCGGCCTTGTTCTGCTCCAGCTGATTCAGCGTCTGCCGCTCTTCTTCCCTGAGGCTATCTATCGCCTGCCCCGCCTCTTCCGACTGGCGGCGCAGAACTTGTATCTCCTTTTCCAGGTCGCGTACGTATTCGTCGAGCAGGTGGTATTTGGTGTAGTTCTTCCAGATGCGGGCCGTATTCACTTCATTGCGGGCCTGCTGGCCAAGGTCGGACTGCTCGCGGAACTGTTCATAGTGTTTCTTTAGCGGATGGAGAAGACGCACCTGCTCCTCCGTCTTTTCGATATTGCGCTGGGCGTCGATCAAAGTGGAAAGGTGTTTCTTCAGCTCCTGGAACTCCTGCTCCATATTGCGCGGCTCCAGCATGTTGGTGCGGATGAAGTCGTTCAGCTCGCCCAGCACTTTGATACCCATGGTTTGGTTGAAAAGGCTCAGCGCCTGCATGCTTTGCATGCCGAGGACCTCTACCATCCGCTGCGCATAGCGGCTGGCGGCGTCGAACCATTCTACATGTTTGCGGCTGCCCTTATTGTATTGCTGGTCGATGCGTTTGCGCCAGGCGCCGTTCAGGTCGAAGGGGCGGAAATCTTCCTCGATGTGCAGTGGCTTGTGGGCGATGGCAAAGACGCGGCGCATCTCGCTGCCGCTGAACCATCGGACCTGGAAGAGGGTCACCGACTGTTCGGCCTCATTTGAAAAATGCGCGAGCAGGATGCTATACGCCTGGTCCCTGTTCTCGCGCAGGTAGAGCGTCTTGCTGGAATTGCCGCTCTCGGTATGGATGGTGCCATAGCCGCCCATAACATAGGTCTCTTCCGTCCGGTCGCCTTTCTTCTCGCTGCCCGACGACTGGTTATAGAAACGGTGTTTTTTTTCGGGCACGATCAGCGTCAGCAGGGCGTCGACAAAAGTGGTCTTCCCACTGCCGTTGGCGCCTGTAAGTAAAGACGTTTCCCCGCCCGGACTGATCTTCCATACGTGTTCGTCGAAAGTCCCCCAGTTGTACAGCTCCATATACTGAAGCCGGAATCCGGATTTGTTCTCATCGGTACTAAATACGCCCAGCTGCATGTTCGATAAGTTGTTGTTTGAAGTTCTCCAATAGCTCGTTGTCGACCCGGGCCTTGATGATCTTTTTGATCCTGAACTTTTGTTCGTCGTAAATGTCGCCGTTCTCTACCTTCTCCAAAAAATCAAGCTCTTCGACCCTGTCTATCAGCCTGTCGAGATCCCGGATGAATTTCACCCGGCTGGGGTTCTCCTTAAAGAACAGCTCGGCATATTCTTTTATCTCGCGCCTTTTCTTTATCAGCTCGCGGGTGCTCGCCTCACCGACCTCAAATTCGGCCATCATATCCCGCAACAGTACCAGCAAAATGCTCTCTTCATATCCCAGCTGTATCCGGCGGACCCAGCCGGCGACATTGTCTTCTTCGTCCAGCCGGCTTTGCTCCACGTAGGCATAGCCGTCATCTTTTTCGAGGACCAGGACGAGTCCCAGCGTCTGTAAGAATCGGGTAAGCTCGGCCTGGTACTGAAGCAACTGTTCCCAGGCGGTCTTTTCCAGGTATTCCACCGGCCCTTTGAGGAGCTTGATGAATACCGAAGTGAAAGGCAATATTGGTTGTTTATCCGTGGCCATAATTATATTTATTGTTTACCTGCTGAACAGCAGATAGGGTACTTCAATGAATTGGGTTCTTTCGGGGTCCAGCGGGATCAGCTCAGTGATCTCCTGCATGGACTGCACGCGTGACGCCTTCTCGCGCAGGAAGGAGAAATAGCTCACCACTTCCCCGACGCCTCCCGTCAACCCTACGATCTCGATGATCTCGGACAGGGTAGCCGTAGTCTTTTTCTCCAGCACCCGCTCGACCTTCTGCCAAAGAACCTTCTTGTCGATATGCGAGGTGCTGAGCATCCGCCCAAAACGTTCGAAGTCTTCTATTTTCTCCTTTGCATTCGCGGGCTGTTTGACGATCGCCGTGCCCTGCCGCTCCACCAGGTTCAGCTTCCGTTCCATATTCATCCGGATAGGCGCGGGACTGTCAAGCCGGAGCCCGCAGGTTGGGGCCTCTTCGTCCATGAACTGAAAGACGAGCTCCTTGATGCTGCCGATCTGCTGGCGCAGCCGCCGGTGCCGTGCTATCTCTTTTTCGGTGATGATACGGCTGAGCTTCTCGGCCATCTTGTCGTTGGACTCGTATACGTTGCGGCCCTGCTGCAACAGCAGAGATTTGATGTTTTGTACAAAATCACCGTCGCTTTCGATACTCCTTTCCTGCAGCAGCAACATCAGCTGGTCGGTGAGGAGCCGCCACTCTTCCTGTCCCGCGCGGCTGACGAGGAAGTCCCAGAAAGCATAGAAGCTCTTCCCCTGGTCGCTTTTCCGCAGCGCGTCGTAGGCCTCGAACGCATAGCCGACGATGGCGCCTTTGTTGACCTCCGCCCTGGTATGTTGTTCTACGATATGGCGATGGATGAATTTGAAATTGTCCTCCACTTCCCGGAAATCGCTGAGCAGCTCGTGGCTGAGGCGGGTGAACCATTCCAGCCGTTCGCGCAGCTGTGCGTTGGTATAGATCTCGGGTTTGAAGCCCATCTCTATCCTCTTGATCTCCTTGTCGATCTCGGCCTTTCTGTTCCTGAGATCTTCGAGCCTTTTCAGCGAGTCGTCTTCTGTATATTCGACCATCTCGCGGAGGGTCTGGAACAGGAACCGAAAGCGGCTCTCCGTCCCCACGAACTGCTTTTTCTCCAGACTCACCAGCCACTGGAAAAGCTTTTCCGTATGTGCGCTCAGCTGGTATTGCGTGACCGCGTCCCCGTCTGGAAAGTCCTGCAGGAGGCGGCGCTGTACCCAGTTGAGGAGGTATTTGCGGGCCCGGCTTTCTTCGTCCTCTCCAAATTCGATACGGGCCTCTTCCAGATCTTCTATCCCTTCGGAGTGATTGCGCAACTCCTCGGCGAGAAGGCTGATCAGCGCGGGCTCGGGCAAGCTCAGGATACTCTCGGTCTTGAAGGCTTTGAAAAGAAATGGGATCACCCACTGCGCATTCCGCATCCGGATGATCTGTACGGCGGGGGAGGTTTCAAACAAATAGGATATATCCGATATCGGCATCTACACTTCGTTTTTTGACCGGGCACGGGGATCGAATGCGCGGTCCCGCCCGGCCGATAAAAATATCGATTAGAGCCAATAAAGGAATACCCCTTCCGGCGGTGGGGATAAAAAAAATCCCGTTTGGGGAAAAAACCAACGGGATTGTTGAAAAATATGGGGGTCAAAACTTGATCGATCCGGTCGCGGGAATATCATTGCGGTCTGCAACGAACCAGGTACTGCTCCCAGGGATCCTCATAAAGAAGGCTCGCCGACCAGCCTTCCTGATTGGCGATTTTTTTTAATGTCTTGTAGTCGATAAAGAGCCACCTGAACCAGTCTGACCGCTGGCGACGGTATTCGTACTGGTGGAATATCTCTCCATAATAGCCCTCCGCCTTTGGAGGTTTTCCATCATACAGGTAGGCGACGTCGGAAGAGTCGAAGATCAGCTGGCCGCCGGGCTGCAGCAGAGGCCGGGCGCTGGCGAAGAAGAGGCGAAGGCCGTCGAGCGTACCGGAGATGCCGATGCCGTTCATGAGCAACAGGAGAGTGTCGAATTTTTTGAGCGGCGCTGCCAGCCGAAAAAAATCCCCTTCCACAACATTTCTCACACCGCGGTCCTTCATAATCCCAACAGCCTGCGGCGAGATATCGAGAGCGGTTATATCCGGCCCCATTTTCTGCAGGGCAAGAGCATGGCTTCCCGCGCCGGCGCCGATATCGAGTATCCCGCCCCGGCATTGCTGAAGCGCGACCCATTCCAGCTCGGGCATCTGCTCCATATCCCTGAAGAAGACATTCACCGGCATTTCTTCCCGGGGTTCATCATGGTAGCCGATCTCTTCAGAGGGGCTATCCTCCGCACCCTTCCGGTGGCCCGGCTCACCAGTGCCACTAACGCCCCGGCGAGTCCCGCGCCCGGCGGCCACATCCCTCAGCCGGTGATGAACCCAGAGCTTTGCGGTGGATGTCTTATGATAATAGTCGTTCAGCGCATTACCAAGAACGTCAGTCATAGTTATTCTACATCTACGATGCCCGCGCGGCGGCGAAGCTCGGCGACGGTAAGGTTGATCTGTCTGCCGATGGGCTTTCCATCCCGGCAGGTGATGATCTTGAGCCAGGATGCATCTTTGGGCACTGTCATCGGCCCCGTGTATTTTGGATAGAAATTATCCGGATTGGAGTTATCCCAGCTGTAATAGATATCCAGGCCAGGGATCTCCGTGGACAGCTCGATGCTGATCGATTTCTCCGAAGCATAGTCCTTCTCCACTTTGACGATAGCGTCGAACATCGAGCGGGAATATTTCACCTGTTCGGCATCCAGTCTCTCGAAGCTCGCCTCCACTCTGCGTGTGAAACTGTTCCAGTCCTTTTTTTCCTTCGGCGTCCACAGCACTTCTGCGACCGCCATGCTGCGCGGCCACACCATGTATTGCATATGCCTGGTATTGTAGACCTGTTCGGTCCAGAGATTGGCCTGACCGCCGATGATATATTTGGGGTCTACGCTGTCGGGGACGGGCTCGTACGAATAGGTCTTGTTGAGACGGAGGGTGGCGTATACCGGTGGTTCGAGGGATGCATCACCCTGCATATAGTCGAGGTAAAAGAAGGTGGTGGGGCTCATGACCACGCTATGGCCCATTTTCGCGGCCTGTATACCTCCTTTCACGCCTCGCCAGCTCATGACGGCGGCGTTGGGTGCCAGCCCTCCTTCCAGGATCTCGTCCCAGCCGATGACTTTTTTACCTTTAGACTCAACGATCTTCTCTACGCGTTTCTCAAAATAGCTCTGTACTTCCTCCTGGGTTTTGAGTCCTTCTTTCTGCATCAGCTTTTTGACGGCATCGCTTCCTTCCCAGAAGTTCTTGGCACATTCGTCGCCGCCGACGTGGATATAGCCGAAGGGGAACAGCTGGGCCAGCTCGGTAAAGACCTTGTCCAGAAAGGGATATACCTTCTCGTTAGCCGGGCAGAGTGTATTGTCGATAAGGGCGTCGAAACCACCGGTATGCCAGTCCATGATCCGTTCGCCGCTGCGTACTTTGTATTTATCAGCCCCTGGTGTACAGGAAAGCTCGGGATAGGCAACGATGGCCGACAGGCTGTGTCCGGGAATATCGACCTCGGGGAGGATATCGACAAAACGATCTTTTGCATATTTCACCAGCTCACGGATATCATCCTGTGTATAAAAGCCGCCGTAGTCACGGGGTTCATCGGGCGCAGGCGCCGGGAAGGTACCGAATGTGCCAACCCGTTTGGCGCTCCATGCCCCTACCTGGGTGAGCCGGGGCAGGCTTTTTATCTCGACGCGCCAGCCTTCGTCGTCGGTGAGGTGCATGTGCAGTAGGTTGAATTTATACTTCACCATCTCATCGATAAAATCTTTCACTTGCTGTTTGGTAAAGAAATGCCGGGAGACGTCGAGCATCAGCCCTCTCCAGCCAAATCGGGGGTAGTCTGTTATCGTCGTGCAGCGCACCTGCCAGCTGGACCTCTTCACCGGCTGGCGGCTTTCAATGTCTGCAGGCAGCAGCTGCAGCAGGGTCTGGACACCATAGAAGATGCCCGCGGCCTGATTGGCCTTTATCGTGACGGCCCTGGGTGCTACAGTAAGCGTATATCCTTCCGCGCCCAGGGTGTTGTCAGGAGTTTTATTCAGGGCAAGACGGATAGCTGCCGACGGGTTGTTAGCGGCGACCGAGACGGTATATCCGGTTGAGGTCGAGAGATGATCTTTCAGGTCCTGCACAGCCTGGCCGAGGGCCTGGTCATGGGCTTCGATCCCGATGCTCTTCGGGAGGGTAAAACTACCCTGTTCCATCTGCTGGCTGACCGGTGCGGGTATCAGCGCGATAGGCTCATTCTGGGCGGGAGCCTGGTCCTGGGCAAAGGACCCAAAGCCGGCGCCTAATACTGTCAACAGTGAAAGGAATGTTTTTCTCATGGTTAATGCAAGCTTGTGTTTAAATTTATAGAAAGGTACTAAAACACCTCCTTAATAGTGGTATTAATCTGCCCGGATGTAATGGGGTCACCGGCAGATAAATTTTGCAGCAGCCGGGCAAGCGGCGCATGCGGAGACAGAAAAAAGATCGTTTCTCCGTCGATGTTATGCCTGCCCAGGCCGGCAGCGATAAAGAAGGCAAGCCCCTCACCCCGGAGAAAGGCGCCCGGCCTTCCGGCTGTATAGAGCTGCTCCGTATTGACAGAGTGCAGGGTCGCCAGCTCTTTCAGGTATTCGGTCAGCTGACGGGAGTGCATCTCCTGCTGCAGGTGGCTCATGGCACGCCCGGTCTCATACTTGTCGCCGGCAGAGCTTTTCTCTTCGCTGTTGGCGGCTTCCTGGGCCTGGTCGATGGCGGCCCTGGCAGTGTTGATGCGTTGGCTGATATGGTCCAGCGCCCAACGCCGGAGCCTGTTCTTAAAGGCTATTTTCTCTGTGTCCGTCATTTGTCATTTAATGAGGGCTTCATTTCCTCTCCCGGCGGCCTAAAGCGCTACTTTAAGAACAACCTTCTTTACCAGGTCCGGCTGGTGCTGGAATACTTCCGGCTGGTGAATGTCGGAGGGGAAGAAGATGATGAACTGACCCGCGGGCAGCGTAATATAATTGAGGGCTTCCTCGGGGATGCTGTAAAGGGCGTAGTCTTTTTCGGGGTTATAGGGAGAGGTCTCGGGCTGGTCTGTGAGGGGGGTATAGCCGAATCTTTCCGTACCGGAGATAACGATCTGTATATCGGCATAGTCGCGGTGGCTTTCGGGACTGCACTCAGACACGGGCTTGGTTGTATATTCGTTGACGATGGCGAAGACATTGTCTCCGTCGATCAGGTATTTACCGGTTTCCATATCAGCAAAATTGGTGGACAGGGCATAGTGGATGGCTTTCTCAAAATTCGGGCTGATAACCTTATACCAATGCAGCTGAGACAGGGTGGATGTGATCATGTCGGTTCAATTATTTCACGGAATGTGGGACAAAAAATCCTAATTTAAAAATAATTTTTGTCCCAAACCCATAATGTCCGCACACTTCGGCCTGGGGCCTCGTGTGCGAACCCGACTCAGTCCCGTTCTGTACCAACTTTGAAAAAATAAGTCAGATTTCCGGTAACCTTTTTCTTGCTGCAAAGTTTCCATTGGCAGGACGGAGTAAAATAACCGGCATTGTGAACCAACTAGAAATTTAATCATTCGCTTGAACTCATTGACGGATAATGCGCTTATGTTAAAGGTAAAGTCCGGGGACCTGGACAGGATGGGGTTGCTGTTTCAGCGATACCATCGGCCCCTATACGGCTTTCTCTATCATATGACCGGTCAGAAGGAGGCAAGCGAGGACATGGTGCAGAACGTTTTCTACCGGATGCTGCGGTCGCGTCATACGTTCACCGGACAGGGAGAGTTCAGGACCTGGATGTACCATCTGGCGAGGAACGTGCTGAAAGACCATCTGAAAAAGGCGGGCCGCTACCGGTCGATGCCGGAATGGGAGGACAGGATAGCCGATGACGATCCGGTAGAAGAGCAGCTGGAAAGAAAGCAGGAGCTCGGGATGCTTCAGCAGAAAATTGAGAGTCTTAGTCCCGAAAGCCGCGAGGTGCTTGTCCTCAGCCGCTATCAGGACCTGAAATATGCGGAGATCGCCGGGGTGCTGGATATCAGCGTAGCCGCGGTAAAGGTGAGAATATACCGGGCGATCCGTCAGCTAAAAATGTTGTATCTGCAAACAGAATAGTATGAACTGCGAAAAAGGAAAACAGCTACTGGCCGGTTGGATGGACAACCAGCTGACCGACGGCGAAAGGGCGGAGATGGAAGAGCACCTGGCAGGCTGTCCCGAATGTCAGCAGCAGCTGGAGGCCAACCGCCGGCTCTGGGACTCGATGGGAGGGATCCCCGTGCCCGCGCCATCGGATAAGATGCAGGTAAGGTTCGACGCGATGCTCGAGACGTATAAGCAGGAGCAGGGGAACCGGAGACCCGGTATTGCACTTTATCTGCGGGAGCTCTTCGCCGTCCGCCGGGGTTTTACCTGGGCCTATAGCCTGGTCCTTTTAGTGATCGGCCTGGGCGTTGGATTTCTGGTAAGCCGGGGATTCAGTTCGGAAAAGCGCGCCGGCGGCGAACACCCGGCGGAAAGTGTCGCGGCGGCTAATCCCAAAACTTCTCCCAATACGGACACCCCAGTAACTACAGCTACTCTCACCAGGCAGGATACCGGCACCGCTGCCACACCAGGGGCGGCCGACGGCGGCGGCGAGGCATCCGAAAAGCAACAGCTAAAGGCGCTCGCCGACCAGGTACACGAGATGCGCGAGATGGTGATGCTGGCCCTGCTGGAGAATCCATCCGCCTCCGAACGTATCCGGGGCGTCAGCTATGCCAGCGAGATCACGACGATCAACAAGAATGTGCTGGACGCCCTGCTCAGCACCCTCAATAATGACCCCAACAGCAACGTGCGACTGATGACGCTGGACGCGCTGACCCGCTATGCCAACGTTGCGGCTGTGCGGAGAGGGCTTGTACAATCTATCCTTCAGCAGGACTCACCGCTGATGCAGGCGGCAATGGCGGATGTAATGGTCCGGCTGCAGGAGAAAAAGGCGGTACAGCCGCTGAAAGAGCTGTTACAACAAAAAGACCTCAACGAAATGGTGAGAGCAAAGATCCAGCAGACCCTTACACGACTGATCTAAAACCAACCAAATATGAAAAGGAAATTTTTCCCCCGCATCATGGGGATCGCGGGACTGGGCCTCTTATGCGCCGCCGGTACGGCTGCCAATGCCCAGGAATTTAAGGACCATATCAAAAAAGAGTTTACCGTCCAAAAGGCCGCTTCGACCGTACTGGCCATTTACAATCTCGAAGGCTCGATCGACGTCCAGGGATATCCTGGTGATAAGGTCGTGCTCGAGATCGACGAAGTGATCCATGCCAGCACCCAGGAACAGCTGGAGATAGGTAAAAAAGAATTCAAGCTCGGCTTCGACCAGAAGGACGACAGCATCATCGTCTATACGGCAGAGCCCTACGATACCCGGCCAGGACAGAATAGATGGAACGATCGGCATATCGACTATCGCTGTCAGCTGGAGTTCACGGTAAAGGTGCCTTATGACATGAACCTGGACATCCGGACGGTCAACAAGGGAAGGTTGGCGATCACCGACGTGGGGGGAATGTTAAAGGCGCATAACGTCAACGGGGGTATCACGATCAAGAACGCGAAGGGCACGACCGAGGCCCGCACCATCAATGGACCGGTAACGATCAACTACCTTAATGTGCCGCCGGATACCTCCAGCTATTATACGCTGAACGGGACGCTGGAGGTCACCTATCCCGACGACCTCTCGGCTGATGTACAGTTCAAGAGCATGAACGGGAGCCTTTTTACGGATTATGAGAACACCGAAACCCTACCCGTTGCCGTAGTAAAGAATGTGGAGAAAGGCACCGGTCACGGCACGCTCTACCGGCTGGACATAGCGCGTCGGGTAAAATTTGGCAAAGGCGGAAGGGTCCTGAAGTTTGAAACGATGAACGGAGATATCTACATAAAAAAACAATCATAAAAAAAATAGGATATGAAAAGGATACAACTTGCTTTTTTCATTGGTATTTGTTTGTTAGTGGCAAGCAGTGGCCCGCTGTGGGCACAGTCCGGCTCGAAGGAAGAGCAGCTGGCAGTACCCCTGAGCGAGCCGGGCAAACCATTCAAGGTTACGGCGCATGTGCTGTATGGATCGATAAAGGTCGTGGCTTATGAGGGAAAGGATGTCGTCATAGACGTATTCGGCGATTCTTCCCGTAAGCACAGAGAGGAGGACGCGGCTCCGGGCGGGATGCACCGCATCGGGGGCGGCTCCGGGCTGGATGTCACCGCTGAGGAAAGGAATAACAATATTGAGATCAGCGGAGGCCTGTCCAAGCTGTCGGGGATCATCGTGAAAGTGCCGGCCGGTCTTAGCTCGCTGCAGCTGGGGGCCGTCAATGACGGAAGTATCACCGTTACCGGTATCACCGGCGCGATGGAAATAAATAATGTGAATGGCCCGATCACTGTCAGGGACGTTTCCGGGTCGGTGGTAGCCAATACGGTCAACGGGTCGGTGACGGTCACCTTCAAAAGCGTAGATGCCAAGGCGCCGATGGCCTTCTCCACGCTCAACGGCAATGTGGACGTGACCTTTCCGGCAGACATGAAGACGAGCCTCAAGCTGAAGACGGACCGCGGGGGCGTATTTACCGATTATGAGGTCGCGATCGACAAGTCGCAGCCTGCGATGAAAAAGACGGAGGAGAACCATATGTTCAAGCTCTCCATCGACGAGTGGGTATACGGCAAGATCAACGGCGGCGGCCCCGAGGTGATGATGAAGACCATGAACGGGGATATCTATATCAGGAAAGCGAAATAGTCGACGCCGCGTCGCGGACCTGGTATTTCCCCGTCAGCTTCAGATAGATCTTCTTCAGTCCTTTTGGTTTTTGGTATTTGGGTCTGCCGGCGTCCTGCGGCCGGTCCCTGAAGAGGGTAAGATGTGCGTCGTTGGCCTCGTTCTCTGGTCTGCCATTCGTATAATAATAAAGGGCCAGCGACTTACGGGTCCTGTCGGGTGGGCAGGTCAGCGGATCGGGATGGCCGTGGCAGGAGTTGCTGGTCGTCGAGAAGATGGCCATGCGGTTGAACAGGGGCAGGATCTTCTTGACGGCGCCCTTCATCTCAGTGTCCGGGAGAGGTCTGGAATTTCTTCCAGTACCTCTTTCTGCCGTTCCGGTATGAAGAAATTGTCAAATGAAATATAGGGAAAAGGGGCGTCCATCGATTATCGTTATAGCACGACGGCGACAAGGGCGACCCCTCCGTTTCTGATCGTTCAGGGGGAGAAAGACGAATCCGTGCCCAACACACAATAAAAAATGCTGCATTCCTGGTTGACCATTACGGGTGTGCCCAATGAGCTAATCATCGTGCCGAACGCACCACACTAAAGGGAGATGTTTGACGCGGTGTATATCCGGAATAGGGTGTATGCGACGCTGGGAGAAGTATATGAAATAAAAAAGGTTGTACCTTCGGCCTGCCTTGGATAGGGGAAATATTGTTCCTCAAATCCATCAAAATGAAAATTCAGTATTGTTCGGACCTCCATCTCGAATTTCCGGAAAATCAAAGATTTCTTGCCCGAAACCCCCTGAAGGCGGTGGGGGATATCCTTGTATTAGCAGGTGATGTTGTTACATTTCCCGATCAGGAAAAAGCCCGCGGGTTCTTCGATTTTGTGTGTGATCATTTTGCCGCCGTCTACTGGGTGCCTGGCAACCACGAATATTATGGGGCCGACATTGCCGATAAGCCGAATCCTCTTTTTGAGAGAATAAGGGACAATCTCTATTTAATAAATAACCAGTCTATTATCCACGATGGCGTAAGGCTTGTTTTTTCCACTTTATGGGGCCGGATCAGCCCGGATCGTGACTGCGATATCCAAAGAAGTGTGGCTGATTTTTCAGCCATCAGCCTTCGCGGAGAAACATTAACCGCCCGTAATTTTTCCCTTCTACACGAGGAAAGCCTGCGATTTCTGAGAACGGCCATCAGCACGGCAGGCAAAGAGCCGACTATTGTCGTTAGCCACCATGTTCCGACATTGATGCACTATCCGCGGGTCTATAAGAATAGCCCATTGACGGAAGCCTTTGCCGTGGAGCTTTTCGATCTCATTGCCGATTCAGCCATCGATTGCTGGATCTATGGTCATCATCATGTCAACACGCCTGATTTTAATATTGAGAACACAAGAATGCTGACGAATCAGCTCGGATATGTGCATCGGTATGAGTATAGATCATTTGAGAGAGGGAAAGCGGTGGAAGCAGAAGTTGCCAAAAAATTTAGTTAATTTCCGTTAATATAAAAAGATCATCTTTATCGATGAAGCTCAGCGTATACCAAATGTCGGCCTTGCGTTAAAACTGATCACTGACCAAATGAAGAATATTCAGGTTATTTCAACGGGATCCTCTGCCTTTGAACTTTCCAATCAGGTGAATGAACCGTTAACCGGTCGAAAATACGAGTACATGCTTTATCCGGTCAGTTTTGGGGAGATGGTGCAGCATCATGGTCTGTTGACGGAAAAAC
>Ga0105239_10004452_pt1 | contig 16750 bp, 16 predicted proteins | sample KBSC44metaG_FD_92761 | JGI IMG/M metagenome (GOLD analysis project Ga0105239, IMG submission 92761) | Corn rhizosphere microbial communities from Kellogg Biological Station, Michigan, USA - KBS C4-4 metaG | ecosystem: Host-associated > Plants > Roots > Rhizosphere > Soil | place: Michigan, USA...
ATGCTGACCGCCGGCCTGCTGTACTTCACCCAGGTGTCCGTCGGAGGCAGCTACGTCGGCGACCTGCTGCCGGGCTTCCTGATCATCGGGGTCGGGATCGGGTTCTCGTTCGTGCCGATCTCGATCGCGGCGCTCGCCGGGGTGAAGCCCGCCGAGGCCGGGCTGGCCTCGGGCCTGATCAACACCTCGCAGCAGATCGGTGGCGCCCTCGGCATCGCCGCACTGTCCACGATCGCCACGTCGCGCACCGAGGACTCGGTCGGATCCGGGTCGGCCCTGCCGGTGGCGCTCGTGGACGGCTTCCAGTCGGCGTTCCTGGTCGGCGCGATCGTCGCCGCCCTCGGCATCGTGGCCGCGCTGACCCTGATCCGTCGCGACGAGCTGGCGGTCGAGGTCGTGTCCGAGCAGGCGGTGGAGCCGGTGCTCGACGCCGCCTGAGGGTGTGAGCCGTGTGGAGCGGGGCGGGTCCCGGTGGACCCGCCCCGCGTCATGCGTGGCCGCAGTCGAGTGACCGAGGCCTGGACGTCGACGTGCCATCGGCCCTGCCGCACGCCGATCCGGCACGACACCCTGGGACCAGGACGTCGTCATGCTCACGCTGCGCAACATCCCGGCACCTGCTGGTGGCGGCCGGGATCTTCGTGCTCCTGCTCGTCCCGACCCTCGAACAGTGGGTGAGCCACCACGTGATGGGCACCTGGCCGAGGTCGGGTCGGGCCGTCACTCAGGAGTAGAGGCGCCCGATCACGGCATCGAGGGCCCGGTCCGGGAGGAGCCGCCGCGCGGTGACGATCGATCCGGCACCGCGACCCACGGGGTACCGCGACCTCGGCCGCCTCGCCGTGGCCGCCCTCAGGATCTTCTTCGCGACCACGTCAGGACCACTGGAGAGCATCGGGCCCTCGCCGGACTCCATGCGTGCCCGCACGCCCTCGGCCTGGCTCTCGTACGCCGTACCGGCACTGCTGGCGACCAGGCCGTCGCGGGCGATGGTGTTCCACTCGGTGCGGATCGGGCCGGGCTCGACGATCACCACCCGGATCCCGTACGGCGCCAGCTCGAGGCGCAGGCTGTCGCTGAAGCCCTCCACCGCGAACTTGGTCGCGTGGTACCACGCGCCGAGTGGCTCGTAGAACTTCCCGCCGACACTGCTGATGTTGATGATCCGACCGCTCCCCTGCTCGCGCATGTGGGGCGTCACCAGCTGCACCAGCCGGGCCGGGCCGAAGACGTTGACCTCGAACTGACGCCTGCCCTCCTCGATCGGGACGTTCTCGACCGCGCCGTACGACCCGTAGCCGGCGTTGTTGACCAGCACGTCGATCCGCCCGTGCTCACCGAGGACCCGCTCGATGCCGCCGGCCATCGAGGCGTCGTCCGAGACGTCCATCGCGAAGGTGGTGACACCGGCGTCGGCCAGTCCGCTCATCCGGTCGACCCGGCGCGCGACGGCATACGTCGTGAAGCCCGCGCCCCGCAGCCGCAGCGCCGCCTGCTCCCCGATCCCGCTCGACCCCCCGGTCACCAGCGCCACGCGATCCGTCATGGGGACATCATGTCGCGGGTCGCTCACTGGCAGCCGATGGGCTCGGACTCCCGCGGCCACGCCTCGACATCGGCAGGGTCGGAGCCGACGTAGGCCGTGTCCCGGTCCGCCGAGAGCCACAGGTGCTTGCCGTCGCGTTCGTAGCGGGTCGCGACGGCGTCGGGAAGGTCGGACCAGTCGCAGCGTGCCCACGACTCGACGACCCGGGCCGCCGCGGCGGGTCCGTCGCGGACGATCACGGCCTGCTTGGCCACGCCGTCGACCTCGGAGACGTGGAGCACCCGGTCGTGGGTGCGCGCCGCGACGGTCAGACCCTCTTCGGGCCCGTCGACAGTGCCACTCCCAGGACGCCACCGAGCCCGGCCGCGAGTCGGAAGCCGTGGCGCAGTGCCATGGGAGGCAGTGAACCCCATGCCGGTGGTGACGCCCGCGAAGCCGTGGCGGTCGTGACCGGATCGGTACGTGTCACCCGTGGTCACGGCGCGCTGATGGGCCTAGCGTGAGCAGGAGTTCTCGTCAGCCGGGAGTGCGCCGTGATCGTCTACGTCATCGTGGTGCTCGTCGTCCTGGAGCTGGCGTGGTGGTTGTTCCGCTCGCCGGTCTTCCGGGCGATGCTGCGCGGTCGCGGCACCGACCCGGGCCAGTTCGGCTCCTGGCAGGACCACCTCGACGACATCGGCCTCGGTCCGTCGTGGCGCACCGACGGCTCCGGCGGCGTCCGCGAGTCGCGGGTGCAGTCCAAGCACACCCGCCGCCGCTGAGGCCCGGCTCAACGCAGGTCGTAGCGGTCCAGGTCCATCACCTTGACCCAGGCGTCGACGAAGTCGCGCGCGAGCTTCTCGCCCGCGTCGTCCGCGGCGTACACCTCGGCGAGCGCGCGGAGCTCGGAGTTCGAGCCGAAGACCAGGTCGACCCGGCTGCCGGTCCACCTCACCGCGCCGGACGCGTCGCGGCCCTCGAAGGTCTCGGCGTCGTCGGAGGTCGGGGTCCACGTGGTGCCGAGCTCCAGCAGGTTCACGAAGAAGTCGTTCGTGAGCACGCCGGGCCGGTCGGTGAGCACCCCGAGCGACGAGCCGCGGTGGTTCGTGCCCAGGACCCGCAGGCCGCCGACGAGCACGGTCATCTCGGGCGCGCTCAGGGTGAGCAGGTTGGCCCGGTCGACGAGGAGGTACTCCGCGGGGAGCCGCTGGCCCTTGCCGAGGTAGTTGCGGAACCCGTCCACACTCGGCTCGAGCGCGGCGAACGACTCGACGTCGGTCTGCTCCTGCGTCGCGTCGGTCCGGCCGATGCTGACCGGCACCGTGACGTCGACGCCGCCCTCGCGCGCGGCCTTCTCCACGGCCGCCGACCCCGCGATCACGATCAGGTCGGCGAGCGAGACCTGCTTGCCCTCCTGCGCGTCGTTGAAGGTCTCGGCGATGCCCTCGAGGGTCCGCAGCACGGTCGCGAGCGTGTCCGGGTCGTTGGCCTCCCAGCCGTTCTGCGGCTCGAGCCGGATCCGGGCGCCGTTGGCGCCGCCGCGCTTGTCGCTGCCGCGGAACGTCGAGGCCGACGCCCACGCCGTGGCCACCAGCTGTCCGATCGGGATGCCGGCGTCGAGCACCCGCTGCTTGAGCGCAGCCACGTCCGCGTCGTCGATCGCGTCGTAGGTCGCCTCGGGAACGGGGTCCTGCCAGATCAGCTCCTCGGAGGGCACCTCGGGGCCGAGGTACCGCTGGATCGGGCCCATGTCGCGGTGGGTCAGCTTGAACCATGCCCGGGCGAACGCGTCGGCGAACTCGTCGGGGTGCTCGTGGAAGCGGCGCGAGATCGGCTCGTAGACGGGGTCCAGGCGCAGGGCCAGGTCGGTGGTCAGCATGGTCGGGGGACGCGTCGCGCCGCCCTCGTCGGGAGCCGGGATGGTGCCGGAGCCGGCGCCGTCCTTCGCCACCCACTGGTGGGCGCCGGCCGGACTCGTGGAGGGCTCCCACTCGTAGCCGAAGAGGATGTCGAAGAAGCCGTTGTCCCACCGCGTGGGCTCGTCGGTCCAGGTGACCTCGAGGCCGCTGGTGATCGCGTCCTTGCCCTTGCCACTGGCGTAGCTGTTGCTCCAGCCGAGACCCTGCGCCTCCAGCGGCGCGCCCTCAGGCTCGGGACCGACGTACTCCTCCGGGTCGGCGGCACCGTGGGTCTTGCCGAAGGTGTGGCCACCGGCGATCAGCGCGACCGTCTCCTCGTCGTTCATCGCCATCCGGCGGAACGTCTCGCGGATGTCGCGCGCCGCGGCCAGCGGGTCGGGCTCTCCGTTCGGGCCCTCGGGGTTGACGTAGATCAGTCCCATCTGGACCGCGGCCAGCGGATTCTCCAGGTCGCGGTCACCGGTGTAGCGCTCGTCGCCGAGCCAGGTCTGCTCGGGGCCCCAATAGACATCCTCGTCGGGCTCCCACACATCCTCGCGGCCGCCGGCGAAGCCGAACGTCTGGAACCCCATCGACTCCAGGGCCACGTTGCCGGTCAGCACCATCAGGTCGGCCCACGAGAGCTTCCGGCCGTACTTCTTCTTGACCGGCCACAGCAGGCGGCGGGCCTTGTCGAGGTTGCCGTTGTCGGGCCAGCTGTTGATCGGCGCGAACCGCTGCTGACCGCCGCCCGCGCCACCGCGGCCGTCGCTGATCCGGTAGGTGCCGGCGCTGTGCCAGGCCATCCGGATCATGAGCGGGCCGTAGTGACCGAAGTCCGCCGGCCACCATTCCTGCGAGGTGGTCAGCACCTGCTCGATGTCGCGCTTCACCGCGGGCAGGTCGAGGCTGGTGAACTCCGCGGCGTAGTCGAAGCCGTCATCCATCGGGTTCGAGACCGGCGTGTGCTTGGCCAGGATCTTCAGGTTCAGCCGGTTGGGCCACCAGCCCTGGTTGCTGTTGCCGCCCTCGGCCGGGTACGTCGCGTGCGCGACCGGGCAGCCGCCGGCCTGCTGAGCGATGTCCTCGCTGCTGACGGGTCCGTCCGCGGACTCGACGTTCATGTCGCCGACCTTCGCGTCGTGCTGGGGGTTCTCGGTAGCCATGGTGAGCCTTTCCGATCGTTGTCAGACGGGTTCTGAGCTGGTGGTGGCAGCGGTGGCGGAGCACGCGGGGCACTGGCCCCAGTAGATGACCTCGGCCTCGTCGACGACGTAGCCGTGGTCGTCGGACGCGTTCAGGCACGGCACGTGCCCCACGGCGCAGTCGACGTCGGTGATGGCGCCGCAGGTGCGGCACACGAGGTGGTGGTGGTTGTCGCCCACCCGGGCCTCGTACCGGGCGACCGAACCGGTCGGCTGGATGCGGCGGGCCAGCCCGGCCGCGGTCAGGGTGCGCAGCGAGTCGTAGACCGCCTGGTGCGAGACCTCCGGGAGGTCACGGCGTACGGCGGAGATCACCGACTCGGTGTCGGCGTGCGCCAGCTCGACGAGCGCGTCCAGCACCGCCAGCCGCTGGCGGGTGACGCGCAGCCCGGAGTCACGCAGCAGCTGCAGGAGATCCGGGGCCTGGGGCACCGTTCGATCCTGGTCGGTTCTCTTGACCGAGTCAAGAATCGGGAGCGAGCTCCTCGAAGCCACCGCCACACACGTCGGCCACGGCCCGCAGGCGGGCGCGGGTCACGTCCGAGACCTTCGCCAGGCCGGCGAGGTCGGCGTTCGACCCGGGCCGCACCGGCTCGGGAAGATTGACCGAGACGCAGGTACGTCGCCCGCCGTCGGCGGCGTTCTGGAGCGCGACCGCGTGGCCGGTCGTACCGCTGCCCGCGAACGGGTCGAGCACGCGCGCGTCGTCCGGCATGGTCTCGAGGATCCGGCGCACCAGGCCGGTCGGCTTCGGCGAGTCGAACAGGTGGCCGATCAGTGCCTTGAGCTCCATCACCGCGGTGTCGGTCGAGCCGATCTCCTCGGCGAGCCAGATGGTGCGCAGCTTCTTGCGCCTGCCCTCGTGCAGCCAGTCGCGCTGGAAGACGTCGGCCCGGCGCCGCTCCCCCGCACCGACCCAGCGGCAGACCAGGTCGTCGGGCTGGGCGTCGATCTTGGCCGCCGACCATCGCCAGACCGCGGGAGCGCCGTCGCCGAACACCGGCTTGATCTCGAGCGCCTCGGCGAACGGCTCCGGGGAGACCCGCCCGGTCTCGGGGTCGCCGTAGACCGCGAAGTGCATGGTCGGCGCCGTCACCGGGTTGAACTTCTTGTTGGTGTTGCGCAGCGGCAGCCGTCGGTAGCGACGGCCGTCGTCGCTGGTCAGCGGGAAGTCTCGGGGGTCGACGTGCGACGGGCTCGAGGCGTCCAGTGCGCAGTCGACCATCGAGCGCGCGTAGACGAGCAGGTACTCGTGCGAGGTCGCGAAGCCCCGACCCAGCTGCCGGCCCTTGGCGTTGAGGTTGACCACGATCTGGGCGATGAAGGCGTCCTCGCCGAACACCTCGTCCATCAGCAGGCGCAGCTGGGCCACCTCGTTGTCGTCGATGCTGACGAAGACGGCCCCACGTGCGCTGAGCACCGCACGCACCGCTTCGAGTCGCGGCCGCATCATCGACGCCCAGACCAGGTGCCGGTCAGCCCGACGGCCGTCGACCTTGTCGTCGTACACGAAGGGGTTGCCGGTGTTGTACGGCGGGTCGAGGTAGACCACGTCGAACTCGCGGAAGGTCGTCGCCAGCCGCGCCAGCACGTCGAGGTTGTCGCCCTCGACGAAGGTGTTCCACGGCTGCACGCGCCTCACGCTAACCGTCGTCGGGTACGACGTGTGTGAGGCGGGCCGGGGCTCAGCTGCTGGGGACGACCGCGATCGCGACGGTCGTGACGGCGGCGAGGCACTCCTGCAGCGGGCTGGCCACCTCGCCCGGCACCAGCTCCACCGCGCCCTCCTTGCTCACCACGGCGCTCACGCCCGGTGGCCGGTCGCAGCCGATCGCGACGACCTGGCCCACCACGTCATGGCCGGGCGGATGGGGTGCGGCGAGGATCGCGCCGCGAAGGCGCTTCTGCGTCGCCGGGGCCGGGAACTGCCGGAGGAACCGGGCGATCTCGCCCGGGGTGTTCAGCGGGGTCGCCGTCCTGGCCGCCCGCCCGCCGATGCCGGTCATCGAGATCGGCGGCAGCACGTGGGCGCCCTCGATCGGTCCGGGTGTCCGGGACGGGTTCCCGGCGGGGTCCGACGCGGGGTCGGTCGCGATCGATGACGAGGACGAACCGCAGGCGGCGGTCGTGCCGAGGACGACGGTGGCGAGCAGGGTCCCGAGGAGACGGCGCATGCGGATGGGACGCGCCGAGGGACGTCGAGGTTCCGGGGTCACCGGGCCGGTCCTTCGGCGAGGGCCGGCGCGCACGAGAAGGCGACCAGGGACTCGACCCGCTCCGCCACCGCGAGCGTGCGCAGGTCGGCCCAGCGGGCCCCCATCACCTGGAGCCCCACGGGTAGACCGTCGGAGCTCAGGCCCGTCGGCACGGCCGTCGCGGGCTGGCCGGTCAGGTTGGCGGGCAGGGCGAGGGCGCACCAGTCGTCGAAGAACCGGTCGACCGGAGTGCCGTCGATCTCGTCCGGCCCGGTCACCTCGGTCGAGAACGCGGGGACCGGCATCGAGGGTGCCAGCAGCACGTCGTACCGCTCGAAGAAGCGCTGCCAGGTGCTGGTGTAGGTCGTGCGGCGCTCCTGGGCGTCGAGATAGTCCGCGGCCGTCGCCGACCGCCCCGACTCGACGATCTCGCGCGTCACCGGGTCGATGCCGTCGTGGTGGAGCAGTGGGCCCTCGGAGGCGAACCCCTCGGGGATGGCGATGCCGTGCCAGACCCGGGTCGGACAGCCGGCATCCGGATGGGCCCCGACGAGCCGGGCCCCGTCGTCGCTGAGCCGATCGACGGCTCGCCGGAACGCCGTCCGCACCTCGCCGTCGACCGACGCCCAGCCGAGATCCTCCGAGACGGCGACCCGCAGCCGCGACCAGTCGACCTCCACGTCGTCTCGCAGGGGCACGGGCCAGGTCAGCGGGTCGGCCGGATGGGCGCCGGCCATCACCCGGAGCGCGAGTACGAGGTCGCGCACCGAGGCGCCGAGGGGGCCGTCCACGGAGAGGGTGGGCCAGCCACGGAAGCCGGGCAGCTTCGGGACGAGCCCGAACGACGGCTTGTGGCCGGCCACGCCGCAGAACGCCGCCGGGATCCGGATCGACCCGCCGCCGTCGGTGCCCAGGGCCAGCGGGGTCGCGCCGTACGCGACGGACGCACCGGCGCCCCCGCTCGAGCCGCCCGGCGTTCGGTCGAGCGACCACGGGTTGCGGGTGAGGCCGAAGACGGCGTTGTCGGTGAAGCCGCGGTAGCAGAACTCGGGGTTGTTGGTCTTGCCGACGATGACCGCACCCGCGGCCCGCAGTCGCGCGACGGGGACGGCGTCGACGTCCGGGACGAATTCGCGGAGCGCGCGGGACCCGTTGGTGGCGGGTTGTCCGGCCAGCCAGATGTGGTCCTTGACGGACACGGGCACGCCGGCCAGCGGGCCGACCTCCGACCGGTCGGCGGCGTCGATCTCGCGCGCTCGCGCCAACGCCTCCTCGTGCAGCACGGTCGTGAACGCGTTGACGGCGCCCTCCCAGGTGTCGATGCGTGCCAGCGCCTCGGCGACCAGCTCCTCGGCGCTCGTCGTACCGTTGCGGACAGCGGTCGCCATCGCCGTCGCATCCATGTCAGGCCTCCGTGCGCTCGTGCGCCATCGCCTCGCGCTCGAGGAGGTCCGCCTGCTCCTCGGCCAGTGGCTGGCGCGGTCAGTCGTCGGGGAACTTCTGACCCTTGCCGAGGACGGTGAGGCCGTCCTCGAAGATGAACCCCCGCTTCGCGTCGAGCTCCGGGTCGACACCGACCTCGGCACCCGGCGGGACGCGGATGGCCTTGTCCAGGATCGCGTTGCGGACCACGGCGCCCTCTCCCACGAGCACGTGGTCCATCACCACGGAGTCCTCGACGACCGCGCCCTGCTCGACGCGCACCGCGGGCGACAGCACCGAACGGCGTACCTGCCCGCCGGAGACGACGACACCGGGCGACAGCAGCGCCTCCTCGGCGACGGGGACGCTGCCGTCGGCACCCTTCGCCAGCTTCACCGGCGGCTGGGGGCCGTAGTCGGTGTAGATCGGCCACTGCGCGTTGTAGAGGTTGAACACGGGGAGGGGTGAGACGACGTCCATGTGGGCGTCGTAGAAGGAGCGCATGGTCCCGACGTCGCGCCAGTAGCCGCGGTCGCGGTCGGTCGCGCCCGGCACCTGGTTGTCCTTGAAGTCGTAGACACCGGCCTCGTTGCGACGGACGAACGCCGGCACGATGTCGCCGCCCATGTCGTGCTTCGAGCCCTGCATGTCGGAGTCGCGGGCCACCGCCTCGGCGAGGGCGTCGGCGTCGAAGACGTAGTTGCCCATGCTGGCCAGCACCTCGTCGGGGCTGTCGGGCAGACCCTGCGGAGCCTTCGGCTTCTCGAGGAACTCGCGGATCGTGCGCGGGCTGTCGGGGTTCACGTCGATGACACCGAACTGGTCGGCCAGCGAGATCGGCTGTCGGATCGCCGCGACCGTGCAGGACGCGCCGCTCTCGACGTGCTGCTCGACCATCTGCGCGAAGTCCATCCGGTACACGTGGTCGGCACCCACGACGACGACGATGTCCGGCTCGTCGTCGTGGATCAGGTTCAGGGACTGGTAGATCGCGTCCGCGCTGCCGAGGTACCAGTGCTTGCCGAGCCGCTGCTGGGCCGGCACCGGCGCGACGTAGTTGCCGAGCAGCGTCGACATCCGCCAGGTCGTGGTCACGTGGCGGTCGAGGGAGTGGGACTTGTACTGGGTGAGGACGACGATCCGCAGGTAGCCGCTGTTCACGACGTTCGAGAGCGCGAAGTCGATCAGCCGGTAGATCCCCGCGAACGGCACCGCCGGCTTCGCCCGGTCGGCGGTCAGCGGCATCAGCCGCTTGCCCTCACCACCGGCCAGCACGATGGTCAGGACCCGTTTGCGACCGGTGGCGCTCATGCTCGTCACCGTAGTGAGGTGCGAGGTCAGCGGTCGAGTGTCGTCACCCTCCTCGGTCCCGTGAGGGCGCTGGCATGCCTCCACGACCAGCGGAGACCGTGGCCGAGGAGGTCGCTCTGCGGCGGTCCGGAGGCCACCGCCGGCAGGGGGCGGTAGCGTCCCAGGGTGCGCGTCGACATCCTGACCAAGGAGTACCCGCCGGCCATCTACGGCGGGGCGGGCGTGCACGTGGCCGAGCTGGTCCGGGCGCTGCGCGCGCTGAGCGACCTCGACGTCCGGGTACAGGCGTTCGGCGAGCCACGGGACGAGCCCGGGGTGTCGGCGTACCCCGACCTGCCGGAGCTGGCGGACGCGAACGCCGCACTGCAGACGCTCGGCGTCGACCTCTCGATCGCCGCCGGATGCGCGGGAACCGACCTCGTCCACTCCCACACCTGGTACGCCAACCTCGCCGGGCACCTCGCGGGCCTGTTGTACGGCGTGCCCCACGTGGTCACCGCACACTCGCTCGAGCCGCTGCGGCCGTGGAAGGCCGAGCAGCTCGGGGGTGGGTACGCCGTGTCGTCGTTCGCCGAGCGCACGTCGTACCTGGGTGCGAGTGCCGTGGTCGCGGTGTCGGCCGCGATGCGCGACGACGTGCTGCACGCCTACCCCGACGTGAACCCGGCGAAGGTCCACGTCGTCCACAACGGCATCGACACCGAGACCTGGTCCCACGTCGACGACCCGGGCCGCGTGCGCTCCCACGCCGTCGACCCGGACCGCCCGTCGGTGGTGTTCGTCGGCCGGATCACCCGGCAGAAGGGGCTGCCGCTGTTCCTCCGTGCCTGCCGTGAGCTCCCTCCCGACGTCCAGCTCGTGCTCTGCGCCGGGGCGCCGGACACACCGGAGATCCTGGCCGAGGTCGAGGGCCTGGTCGCGGAGCTGGCGAGGACCAGGCACGGTGTGGTCTGGATCCGCGAGATGCTGCCGCGCGCCGACGTCGTGGCGCTGCTGTCGGCGGCCACGGCCTTCGTGTGCCCGTCCATCTACGAGCCGCTCGGGATCGTCAACCTCGAGGCGATGGCGTGCGAGACGGCCGTGGTGGCGACGGCGACCGGCGGCATCCCGGAGGTGGTCGTCAACGGCGAGACCGGCGTGCTGGTCCCGATCGAGCAGGCGACCGACGGCACCGGCACCCCGCTGGACCCGGACCGGTACGTCGCCGACTTCGCCGCCGCTCTCACGTCGGTCGTCACCGACCCGGACCGCGCTCGCGAGCTGGGCCGAGCCGGCCGTCAGCGGGCGATCGAGGCGTTCTCGTGGGCTGCCATCGCCGAGCGCACGAGGCAGGTCTACGACGCGGTGGTCTGATCCGGCCGCTCATCTGCCCACTGCCACCGAGGCCCAAAGGGGCCTAGGGTGGTGCGACCGATCGTTCGAGGGAGACGACATGACCGGGGCAACACACGACCGACACGACCTGGAAGCCATGGTGGCGAAGGTCCAGCTGTTCTCGGCACTGTCGCACCGGCAGGTGCGCAAGCTCGTCGACCGGGCGCGTGAGGTGAAGCACCTCCCGGGGCAGGAGGTCGCCGCCCAGGGGCTGGGAGCACTGGCGTTCCACCTGGTGCTCGAGGGTCACGCCTCCGTGACGCTCAACGGCAAGGAGGTCCGCACCCTCGGCCCGGGCGAGTACTTCGGTGAGATCGGCATGATCGACGGGAAGCCTCGATCCGCGACCGTGACGGCGACCGACGACCTGGTCACCCTGGCCGTGCCGCACCAGGAGTTCGAACGTCTCGTGGGCGAGGAGCCCGAGTTCGCCCGTGCGCTGTTGGGCACCCTGTGCGCCCGGGTACGCGAGGCCGAGGCCCGATAGGGCACGAGCACCTGCCAGGCCGGCCCACGGCGAGCCGCTGACGCGGATATCGCGTTCTCTTGCCCGTCGTCACGGACAGGGCATACGTTGTCGGGCATGGAGCTGCTCCCGTCGGCCCACGTCGACACGTTCTGCCGTGACCACCTCCCCCCGGCCGAGCAGTGGCCCGAGCTGACCTTCGACCTGCCCGGGCTCCAGTACCCCGACCGCCTCAACTGCGCCACCGCGCTGCTCGACGAGGTCGCCGCGCGCCACGGAGGACACCGTCCCTGCCTGCGGCAGCCCGGCCAGCAGACCTGGTCGTACGACGAGCTGATGACGGCGGCGAACCGGATCGCGCACGTCCTGGTCGACGACCTCGGCATCGTGCCCGGCAACCGGGTCCTCCTCCGGGGACCCAACAACCAGTGGCTCTCCGCCGCCTGGTTCGGCGTGCTCAAGGCCGGGGCCGTGCTGGTCACCACGATGCCGCTGCTGCGCACCGGCGAGCTCCGGACGATCCACGAGATCGCGCAGCTCGACGCCGCGCTGGTCGACCACCGGTTCCTCGATGCGGTCGAGCCGCTCGGCCTGCCGACCCTCGCCTTCGGCGACGAGGACTGGACCGAGCGCCTCGCCGCCAAGCCCGCGACGTACGACGACGTCCAGACCTCCAGCGACGACGTGTGCATGCTGGCCTTCACCTCGGGCACCACGGGCCGACCCAAGGCGACGATGCACTTCCACCGCGACGTGATGTCGATCTGCGAGACCTTCTCGCGCCATGTGCTGCAGCCGTCGGCCGACGACGTCTTCACCGGCACCCCTCCCTATGCGTTCACCTTCGGGCTCGGCGGCGTGCTGCTGTTCCCACTCCACGCGGGGGCCTCGACCCTGCTGGTCGAGAAGGCCACGCCGGTCGAGCTAGCCGACCTGATCGACGAGCACGGCGTGACCGTCTGCTTCACCGCGCCCACGGCGTACAAGGCCATGCTCGCCGCCGGGAAGACGGTGCCGACCCTCCGCAAGGCAGTCTCGGCCGGCGAGCACCTGCCGAAGGCGACGTGGGAGGCGTTCCGCGACGCGACCGGCGTCGAGATCATCGACGGCATCGGCGCGACCGAGATGCTGCACATCTTCATCTCCGCGTCCGGCGAGGACATCCGGCCCGGCTCGACCGGCCGGGCGGTGCCGGGGTACGCCGCGACGATCGTCGACGACGCCGGGAACGAGCTCCCGGCCGGCGAGTCCGGACGACTGGCCGTGCGCGGGCCGACCGGCTGCCGCTACCTCGACGACGACCGGCAGCGCGGCTACGTGCGCAACGGCTGGAACCTCACCGGCGACACGTTCCTGCGGGACGACGACGGCTACTTCTGGTATCAGGCCCGCAGCGACGACATGATCATCAGCTCCGGCTACAACATCGCCGCACCGGAGGTCGAGGAGGCGCTCCTGCGGCACCCGCTGGTCGCCGAGTGTGCGGTCGTCGGCGTCCCGGACGAGGCACGCGGTCACATCGTCAAGGCGTACGTCGTGAGCGCGGGCGAGGTCGACGCCCACGAGCTGCAGGACTTCGTGAAGGCCGAGATCGCGCCGTACAAGTACCCGCGCGCGATCGAGTTCGTCAGCGAGCTGCCGAAGACGGCCACCGGGAAGCTGCAGCGGTTCCGCCTCCGGCAGGCCGCCTCGGCGGTCGCACCGGCCGAGCCCGCCGATGCCTGATCACTCCCCCCGCCACCTGATCCTGTCGCTGTTCGGGCTGTACGCGCGCGACGAGGCGAACTGGCTGTCGGTCCGCTCCCTGATCACCCTCATGGAGGATCTCGACGTCGACGCCGCGGCCACCCGCTCGTCGGTCTCACGGCTCAAGAAGCGCGGCGTGCTCGAGGCGGCGAGGGCCGACGGGCAGGCCGGGTATCTGCTGTCGGCGTCCGCGCTGGCCGTGCTCCGCGAGGGCGACGCCCGCATCTGGTCCCGGCCCCGTGCCTCGGTCGCCGACGGCTGGCTGGTCGTCATCTTCTCGGTGCCCGAGGCCGAGCGCGGCAAGCGGCACGAGCTGCGGTCGCTGCTGACCCGGCTCGGCTTCGGTACCGCGGCACCCGGCGTCTGGGTCGCCCCGGGCACGGCGTACGACGAGACGCTGGCGGCGCTCGACCGAGCCGGCCTCACGTCGTACACCGAGCTGTTCCGGGGCGACTACCTCGGCTCCGGGCCGACCGACGCCCGGGTCGGCGAGTGGTGGGACCTGCCGTCGGTCGCCGCGTTGTACGAAGCGTTCGTGGCCGACCACCGCTCGCTGACCCGGCTCCGCGACCCCGAGCCCGCGCGCGCGTTCCCGGCGTACGTCCCGATGCTCACCGCCTGGCGGCGGCTCCCCTACCTCGACCCGGGCATCCCCCTCGACCTGCTGCCCCGAGACTGGCCGGGCGTGCGCGCGGGCGAGCTGTTCGCCGACCTCGACGCGCGGCTGCGAGAGCCGGCGGCGAAGCACGCGCACGCGCTGATCGAGTCGGCCTGACTCAGAGGACCGCGTACCCCTGCAGCTCGACGACGGCCTCCTCGTCCCACAGCCGGGCGACCCCGATGCCGGCCATGGCGGGGTACTCGGAGCCCACGAGCCGCTTCCAGACCTCGCCGATCTCCCGAGCATGCGCGCGGTAGTCGTCCATGTCGACGACGTAGATCGTCAGCGAGGCGATCCCGTCGGCGTAGCCGCCGCACTCCTGCAGCGCGGTCAGCAGGTTGGACAGTGCCTGCTCGAACTGCGCGACCACGCCGCCCGCGACGATCGCGCCGGAGGCGTCCACGCCGGTCTGGCCGGCGAGGTGGATGGTGGTGCCGCGGGCGATCACGGCGTGGGAGAAGCCGGAGGGCTTCGGCAGCGATGTCGGGTTGATCCGTTGCAGATTGGCCATCAGGACTGAACCGCCCCTCCGTCGACGTTGATGCCCTGTCCGTTGATCGCCGCGTTGTCGACGCAGAGCATCGCCGCCGACGCGACCTCCTCGACCGTCACCAGGCGCCCGATCGGCTGCATGCGCTCGAGGATCGACCGCGCCTCATCGGGGGAACGGCCGGTCCCGGCGGCGATGTTGGCGACCGACTCGTCGGTCATCGGGGTGTCGACGTACCCGGGACAGACGGCGTTCACGGTCACCCCCGAGCCCGCCACCTCCATCGCCGCGGTGCGCACGAGGCCGAGGACGCCGTGCTTGCTCGCGGTGTACGCCGCGATCCGCGCCGAGCCGACCTTCCCCGCCACCGAGGCGATCACCACCACCCGGCCGAAGCCGGCCGAGGTCATCGACGGCAGCGCGCGCCGCAGGCACCGGAACGGCGCGGTCAGGTTGAGGTCGAGCATCCGCTGCCAGTCCTCGTCGCTGGTCCGCACCAGTGGGGCCGACATCGACGCTCCTGCGTTCAGCACGAGGATCTCGACCGCTCCCCACTCCGCCTCGACCCGGTCGAAGGCGGCCTCGATCGCCACCGGGTCGAGCAGGTCGGCCGGTACCACCAGCGACTCCCCGGGCAACGACGCGGCCACCGCGCCCAGCGCCCCCCTGTCGCGCGAGACCAGGGCCACCCGGTGGCCCGCCCCCGACAGCGCCCGGGCGCACGCCGTACCGATGCCCTTCGAGGCCCCGGTGACCAGCGCGATCATCGCCCCGCCTGGGGGGTGGAGGGGTGCCGCGGATTCACCGCTTGAGCGGTGAAACTGGTGCTTAGTGGCGCAAATTTCGGCCAATATGTGTCGGGTTCACCGCTTAAGCGGTGAATCCGACAGACCCCCGCCCCCCCGCGCTGGTTCACCGGAACGCCGGGGTGCCGGTGAGGTCGGCACCGATCGAGAGCAGGTGCATCTCCTCGGTGCCCTCGTAGGTCATCACGGTCTCAAGATTGTTCATGTGCCGCATCACGGCGTGGTCGAGCGTGATCCCGGCGCCGCCGAGCGTGGTCCGCGCCTCGCGGGCGACGTCGAGGGCGGCGCGCACGTTGGCGTACTTCCCGTAGGAGACCTGCGTCGGCGTCAGCGTGCCGGCGTCCTTCAGCGCACCGAGGCGCCAGGCGACGAGTGCCGCGTTGTTGACCGCGACCGTCATGAGCGCCAGCTTGCGCTGCGTGAGCTGGAACGACGACAACGACCGGCCGAACTGCTCCCGCGCCGCGGTGTAGGCCAGCGACTCCTCCAGGCACGCCCGCGCCGCACCGACCGCTCCCCACACGATGCCGTAGCGCGCCTCGTTGAGGCACGACAGCGGACCCTTGAGCCCACGCACCTCCGGGAAGGCCGCCTCGTCGGGGAGGCGCACCTCGTCGAAGGCGAGCTCGGCGGTGACCGAGGCTCGCAGCGAGAGCTTGCGCTGGATCTTGTGGGCGCTGAACCCCGACGTGTCCGTGGGTACGACGAACCCCCGGATGCCCTCGTCGGTCTGGGCCCACACGACCGCGACGTCGGCGAGGGTGCCGTTGGTGATCCACATCTTCGAGCCGTTCAGGACCCAGTCCCCGCCGTCCTTCCTGGCACGCGTCTTCATCGAGCCGGGGTCGCTGCCGGCGTCGGACTCGGTGAGGCCGAAGCACCCGATCGCCTCGCCGGTGGCCATCCGCGGCAGCCACTCCTCCTTCTGCTCCTCGGTGCCCCAGTGGTGGATGCCGAACATCGCCAGCGAGCCCTGGACGCTGACGAAGCTCCGGACACCCGAGTCGACGGCCTCGAGCTCCCGGCAGGCGACGCCGTACGCCGTGGCGCTGGTGCCGGCGCAGCCGTAGCCGTCGAGATGCATGCCGAGCAGCCCGAGCTTGCCGAACATGGGGCCGAGGCCGTCGGGCAGCGTGCCCTCGTCGTACCACTCGGCGACATGGGGCGCGAGCTCGGTCTGGGCGAAGTCGCGAACGGTGTCGCGGATCGCGCGGTCCTCGTCGGAGAGCAGGTCGTCGACACTCAGGTAGTCGTGGCTCATCGTCCCGTCCATTCCGGGGGTCGCTTGGCGTTGAACGCGGCGTGGAACTCCGCGTGGTCGTGGGTGGTCATCAGCAGGGCCTGGGTCATCGCATCGAGCTCCATGGCCGGGCCGATCGGCATGTCGAGCTCGCGGGTGATCAGCGACTTGGTCTGCTGCAGGCCGAGCGTGGGCCCGTCGGCCAGGCGTCGGGCGAGCGCCGCACACGCGCCGTCGAGGTCGTCGGTGAGCTGGGTGACCAGGCCGTAGCGGTCGGCGGTCTCGGCGTCGATCGTGTCGCCGAGCATCAGCAGCTCGGTGGCGCGGCCGTAGCCGACGAGTCGCGGGAGCAGGTACGCCGCGCCCATGTCGCCGCCGGACAGCCCGACCTTGGTGAACAGGAACGCGAAC
>Ga0105239_10004453_pt1 | contig 16747 bp, 7 predicted proteins | sample KBSC44metaG_FD_92761 | JGI IMG/M metagenome (GOLD analysis project Ga0105239, IMG submission 92761) | Corn rhizosphere microbial communities from Kellogg Biological Station, Michigan, USA - KBS C4-4 metaG | ecosystem: Host-associated > Plants > Roots > Rhizosphere > Soil | place: Michigan, USA...
ATTTCCTGGAGCATCGTTCGAAGATCCTGGTGCAGCCCAATCTTTCCGTGAGCAACCTTTATGGCTACCCCAGCCTGCCCACCGAGAATATCGGGCGGGTAAACAACCATGGCTACGAGCTGATCCTGACGCACAGGCAAACCTTCAATGACTGGTCCTATTCCATTTCAGGCAATATCAGCTTCGCCAGGAGCAAGATCATCTATATGGACGAAGTGCCCCAACCGGAACCCTGGCAGAACCAGACGGGCCACCCGATCGGTTCCGCCCTTTATTACAAGACGATCGGCATCTTCAGGGATCAAAACGACCTGACAAAGAATGCCAATCAGGCCGGCAGCGGTTCGCAGGTGGGTGACCAGAAGTTTGCCAACCTGAGCGGTGGCTCGAAGATCACGGCTAACGACCAGGTACGGATCGACTATTCGGCGGTCCCCATGGAGACCTTCGGTCTTACCACGGTCTTTCGGTATAAATCCTGGGACCTGAATCTCTTCTTCTACGGCCAGACGAAAGCCTACAACTACGACCAGGTGTATGCGAACCTCGGCAACACCGACTTTTCAAATGCGATGGTGGCCAGGGCAAACAACCGTTGGACGGTGAGCAATCCGAATGGTTCGCAGCCCAGGTCCGGCGAATGGACACCGGGTGGAACCACCCTGTATCTAAAAGACGCCACCTTTATCCGGCTGAAGACGGCGGAAATAGGCTATAGTCTGCCACACAAGCTCGTTGCCCGGACCAGGACCTTCAACGATGTGCGGTTCTATGTGAGCGGTTTCAACGTGCTGACCTGGGCGAAGGCTATCAAATATGCCGACCCCGAGATCAGCGGGAACTCCACCGCGTACCCGCAACAACGGATCATCAATTTCGGTTGTACCGTCAAATTTTAAAATTGTCAACGTTTATGAAAAAAATATTTGCCATACTGATCATCGCCGGCAGCCTGGTGGCTTGCCGGAGAAATGTGCTGGACATTCCTCCCCAGGACAGGATCGCCGAGAACGTCGTCTGGACCGATCCCAACCTGGTGGCTGCGTATGAGAATAGCCTCTACAACGGGATTCCCCATGGTTTCTACCTGCATATGTACTCGAAGTACAGCGATGAGGCGATCAATACCGCCCCTTGCTGCGGCGCCAATATTTTCGCCCAGAACACGTATAACCCGGATAATATCACGCAGGCGAACAACGGAGATTTCTGGGGTGGGTATATGTATTACTGGACCTATGGCTATCAGTATATCCGCCAGGCCAATTTTTTCCTCCAGAAGATGGCGGCCCCGGGTTCGATCAGTTTTGGGACCAAGGCGCAACTGGTCGCAGAAACGCACTTCCTGCGGGCATTCATGTATTTCAATCTCATCGAGCGGTATGGCGGCGTGCCGATCGTAGATACGGCCTACACGTTGGGCGACAGCGCGAATTTCAAACGCAATACCTTCGATGAATGCGTAGCCTTTATCAAAAAAGACCTGGACGCCGCACAACCCGCACTACCTCAGCGATACCAGGCGACCGATCCCAACTTTGGGCGCGCCACCCAGGACGCCTGCCTGGCGCTATGGTCCCGCGTCACGCTGTACGCCGCTTCGCCCCTGTTCAATACGAACAACGATCAGGCCAAGTGGCAGGCAGCTTCGGATGCCGCCGCCGCACTGCTGAACGGCGGCTACACCCTGTATTCGGACTATCGCACCTTGTTCAACCAGCCCAGCGGCAGCGCGGAGAACGAGTACATTTTTGCCCGGGAGTTCACGACGGCCAACGGTACCCAATATCCCATGCATAATCTCGGCCGCCGCTATGGCGCCTACGGCGGCTGGTGGGCCAGCAACGGCCCCTCGCAAAACCTGGTAGACGACTACGACATGGCGACGACAGGCGAACCACCCTTCACATGGACCGGCGGCGGACCGGGGGCAACCACCGCCGCGACCCAGTCGCCCAACCCTGCCTCGGGCTACGATCCGAATCATCCTTATTGGAACCGCGACCCCCGCTTCCAGGCCACCGTCTGGTGTGACTCGGGCGTTTACCACGGCGATACCTGCTTCACATGGATCGCCTCGGATGGCAACTCCTGGGGATTCGACTCCTACAAGCAAAGCAGCGACAATCCGGAAGGCGGCTATATCCTCAAGAAGTTCATGCCGGACAACGTACCGCTGAATTGGCAAACCACCTATACGACGCCCTGGCCTTTCTTCCGCCTGGCGGAGATCTACCTCAACTACGCCGAGGCGCAGTTTAACCTCGGTAACGAAGCCGCATGCCGGCAATATATCGATCTGGTGCGTGCCAGGGTAAACATGCCGCCGATCGCCGCAACCTATACCGGAACCGCCCTGCGCGACCGGCTCTATAACGAACGGCGCATCGAACTGGCCTTCGAAGGTCACCGGTTCTTCGACGAACGCCGATGGCTCATCGCGGGCGACATCGAGAACCGGCCGCTGAGAGGGATGAAGATTATCAAAAATATCCAGACAGGCGCGACGACCTACACGCCGGTCACCTGGCTGCAAAAGATCCCCTACACCAGCGCTATGAACCTAATCCCGATAGAACGGGCGGAGGTGAAGCGCGATCCGAACGTAACGCAGTCGCCTGGCTGGCAATAAGAACAACTCCCGGCGGCAGCAGTACACAAGCAGCCGTACACAGGCAGCAGTACACAAGCTGCAGTACACAAAAAGGGTCACTGCCGCCGGGAACTTTGCCGGATACGCATCTCTGAGGCAACAACGACGGTTTCGGTCTTTGACATCTCGGCCTGTTGGTAGATCCGCTGGAAATACAGCTCGGCGGCCTTTCGGCCCAACTCCATACTGTGCTGGTCGATGGTAGACAACGAAGGGGTAACCAGCTGGGTAAAGGTCTCATCGGCAAAACCGAAAACGCCCAGTTGGGAAGGAATAGAGATAGCAAGCAACGCGGCCGCATCCATCACCCCGAGAGACTGGTGATCGGAGACGGTGAAAATAGCGTCTGGCCGGTTGGGAAGTTGGAGAAGAGGCAGGGCGGCCTGTTTTGCCCGCTCACGGGTAAGGACGTTGTCGACGATGAAGTTGTAAGGAATGACCAGGTTGGCCTCGGCAATGGCCGCGATAAATCCTTCCTTTCGCTCCTGGAAGGCTTTCACGGTCGCCGGCCCGCCAAGGAACGCAATGTTCCGGTACCCCTCGCCGATGAGGTTCCTGACGGCCTGGTAGGAGACATTCTGGTTGTCGTTGACGACCTTAAAGCTTTCGAACGCGTCCAGGCAACGATCGAATTGGATCACCGGGATCTTGTTCTTTACGATCTGGCGCAAATGGTCGGTCCTCGATGTCTCTTCCGCGTTGGAGATAAGGATGCAGTCTACGTTCTGATGGATAAGGGTCTCGATGGCCTTACCCTCCTTCTCGTAGGACTCGTGGGACTGACAGATGACCAGGCTGTGATTGTACGCAAAACAGACTTCCTCGATGCCCGAAATGGCGTCGGAAAAGAAGCTCTGGTTGATATGCGGAACGACTACGCCGATGATCCGGGATTGCCCACGCCGAAGATTGGCCGCACGGGAATTGTGCCGGTAGTTCAACTGTTCGGCCTTTTCTTTTACCCGTTGCCGCATGGACTCGCTGACCGATTCGTGACCGCTGAGCGCTTTGGAGACATAGGAAGGGGAGATGTTCAGTTCTTTGGCAATGTCGTAGATCGTCGCTCGCTTTCGGCTGTTCATGTCAACTTTTTCAATGTTGAAATTAGGTTGAATTCATGAGAAACAATAACCTTATGGAAATAAATTTACCACCGGTTGTATTCGGGACCAGCGGACTCGGAAATCTTTTCACTGCCCCACCCGAGGAAGTGAAGATGCGGGTCGTGGAGGCCTGTCTGTCCTCGTCCAACGCACCCGTGGTGTTCGATTGCGCCGGCAAGTACGGGGCCGGTCTCGCATTGGAAGTGCTGGGCCGTGCGCTGCGGCGCCTCAATGTCGACCCAAAGGACGTCATCATCAGTAATAAACTGGGCTGGGTGCGAAAGCCCCTTCTTGGCGCCGAGCCGACCTTCGAACCGGGCGTATGGAAGGACTTACGGCATGACGCCGTCCAGAAGATCGGCTACGACGGTATCATGGAGTGCTTTGAACAAGGGAATGTCCTGCTGGGCGGGTACACACCCCAAATGGTCTCGGTACACGATCCGGACGAATATCTCGCCAATGGTAAACAAAGAGGCCTCGATCTTCGCCGCTATGAAGATATCATGGACGCATATGACGCGCTGTTCGACCTCAAACGGGAAGGCCGGGTCTCGGCGGTCGGGGTCGGAGCAAAGGACTGGCGGGTGATAAAACAGATCGTGGAAGATGTCCAGCTGGATTGGGTCATGTTCGCCAACAGCATGACCGTGAAAAACCATCCGGCCGAATTGATGGACCTGATCCGAAAGCTGGCTGACCGGGGAGTTACCGTGATCAATTCGGCCGTTTTTCATTCCGGTTTTCTCGTCGGCTCCGACTTTTTCGACTACCGGAAACTGCAACGCGGCGATCCCGCCGCGGCGCCCCTCTTTCGCTGGCGGGAAGATTTCTTCGCGGTTTGCGACGAATTCCATATATCGCCGGCCGCGGCTTGCGTGCAGTTTGCCTTGAGGGTGCCGGGTGTCAGCAGCATCGCTTTGCAGTCATCCGATGCCGGCCGGGTCAAAGAAAATCTGCGCCTGGCGGCCCATCCGCTACCGCCTGCGTTTTGGCAAACATTGCGGGAGCAACGCCTGATCAATGTGGATATTGACAAACATAATATTTTCCGATGAAGAAGATTCTATTCGCAACATTGCTGGGAATGACGACCGTAACATCTGCTCAAACCCCGGGTGAGGGGACGCTTTGGTACCGCCAGCCGGCCGGCGCCCGGTGGGAAAATGCCCTGCCGGTGGGCAACGGCCGCCTGGGCGCAATGGTTTATGGTAACGTCGGCCTCGAGAACATCGCCCTCAACGAAGCATCGGTATGGAGCGGAAGCCCCAACCGAAACGACTATCCGGAAATGCTGGCAGCACTCCCGGAAGCCCGAAAACTGATTTTTGAGGGGAAACAGGCCGAGGCCCAAAAGTACCTCGAGCAATCGGTAAAGCTGACCAAATCCAGCGGCCAGATGTTCGAGCCCGTGGGTAGCCTCCGGCTGGCGTTCGACGGCCAGGAAAATTACCGGGATTACCGCCGGGAACTCGACATCAGCCGGGGAATTGCCACAACCACCTATACGGTTGATGACATCCGGTACACTCGGCAGGTACTGGCATCGCTGCCCGATCAGGTGATCGCCGTACGGCTGACGTCCGGCAAACCGGGAAGCCTGTCCTTCCGCGCTTTTTACACCACCCCGGAAAAAGACGCCCAGCGAACGGCGACAGCCACGAACACGCTGGTGATCTCCGGAACGACCATGGATCACGAAGGCGTAAAAGGAATGGTGCGCTATGAAGGCATCGCAAAGATCAAAACGGAAGGCGGCTCCGTTCGTCAGACTGACACTTCGCTCATCGTCAGCGGCGCCGACGCCGCAACGATCTACATCTCTATCGCAACCAATTTTGTCAACTACCACGATCTGAGCGGCGATGCACATGGCCGCGCCATCGGGTATCTCTCCCATGCCTGGACAAAAGACTTCGCGGCGATCCGGCAGGGACAGGAAGCGGCTTTCGGGAAATATTTCAACCGCGTCCGGCTCGACCTCGGACACTCGGCAAACGACACCCTCCCGACCGATGAACGGCTAAAGAATTTTCGCAACGTCGACGACCCGTCGTTCGTATCGCTCTACTACCAGTACGGCCGGTACCTGCTCATCTCTTCCTCTCAGCCCGGCGGCCAACCGGCCAATCTGCAAGGCATCTGGAACGACCGGTTGATGCCTCCCTGGGACAGCAAATACACCCTGAACATCAACGCGGAAATGAATTACTGGCCGGCGGAAAAGACCAACCTTCCCGAAATGCACGAGCCGTTCCTCCAAATGGTGCGGGAACTATCGGTCACGGGCCGGGAAACGGCCCGCGTAATGTACGGGGCCCGCGGCTGGATGGCACACCACAATACGGACATCTGGCGGAGCACCGGACCGGTCGACGGGATGTTCTGGGGACTCTGGAGCGATGGCGGAGCCTGGACCAGCCAACACCTGTGGGAGCATTACCTGTACAGCGGCGACCAATCCTGGCTCGCCTCCGTCTTCCCCGTTATGAAAGGAGCAGCGATGTTCTATGTCGACGACCTGGTGGACGATCCCCGCAATCATTGGAAGGTGATCAATCCCGGCACTTCACCGGAGAATGCCCCAAAAGCCCACGGGAATTCTTCCCTGGACGCAGGCACCACCATGGACAATCAAATGGTGTTCGACATCTTCAGTACCGTGATCCGCGCCGCGGAGGTTCTTCATCGACAGGACGCCTTTATTGATACGCTCAAGGCCCTGCGCGCCCAACTACCGCCCATGCATATCGGCAAATACGGTCAGCTGCAGGAATGGCTTGACGATGTCGACGATCCCAATGATCATCACCGCCATATCTCCCACCTCTATGGCCTCTTTCCGTCGAACCAGATCTCTCCCTACCGCACCCCGCAACTGTATACGGCCGCAAGGAATACCCTGATCCAGCGCGGCGATGTGTCGACGGGCTGGAGCATGGGCTGGAAGGTCAACTGGTGGGCGCGGATGCTCGACGGTAACCATGCCTATAAACTGATCCAGACGCAGCTCTCGCCGCTAGGGGTGAACCCGGAGGGTGGGGGAACCTACACCAACCTGTTCGACGCTCACCCGCCTTTTCAGATCGACGGGAACTTCGGCTGCACCTCCGGGATCACCGAAATGCTGCTCCAAAGTTCGGACGGCGCCGTCCACCTTCTCCCCGCCTTGCCCGACGCCTGGCCCTCCGGCAGCATCCAGGGTCTCCGCGCGAAAGGCGGCTTCGACGTCGAAGACCTTCAATGGAAGGACGGCAAATTGACCCGTCTCGTCATTCGCTCAAGACTCGGCGGCAACCTCCGGCTCCGCGTACCCAATGCACTGCGCTCCGCCGCCGGCGCCCTGCAAGCCGCTTCGGGAACCAATAAAAACCCTTTTTATCGCACGGAAGAGACTCCCCAGCCGCTGATCTCACCCGATGCGAAACTCTCACCAACAAATCCAAAGCCGGTTGTGCTCTATGATATCGCCACGCAACGGGGAAAGACCTATACCTTCCTGGCAGACAGCGCCGCCGGCAACCCCGCCGCCGGCAACCCCGCCGCCGCGGCAGGCAATCCCGCCGCCGCAGAGCGTCTGCGCATCGAATCACCCAACCGCCGCATCGTCGCCGGTCTGTACTGTACCCAAGGCGGCGATAAAGGCGACTGGTACCTCGACCTCGCCGGCATGATCCCAAAGATCCCCCTTGGACTGGTACGCAACGACCAGGCCTTCCAGAATCACCTTCAATTCATAAAAGCCGGCAAGCCGCTGGCCATCGACGAACAGTACACAGCCCCGCATGGCAAACGGTCCAATTGCCACAACAGGGCCAACGAGGTGACGGTCCTGTTCGAGAACGAAGAACGGTCGAAGCTCGAGCTGGTGATTCGCGCCTACGACGACGGCCTGGCCTTCCGCTACCGCTTCCCCGGCGCCGCCGATTCCCTCACCGTAAAAGACGAAGGGACGGCCTATACCATCGCCCCCGGCACCACCCGCTGGATGGAGAAATGGAACCCCGCCAATGAAGGGCTCTATAAGGTCATGAACGATGACAGCATCCGGCAGGATTGGTCATACCCCGCCTTGTTCAACATCCCCGGATCCGACAAATGGTTCCTTATCCATGAAGCGGACCTGGACCGCTCTTACTGCGGGTCCAAATTGAGCAATATCGCCGGCGGCAACAGCTATAAGGTCACCTTCCCCGACCAAAAGGACGGCAGGGGCCTTGGCGCCTCAACTCCGGCTATCCACCTGCCCTGGCAATCGCCCTGGCGGGTGATCATCGCCGGCAACCTCGCCGACATCGTCGGTTCCACCCTGGTAGAAGATCTCTCACCTCCCTCCATCGTCAAAAAAACGGATTGGATCAAACCCGGCCTCGTGTCCTGGAACTACTGGTCGCACAACCACGGCACCAAAGACTATAAAGTAGTATGCGCATTCACCGACCTGGCGGCAAGGATGCACTGGCCCTACACGTTGTTCGACTGGGAATGGGACGCCATGGGAAACGGCGGCAACCTCGAAGCCGCGGCGAAATACGCCCTCTCCAAAGGCGTACGGCCCCTCATCTGGTACAATTCCGGCGGCCCGCACACCTACGTCATGGCTACACCCCGGGACCGGATGCTAACGCATGAAAACCGTGTAGAGGAATTCCGAAAACTGAAAGAGCTGGGGTTTGTGGGGGTAAAGGTCGACTTCTTCGAAAGCGAGAAACAGGACATGATCCGCTACTATCTCGACATCCTCGACGACGCCGAAAAAGCGGAGATGATGGTTTATTTCCACGGTTGCCTCGTTCCAAGGGGCTGGTCCCGCACCTGGCCCAATCTGATCACATGCGAGGCGGTCCGCGGCGCGGAATGGTACAACAACGGCCCGGATTTCACCCTGTCGGCGCCGGAGCACAACTGTACGCTTCCCTTTACCCGCAATGTGGTCGGCCCCATGGATTATACTCCAGTCACTTTTACGAACTCCCAATTCCCCCACGTCACCTCCTACGGCCACGAGCTGGCACTGAGCGTGGTGTTCGAATCCGGGCTTCAACACCTGGCCGATCGGCCCGATGGCTATGACAGCCTCCCGGAACCCGCCCGGCAATTTCTCATGCGGGTACCAAACGCCTGGGACGATACCCGCCTGGTGGATGGCTACCCCGGTCAGGACATTATCCTCGCCCGCCGCAAAGGAGAAGACTGGTGGCTGGGTGGCCTCAACGGCACGATCCGCGAAAAGACAAAAAAACTGCGGTTCGGATTCCTGCCCACAGGCTCCCAATTCCATCTGACACTCATCGCCGATGGCGAACATGACAAAGCGCTTGCGACCAGCGACCGGCTGGTAGACAATACAAGCGAAGTAGAGGTGAAGCTGCTCCGCCGGGGCGGTTTTGCCGCGACACTAACTCCCGTACACGCTTCAAACTGATGCATATGCCAAAACGAATGAAATTACTCATCGCAGGACTGTTTTTTTTCGCCACGGGTATCGGACAAAACACGGGTACCGGACAAAAATTGCCCTACCAGGATCCCGGATTACCCTCCGAACAACGGGCGAAAGATCTCATCTCCCGGCTCACGCTTAAAGAAAAGGCCCTGCTGATGCAAGACCAGTCTCCCGCTATTCCCCGCCTTGGGATCAAAAAGTTCAACTGGTGGAGCGAAGCCTTGCATGGCCTGGCCAATAACGACAGCGTCACCGTATTCCCCGAACCCATTGGCATGGCGGCGTCCTTCGACGATTCCCTGGTCTACCGGATATTCGACGCCGTTTCCGACGAGACGCGCGCCAAATACAACGAGGCGATGAAAAGGGGCCAGGAGAACCGGCGCTTTTTAAGCCTCTCCGTCTGGACACCCAATATCAATATCTTCCGCGACCCCCGCTGGGGTCGTGGCCAGGAGACTTACGGCGAAGACCCCTATCTGATGTCGCGAATGGGTGTCTCCGTCGTAAAAGGATTGCAAGGTCCCCCGAACGCAAAGTACCGCAAGCTCCTGGCCTGCGCCAAACATTTCGCCGTGCACTCGGGGCCCGAATGGAGCCGCCATGCACTGAATGTGAATAGTGTGGATCCCCGCGAACTCTGGGAAACCTACCTGCCGGCCTTCAAATCGCTCGTCACCGAAGCCGGCGTCCGCGAAGTGATGTGCGCCTATCAACGCATCGACGACGAACCCTGCTGCGGCAACAACCGGTTGTTACAGACCATCCTCCGCGATGACTGGGGCTTTAAATACATCGTCGTCTCGGACTGCGGCGCCGTAACCGATTTCTATACCAGCCACAAGGTCTCCTCCGACGCCGTGCACGCCTCCGCAAAGGCCGCCCTGGCCGGCACGGACGTGGAATGTGTCTGGGCCGGCTATGCCTTCGCCAATCTCCCCGACGCCGTCCGAAAAGGCCTGATCACCGAAAAAGAGATCGACAAACATCTGCTACGCGTTCTCGGGGGCCGGATGGATCTCGGCGATTTCGACGATGACGCCCTTGTACCCTGGACAAAAATACCGGCCTCAATAATTAATAACCCGCAACATCGCCAACTCGCCCTCGACATGGCCCGCGAATCGATGACGCTCCTCCAGAACAGGGACAATATCCTTCCCTTGAGCAAACGGATCCCTAAAATAGCCGTCATCGGCCCCAATGCCGACAACGAAACGATGTTATGGGGTAATTACAACGGCAAACCCATCCGAACGATCACCCTCCTCAATGGCGTCCGGTCGAAGGTCAACCCGCAGTCGGTCTTCAGCGACAAAGCCTGCGACCTGGTCGAGAACAAAGTAACGCAAAGCTATTTCTCAAAGACATTGATCGACGGGAAACCGGGATTTAAGGCCACCTACTGGAACAACAGGGACAGGTCAGGCAATAGTGCGGCGACTGCCCGGATCGTCAATCCCATCAAACTGACGACGGCGGGTGACCACGAATTCGCATCGGGCGTCAAACTCGTCGATTTCTCCGCCACCTATGAAACGGAATTCGAAGCGCCCGAGTCGGAAGAGATCGTATTCAAATGCGGCGCCACCGGTCATTTCGAATTGTTTGTCGACGGCGTCTCGCTGGCGCGCTACAACAACTGGCGAACCCTCCCGTCCAGGGTCCCCTTTAAGGTCGAGAAAGGAAAGAAGTATACGATCACGATCCAGTACGCCCAGCTGAACAACTGGCAGGCCAACCTTGAATTTGACTTTGGAAAGGAGATGGACATTGATTTCTCCTCGCTGATAAACAAATTAAAAGGAGTGGACGTCGTGATCTTCGCGGGTGGCCTCTCCACCTTGCTGGAAGGAGAGGAAATGCCCGTGCATTATCCCGGTTTCAAAGGTGGCGACCGAACCGATATCCAACTGCCGGAAGTACAACGGAATTGCCTCAAGGCCCTGAAGGCCGCCGGCAAAAAAGTCATCTTCGTGAATTGTTCCGGGTCTGCCATCGCATTCACACCCGTGCTGGAGAATTGCGACGCCATCCTCCAGGCCTGGTACGGCGGCGAATCCGGCGGCCAGGCCGTGGCCGACGTGCTGTTCGGCGATTACAATCCCTCCGGTAAGCTGCCGGTAACGTTTTATAAAAACTCCGGGCAGCTAAAGGATTTTGAAAGCTATTCGATGAAAGGCCGGACCTACCGCTACATGTCCGACGCACTTTTCCCCTTTGGATTCGGATTGAGCTACACCGGCTTTTCCATCGGGGATGCCGATGCCCGCAAAAAGGTCCTGACAAAAGAGGACAGCCTTTCGCTTGCCATTCCCGTGTCCAATACGGGTAAAAGGACGGGGACGGAAATAGTACAGGTATATGTCCGCAAAACGGACGACAGCAGCGGATTGCTAAAGACCCTGCGCGGGTTCAGCCGGGTGACCGTACCCGTCGGAAAGACCATGGTCACGACGATCACCCTCCCATACCGCGCCTTTGAATTTTATAACGATCAAAAAGGGGAGATGTGCGTCACTCCCGGCGAATACGACATATGGTATGGGAACAGCTCAGCGGACAAGGACCTGAAGCCGATCCGCATCACCGTGAAAGAGTAAGTAAAACCGTCACCTCATAAGGCTTGTATGCTTTCGCCCTGCTGTACCCCGGCATGCTTTCGCTGCAAGCTGCTGATCGCCTCGAATTCTGAGGCCAGCCCGGTGCTGAGTCTCTCAAAAACGCCGAAATAATCGGCATAGACGGCATGATGCCGTTTGTCCGGGGAAAAAACATCCGGCAATTCCACCGTGCCGGCAGCCTCGTCAAGGGTCTTATAGATGCCCATTTCCGTCGCGCTCAAAAGGAAGGCGCCAAAGCTGACGCTATGGGACCGTTGTCGCGTACGCACAGGCCGGTTGAACATATCGGCCATCATCTGGGTCCAGAAAGGAAGCACTCCGAAGGTGCCGTTGACCGAGAGGCTTTTGATGTTCCGCTGCTCACCGAGGATCTTCCCAATGCTGTACATCTCATAGAGAATGCCCTCGATAGTGGCCCTTATGAAATGCTGACGTTCGTGCTTGATATTAAGACCGAAGTAAGCTCCCCGCGCATCCGCATTCCAGATCGGAGCGCGTTCCCCGATAAGATAAGGCAGGAACAACAGTCCGTCGGAACCTGCCGGCACCTTGGCGGCCTCTTCGATCAGCAACTGCATGCTGCTCTCGATGTCGTAGGGATTGGCGAAGTCCCCAAACTGCCGGGTGAACCATTCGAAGATATTACCCCCGTTGTTGGTCGGGCCGCCCGATACATAACAGTTCTCCGTCAGCAGATAGTTGAAGAAGCGCATTTGCTCGTCCTTCAACACCCTGGGCCCCATCACTCTTACCGCTCCGCTGTCTTCGATGGTAATGGTTGCCTTGCCTTCCCCCAGGACGCCGTCTCCGAGTGTAGCCATACAGCCATCGCTGGATCCGACGAGGATTTTTGTATCCGCCGGCAGGTTCAACGATTGCTGATAGGCTTTTTTCAATCTTCCTGCCGGGGTGAAGATGGGCGCCAGGTCGGGCAGCCTGTCTGGTGTGATGCCCGCATACTTCAGCGCATCCTCCTCCCAGCCGATAGCATGGATGTTCATCAGGCCCGTCGCCGAGGCGATGCTGTAGTCTACCTTATACTCACCCGTGAACTGGTGGATGATATAGCTCTTGATCGAAAGGAATTTCGCCGCGAGGTTGAAACGCTCTTGATCATGGTGCCGCATCCAGGTTATCTTCAACAGCGGCGACATGGGATGAATGGGCGTCCCCGTGGCCGTATACAGGCTTTTGCCAAGCGCCGACGCCCGCAATTCCTGGGCTTCCTTCCTGGCCCTGTTGTCGGCCCAGGTAATGGCATTGCCCAGCGGGCTGCCATTCTTGTCGACAGCCAGCACGCTGTGCATGGAGGCACAGAAGCAAATGGAAGCTACTTTGTATTTCTTCGGATGGATATACTCGTTGAGGAGGTTCTTCAGCAGGTATAGCGTGGTAATGAATATCTGCTCAGGGTCCTGTTCGCTGTAGTCGGGTTCGGTGTGAAAGGTGGGATGGTGGCCCTTCATCGAACCGATGACGCGCCCGTCGAGGTCGAAGGCAAAGACCCTTACCCCGTTGGTCCCTAACTCAATTGTGATGATGCATTGCATGTTGACATTATTGGTTACGCAAATGATTTTTTCTGAATTCGCTGGGTTTATAGCCCGTAAGTTTCCTGAACGTCGTCGAGAAATGCTGGGACGAGTAGAATCCCGTGTCCAGCGCAATGTCGGTGACACTGATCTCCGGCTGTTTCAACAGCTTGATCGCTTCCGAGATCCGGATATTGATGAGATAGTTGATAGGTGAAAAGCCGGAATAGCTTTTTACCCTTTCGTTGAACAGCGTGGTGCCCAGGCCTACCAATGCCGCCATTTCCTCTACGGTCCATTGATGCGCCAGGTTGCGCCGCAGTATTTCCTCGAGGTGCAGGAAGGTCTTCGGAAAGTCCCGGCCGGAATGATGCTGTCTCGTCATTTGCCGGGTGACCTGTATCAACAGCTCGTCCAGCTGATGATTGACCCGGGCCTGGTAGCCTATCTCCTGGCCGAATAGCTCCGTATAAATGCATTTGATGATTTTCCCCGCGTCGGCGAACCTGGTCAGCACGGGACGGTTGCTCATCGACAGGATATTGCCGATCGCCGCGCCTTCAGTATCGGCGAGGCCGCTCCAATTGCCCGGCTGAAGCCCACCGCTGTCCTGTTTTTGTACCGCGATATGTATCCAGGAAAAGGCGCCGATATCCAGAACGCTGTTTTCGCTGCCCAGCGAAACATCGGGTAGAATAAGCGCGCTGTCACCGGGAAGAAGTTCATAGGTCTGGTTGCCGATACGCCATTCGAAACGGCCTTCCAGGATGCAATACATCCGAAGGCCTTCTGTTGCAGTGCTGAGAAAAGTATTGAGCTGGATAGAGCCATTCTTTTTTATACCCACTTCCATGATATGCGGGAACAAGCGTAATTCCGCCGACCTGCCGTGCTGTAGGACAAACTGATTCATATGGCGCTATAAAGAAAGGGAATTTATTCGTCAGGGATGTACAAAATTCAACATTGTTCTATTTTGGAAGTTTGAACAGGGAATACCGGCTAATTTGGGGATTCTTCAACAAAACAACTGGCTATATGAAAAACACCTCCAGGAGCAGCCATGCCCGCCGCCGGCTATGGCTATCCTTTTTTCTACTCACGCTCTTCTCTGCGGCACAAGCACAAACCGTCACCGGTACCGTATCGGATGAAAAAGGTACGAAACTTTCAAATGTCTCGGTCATGATAAAAGGCCGGAGCCAGGGGACCACTACGGGCAACGACGGCAGGTTCAACATCGCCGCCCCGGGAAACGCCACCCTGGCCTTTACCTTCGTTGGGTATAAGAACCAGGAAGTCGCCGTCTCAGCCCGCACGACGATCGATGTCGTCATGACCGCCCTCGACCGGAATCTCGACGAGGTGATCGTAACGGCGCTTGGAATAAAAAAGCAGTCCCGCGGTCTCGGCTATTCCGCTACCAACGTAAAACCCGAAGAGCTGACGATAAATCGTACCGCCAATGTCATAAACGCCCTGCAAGGTAAAGTGGCGGGGGTGAATATCTCGTCCCTTGGAACAGGCCCCGGCGGCACGTCCAAGATCCGGATCCGCGGCCAGTCTTCGCTTTCAGGCCAGAACAACCCGCTGATCGTCATCAACGGGGTGCCCGTGGACAATACCAACTTCAACGATAATACCATTGGCGTGAAAGGGGGCGGGGTCTTTGCCGATGGTGGCGACGGCCTGTCAAGCATCAACCCGGACGATATCGAAAGCATGACGATTTTAAAAGGGGCGCCCGCATCGGCGCTGTACGGGTCCCGGGCCAAGGACGGCGTTATCATGATCACGACAAAGACCCGGGGCAAGACAAAAGGCATTGGGGTCACGTACAATCTGAACTACACGAACGATACGCCGCTGGATTATACCCACTACCAAAACCAATATGGACAAGGCGAGAACGGCGTACGCCCTACCACCCCAAACCCGACTTCGGGGGAATGGTCGTTCGGGGAAAGATTTGCACCCGGAATGACCCAGGTACTCTTCAACAACGTTGTCGTGCCCTACCGGCCCCAGGGCAGCCGTATCAAGGCTTTTTACCGGCATGGGCAGAACGTGGCCAATACCGTGGCGTTCGATGCCAGCGGCGAGAAGGGCGGCATGCGGCTCTCGCTCAACAACACCGACAATCAGGGCATTATGCCCAACAATACCTTTAACAGGAAGTCGATGAACCTGGGTTTCAGCTATAACCTGTCCGAACAACTGGCGATGACGGGCAGTGTCAACTATTCCCGGGAGGTCAATAAGAATCCGCCGAATATCGCCAACCAGGATAACAGCATTCCCACCACGCTGATGGCCTTATCCACCTCGATGCCGCTGAGTACGCTGAATGCCAACAAGTCCGACGCCGCGGGCAACGAATATCCCTGGTCCAGGTTCACCAATCGCACCAATCCTTACTGGGTCCTGGCAAACCAATTCCACAATATCAAACGGGACCGCATCTTCGGAAATGTGGCGTTGAAATACAACTTGCTGTCCTGGCTTAGCCTGCAGGGCCGGTTCGGCCAGGACTACTGGTCACGCGATGAGGACGTGGATAATTTCCCCACGGGGCAGGCCTCGAGAGCCGCGGCGCCCCCCGGGTTCGTCAACGGGCTGTACACCCAGGAGTCGCGGCGGTTCCGGGAAACGAATCTGGACTTCCTCTTAAATGCCAACAAGAAGTTCGGCGATCTCGAGGTCAACTGGAACGGCGGCGGCAACCAGATGCGCCGGCGCATCGATGTCAACAATGTCCAGGTCACCGACTTTATCATCCGGGGTTTGTACACGGTGCAGAACGGCCGGGCCAAAGACCCCGTCTACACCCTGAGCCAGCAGGGCGTGAATTCATTATACAGCTCCGCCGAACTCAACTGGCGACGGACATATTATCTCACCGGTACCATCCGTAACGACTGGTTCTCTACCTTATCGAAGGCCAATCGGAGCATTGTATACCCGTCCGTATCCGCCAGCTATATCTTTTCGGAACATTTGCCCGGTGTCCGTTGGTTAAACTTCGGTAAGCTGCGGGCAGGATATGCGGAAGTAGGCAGTGACGGCGACGTGGCGCCTTATTCTGATCAGCTATTCTATACCGTGAACGCGAATTTTATCAGCAATCCCAATGGAGTGCCCGTACCCGTGGGTACCAGCAATATCAGCAACGGAGTGACCGGCACCACCCTGCCCAACCCCAGGCTGCGGCCAAGCCGGGTTTCCGAGACCGAGATCGGCCTGGAACTGCGGATGTTCGACAACCGGGTAAACCTGGATCTGGCCGCATATAGAAAGATCACCCGGGACCAGATCGTCTCCGCCCAGATATCCGATGCTTCCGGCTATTTTAATACCCCGATCAACAGCGGCAAGAGCCGCAATTATGG
>Ga0105239_10004455_pt1 | contig 16741 bp, 10 predicted proteins | sample KBSC44metaG_FD_92761 | JGI IMG/M metagenome (GOLD analysis project Ga0105239, IMG submission 92761) | Corn rhizosphere microbial communities from Kellogg Biological Station, Michigan, USA - KBS C4-4 metaG | ecosystem: Host-associated > Plants > Roots > Rhizosphere > Soil | place: Michigan, USA...
GAACAAAAAACCCGTCGTCAACGCCTCGCAGGTATTCCCCCTCCCCTCCGGCCGTCACACCTTCTTTCTCCGCATGCAACCCTACGTCCATGCGATCCCGGTAGCCCTTTGGGAAAAGAACAGTTACCAGCTGAAGGCCAGCCGGGAAAAGCTCTACTATGGGGTCTACTCCGGTCTGTTGCTCTTCGCCATCGCGATCAATCTCTTTCTCTTCTATACCTTCCGTCGCCGCTATTATCTCAACTACTCGGTCCTCGTGGCGCTGTATATCCTCAGTTCGGCGCTCGTCATGGAAGGGTATGCCGTCTATTTCTTCCCCACGATCCATCTGATGTTCTGGTACCGGCTGGTCCCCGTGCTCGACATGCCCGCGCTGCTGTTCTATTGCCTGTCCTTCCTCGAAGTAAAACGTTATTCCCCGCGGCTCTACCGCCTCGTCAACGGCTTCAGCTTCGCGCTGCTGGCCTATATCGTCGCGCTCGAATTCCTTCCCCTAATGCCCGTTCTCATAGCCAACCAGGCTCTCGCCCTGGTGGTCTTTATCCTTGCGATCCTTCTCGGCGTCCAGACAGGCCGGAAGGGCAACAAGCTGGGGTATTATTTCGTCGTCGCCTATTCCATCTGGTTCGTCCTCATCAATCTCGAGCTGGTGTATATCCAGACGGGCCGGCCCCCGCATATCGGGCCCATTAGTTATGTGAGCACGGCTATCTTTATCGAGGCCTTCCTGCTGGCCTGGCTGCTGATCCAGCGCTTCCGCTGGGAGAAACAGGAGGATCAGCGCCTGCAGGTGCTGATGCAGGGGCATATCAACAAGATGCACCGGGAGTTCCAGCACGCCATCTTCAGCTCGAAGCTGGAGATCCAGGAACAGACCTTCCAGGAGATCAGCCAGGAGATACACGATAACATCGGTCAGATCCTCAGCCTGGCCAAGCTCCACATCGCCACGATGGAGGCCGGCAATAATCCGGTCCTCGCGGGCAAGATCCGCGAGGCGAAGACCCTGATCACAAAGGCCATCTCCGATCTCCGCAGCCTGTCGCATCGATTGAACACAGGGTATATAAATGAAGTAGGCTTCGACACGGCCGTCAAGCGCGAGTTGGATACCATCCGCCGCTCGGGCGTTTATGCCACCGAATTGATCATCGACGGCAAACCCCACCGCTTCGATCCGCAAAAGGAGCTGATCCTGTTCCGCATCGTGCAGGAGCTGCTGAACAATATCATCAAGCACGCCGGCGCGAAGACCATCACCGTGACGCTGGCCTTCGACGAAGCATCCCTGCAGGTGGAGATCCGCGATGACGGCCGCGGCTTCGACCGCAACAACTTTGACACGAATGCCGGAGGTCTAGGTCTCAAAAGCATGCATCACCGCGCCGGCCTGATCGGCGCCGAATTCGAACTCACCAGCCTCATCGGCTCGGGTACCACGGCCACCATCCGGCTGGCCCTTAAAACAACCACAGAAACAGCGCCGGCCGTGCCGGAAAAAAACAGTACACTATGATGAAAAAAGAGATATCCGTCGTCCTGGTGGACGATCACATCAACTTCCGCAACGAACTGGCCACCGTCATCGACAGCTTCGCCGAATTCGTCGTGCCCTGGCAGGCCGACAATGGCAAACAACTGATCAAACAATTGACCCAGCATACGCTCCCCGATATCGTGCTGCTCGACATCAACATGCCCGAGATGGATGGCTTCGAGACCGCCGCCTGGCTGAAAGCCCATCACCCCGAGGTGAAAATCCTCGCCATCTCCACCTGGGACAATGAAAAGACGATCAACCGGATGCTGAGCCTGGGGGCTTGCGGGTTTGTCCTCAAGGACATCGAGCCGGTGGAGATGAAGGCCGCGCTGCTCGGCGTGGCAGACCGATAGAAAATACCGTGTTTTTCCCGTGCATGAGCCTGTACGCGAAGGTTACCTTTACGGTGAACCTAATTCATCATGTATTAAATTGACATCTATGGCTCCCAAACCCCCTGTAACAGACGTTCCCGCCAACCATTTCGCCGTTTTAGAGGGAAATCTTATCCCGAAGGACGCACAAGCCACGACCCTCACCTTTAAGCCCGTGGGGGATGGAAATCATGTCACGGTCTGCTTATGCTTTACATTCAAACCGAACATTCTAACCCCGGGTCCCTTGCCGCAGGATGGCAAAGCTTACGGAGTGTTCCCGATGAACAGTCCGCTCACGCTCACCAACGATGCGCCGGTGCTCAAGGCTACTACCGACAGCAATTCCAATCTGGCCGCCATCGCCTCCGTGCAGGAGCTGAAAATGACCAGTGGGGACAAGGGCGAACGCGGCATTGCCCTTATGTAGAAATGGCTGAAAAAAGGCTTTATTTAGCCAATGGTGAGACCATATAGCTTGAAAAGCAGGTCTTTCCATTGGCTAAATTCGGTTGTCAACAACTCGTCCGATTTGGCGTTGTCGATGGCGTGTTCGTCGGCGGCCCTGGCTTTTGGGAAAAAAATGCTATAACCGGTAGGGGTCTTTCCCGTACTTACATCCACCGCCGGGGCATAGTTCAGGAAGAACCATTTGTCCCCGATAAACCGGGGTTGGAGCATGGGAAGATCATTTTGTGCCGATGCCTGTACGGCCTGCGCAAGGGTCCGGAAGTCGGAATCGGCTACCGTTTCCTGCAATTGGTCGGATGCCGCATAGAGGTAATAAAGATAGTTGGGAAGGTCCACCATGGGTGCAACGGTGACCGTAAAATCCAGCGATAGGTTGCGGATGAACTGCATCCAATAAAATTCCGGTCCATTGGCGTCGCGGGTGACAAACACATTCAGCATGCCGATCAGGGACTTCAACTGTTTTATCAATTTGTCGAGCGGAGAGTCCTGGCCGGCCGGATAATCCAGCTGAGCCGCCATCAGGGACCGGTAATCGATGGTCTCGGGATGAACGGTATTCAACTCGGCAGCCCGCTTCCTTAAAAACGCATTGTGGCTGGACGAGACCACCAGGTTGGCCATTTTTTTCGCGTCGTCCGGCGACACCGAACCATCACACGCCGCCTGCAGGATATCCCGGTAATTGAGGCCCGGGCAATCGATATTGGATTCCGGCGCCACGAGGAATTTCACCGTGTTGCGCAGGCTGTACAGCGTATGCAAATTCATCATCCAGCAATTCATCATGGCGACAACCCCCACCTTCCTGTCTCCGAGCCAGGTCTTCAACACCTGCGCGAGTTCCCGGTTCATCAGGATCTCGGGCGCGCCGTCCGTGGGTAAGGCAATCGCCGGCACTTTTTGCTGATCCAATTGATGTTTCAGGCGTTCCCGGAGGTCTTCCGATAAGCTGGCCACCACCTGCCCGGGCGGAAGAGAAGCATAATATTGCTGGTCGAATTCCAGCCGCCGGCCTTTGCCGGCATCGGTTGCAAGCCGGGCAAACCTCGTGTTCTTTCCATCTTTCAAAAGATCGACAAAAAATGCCGACGCCTCATCCTCGGCCACGATGCGATGAACCGTTTCCCCGAAGGACAGGGTAACGGACGGCTTTTCGGCCATCTTCTGTTTGACAAATTTGGTGAAGTCGCTGTTTTCCGACGCCTTATCCCAAAAGATCTTTAAATAGGGGAACTGGTCCAGCTGATGCATGATAGATGTCCGGACATCCGGATTATCTCCGTCCTTTTCATCATCCCGGAAGATCCCAAAGCCGGAACCATGATCCCAGGTAATGAGGAGGATCTCTTCCTGATCCCTTGGCTGCGTCCTCGCCAGCACAGGAGTCAATTTCTGCACCTGTTGCAGCAGATGCCCGCGCGGGTCCACGCTTCCAATGGGTCCTTTGAACCGCTGCAACGGGAGCGCCTGGTCAAATCCATTGAGTGTCTCCCCGCCGGTCCGTGGCCGCATCTTGAAAAACACGGTCATTTCCTCGACGATGAACTTCCCCTGCGAGGGTTCGAATTGAAAGCGGATCCCATCCATGATGACGAAAAGCCGGGCCCGGTCCTTGGTTAACGGGCAGTTAAGAACGTCGCCAAACAGGGCATTCAGCTCGGTTTTCATGCTTTCATTCATCGAAAACGATCCGTCATCCCTAAAATCTGCATATATTAGGAATATTATAAGCCAACTCTTATCCTGATGAGACATAACCTTACTTTTTTATTGTTTTTATTTGGATGTCAAACTTGGGCGCAAAATAAAGAGCCGGTACTGATCAGGAAATACACTCAAAAAGACGGCATCAACAGCTACAATATCCGGCGGGTAACGGAAGACGAATGGGGCTTCATCTGGATCGGAACACAGGATGGGCTTTCCCGGTTTGACGGGAAGAACTTCTCCATCTACACCAAAAGCGCGCCTCCACGCAGAAAGATATGCGGGTCCGATGTCCGGGAGATCGTTGCCGACGGCAAGGAACACCTCCTTTGGGTGCTTCCCGACGATGTCGGCATCAATGCCATCAACACCCTTACCGGGGATGTCGTGAAGACCGTTCGTATCCCCTACTCCAATGGAGAGGATTGGAACATCTGCATGACAAAAGACGGCGACTATCTCTGGATCGGCACCTTCGCGGGGGTCAAACTCTACAATATCCGTTCCCGCCATTTCGAACGCCTGCCGGCGATCAGGGGCGATACCAGCAATCCTGTCGAATTCGAGGTACGCAGCATCACCCGGGACAGCCAGGGCAACCTCTGGGTGGCCTATTCCGGCCACGGGATCGTTATCTACGACGGCCCTACAAAGGCGATACTACGAACCATCCCGGTGTCCGCCCTCAATGATCATCTTCATAGCCATAGCATCCGGTTCCTGAAGGGCATCGAAGCAACGCCCGGCACGATGCTCTTTGCCACCAATCAGGGCCTTCGGAAGATCGGGTTCGATCGCCTTTACACCCTTTCTATCGACAATGAACCCTGTAAAGCCTTTCCCCGCCTTGCCACCGAGCCTCTGGAATGGCTGGCCCGCAGGAAAAAGGATATCCTCATTGCCGGTTACAGCGGGCTCATTGCCCTGGACACCACTCTGCGATCCGGCAGCCTCCTGCAGGAACACGTCGGGGCAAGCGATTCGAAATGGCTCGACGCCGTACAATGCGTTTTTGCCGATCACAACGGGAACACCTGGTTGGGCTGCCAGGAAGGGCTTGGTTTCATCAATGGCAAAAGGACTCCCTTCGACCCCTATGTATACGATCCCATTTCCAATCTCAAGCTGGATCATGTTCGCAGCCTGCTTCCCTTGCCCAATGGCGATATTCTGGCGGGCCTGCGCAACGGCATCGTTCATATCGATCACAATAACCGCACTTTCACCCTCTATGACCAACCCCATCTCTATCATCATCTTTTCGAAGATCCCAACGGTCGGATCGTCGCTTCCCGGTTTGATGGGCTCTTCGTCTTTTCCAACGGGCGGCCGGTTCCTATCGCGAAGGTATATCCTGAATTCAAGGGTTTCGACGGAATATCGGTCAACAGCCACATTTTTCTCGATGACAGCCTCGTCGTCCTCGGCACGGAAAGCAACGGCGGCATCCTCCTTTGGAATCACGCCCGGAACACCGTCCGGCGGATCCACAAGGGCGCCGGCAAAGATGTCCTCTTTTCAAATATCGTCAACAACATCTACCTCGACTCTCTTCATAGACTCTGGGTACTTTCCGACAATTCGATCAGCCTTCTCTCGCCCGGCCTTACGAAAAGCCGCGAATTGACCCTGCCTTTCAACCTATTCTTCGACATGTGCGAGGCCGGGGGCGACTACTTCATCGCCGCCTATGGGTCGGGGATCCTCCAGCTCGACCCATCGTTCCGGTTACGCCGGGTGATCAACTCCGCCGGCGGCCTGGCCAACGACGGCGTGTACCAGGTTTATAATTTGTCCGATCGCCGGCTGCTCGTCACCACCAACAACGGCATTTCCCTCGTTGACCTTCCTTCGGGGCGATGCGCCAATTACACGGCCGTAGACGGTCTGCATTCCGACGGCTTCGAGGAGGTCTGCGGCTGCCGGAAAGGCGGCCTTATCTATGCGGGTGGCCTCAACGGCTTCACCGTGATCGATCCTTCTGCACTTACCACCGACACGGTCCCGCCGAAATTCTACTTTACCGGCATCCATACTCAGCTAAAGGACACGACACAGGACACTACCAATCTTCGCATGACCACGCTCACCATCCCGAACAACTGGCTTCAAACCACCGTCAGCTTCACGGGGATACACTATGCAAACCCCACCTCCGTACATTACCAGTACCGCATCCTGGAACAGGACAGTACCTGGCTGAACCTGGGAACCCTGTCTTCTCTCAACCTGGTAGGCCTTGCACCGGGAAATTATACCCTGGAGGCAAGGGCCTTTACGGAAGCGCGGTATCCTTCGCCGCCCGCCCGGTTTCATCTTATCTTCAATCCGAAATGGTATGAGACCCTCTGGTTTCAGTTCGGCCTCCTCCTCACCGCCGGGCTTCTCCTATATGCTCTTTACCGCTTTCGCATCAACGAGATGCGCAAACAACAACAGATCCGGTCCGGCATTGCCAGCGATCTGCATGACGATATCGGCAGCCTCCTGAATTCCGTAAAGGTGTTCTCTCATTTGGCGCGGACAGACCCTTCGGCAGCCGAGCATTTCCGGAACATCGACGAGACCCTCGTCCAGGCCAATACGGGTCTTCGGGACATGATCTGGGTCCTCGATAACTCGGAAGATACGATCGGCGAGCTCATGGATCGCATCCGAAAACACGCCTTGCCCATTACCACCGCCTGTGGGATCACCCTGAGCTACTCCTTCGACGTTCCGGACAAACAGGCCGCAGTATCGAAGACGGAAAAACGCAACCTCCTGCTGATCGCCAAGGAGGCCATTAACAACAGTATCAAGTATTCCGGTTGCGGCATGATCTCGATAGCCTGTACACAGGGCCGCAATGGGTTTTGCCTGCGGATCGCGGACGACGGACGGGGATTCGATCCCGGCGAGCCGCTCCACGGAAATGGGCTCCGCAACATGAAAGAGCGCGCCACGCAGATCCGCTATCATTGTCACATCGAGTCTTGCCTCACGAAAGGCGTCGCCATCACGGTCACAAAATAAATTCGTGCCTTACCGGTCCGGCCGGCCGCGGCCGGATATCTTACCGCTCCATCCGGATCAGCTTCAGCCGGATGCCTTCCAGCACCATTCCGACCCGGCTTTGCACCTTCAGTTTCTCGAAGATGGACTCCCGGTACCCGTCGATGGTTCGTTCGGAAAGATTCATCCGGCCCGCGATCTCTTTATAGGTCCATTCACTGCAAGCCAATTGTAGGAATCTCAGTTCCTTGTCCGAAAGCCGGGAGTCGTCCCGCCGGGAATGCTGTTGCGCCAGGCGGCGGCAGTTGATGTTCCAGCTATCGCCATTGTAAAACCCTGTATCTCTTACTTCCGAAAGGGCCCTTTCGAGCTCGATGGGGGCGATGCCCTTCAGCAGATAGGCACAGCAGCCGGCCTGCAACATGCTGATGATGGACAGATCATCATCGTTCATGGAAAGCGCGATCAGCCTGACCAGCGGATATTGTTTGGTTACCGCCTCTGCGATATGGACGCCATCGATCCCCGGCATATTGATGTCCACCAACAGGATATCCGGAACGGCGGGCAGGTTCGCCAGTCCTTTCAGCAAATATTCGCCGCTATGCGCCTCGATGATGGTCTCGAATCCGCCAAAACTATTCACCAGCCGGCCAAGCGAATGCACAAAGAGCTGATGATCATCAATAATCCCCACCGTGGTATTTGTTGGTCCCAACATAGATCGATATTACGACAAGGAAGATGCCCAATATACCGTGTTTTTCCCGTTTTTTCCGGCAACGGTATGTCCTATCTTGGTGACGTCAAATACACCCCCACCTTAAACCTTCCAAATGCTTAGCCGCATGAAAAAGAACCTCTTCTTCGCAGCCGTTCCGCTGGTCCTGCTTTGTTATCTTCCCTCGTTTACCAGCACCGGCCGGCCTTCGCCCCGAAAGGACTTTCCGGGCAGAGCTATCCTCTGTGCCGTGCCGGCGCCGGCGGCGATTGGTGCGATCCCATTCCTGCGCGACCCATCCGCGCCCAATGCCCCTTTTGTCAGGAGGAATGTCCGATCGCTGACCCCTGCTCAGATCGCTTCCATAAAAAAGGGCATTGCAGCCATGAAAGGGCTACCGGTGACGGATCCCACCAGCTGGCAATACCAGGCCGCCATTCATGGCACTCTGCTGACGCAAAATTTGCCGTCCTGGAATTCCTGCGAACATGGAAGCAATTTCTTTTTCTCCTGGCATCGGATGTATCTCTATTTTTTCGAGCGGATATTGAGGGCAAAGTCCGGCGACCCCAGGCTGACCTTGCCCTATTGGGACTACCAAACCAACCCCGTCCTCGCTCCTGCCTATACCGACCCCAGGCCATCCAATCCCCTGTACGACCCGACACGAAATGCCAGTATCAACGGCGGCGGCGCTTTACCCGCGGGTATCATGGTCTCCCTCACCAACTATATGAATACGGACATTCCCTATTATACTTTTAACGACGACATCCAGGGTCCGCATGGTTCCGTCCACGTGGCCATCGGCGGCAATATGGCTTCCGTGCCGACATCTGCGCTGGATCCCTGTTTCTGGCTGCACCACACAAATATCGACCGGCTCTGGCAGAAATGGCTGGGCCTCTGCGGAGGCCGGGCCAACCCCACAACGGATGCCGCATGGATGAACCAGGTATACACTTTTTTTGACGAAAACGGCAAACCCGTCACCATGAGGGGCAGCCAGATAGTGAACATCGCCGGCTCCCTGCATTATATTTACGATACACCGGGCTTGCCCACTTGTCCCCGGGTGCCTCCGATATGGCAAGCCTGGCGTTGGTCCAGGATCGAATTGCTTCGTATGCCAGCTCAACGGCTCGCCCTCGACAAACCGCTGACGACGGCGAACTTTAAGAATTCGGAATCCCAGGGACTGCGAGCTTTTTTGAAGACCAGGCAAAACGCCCGGTTTGCGCCGTCCAAGACAACGCCCAAAGACCAACTTTTCGTCGAACTCGGGGATATCAAAATAAGCCAGATGCCGGAAGGCATCGTGGAGCTATACCTCGATCTCCCCGCGGGCGTCCGGCCAAATCCGGCAAGCAAGTATTTCGTCGGTGTTCTCGATCTGTTCTCGCTCACTTCCCGGCATGCGCACGCCATGATGGCAAACGAATCGCAGATCCGGCTGAATGTAACCTCCACGGCTGAAAAGTTGGGGTTGGATCCGGCGAATCTCGCTCAATCCAATCTGAGTTTTTTCGTTCGGGGGAATAGCGTCGACAAAAAGGAAGTGCTCCCCAAGGCGGATATCAGTGTTGGAAAGATCGCCTTTTCGGTCGACCAGGCGAATAATTAAGTAATTTTGCAGGCAAGGAGGACCACCATGCGCCTCATGCTGATCACATTGTTGTTGTTGAGCGATACCGTGCTGATTGCCTTCAGCAAAGGCCCTTTTGAATTAGCGCCATCTCATCCCAATTGCACCGTTGCCCTGAAGATCATCCATCCCGTCAAAATAAAAGAAATAGGCTCGGCGTATTTGATCTTAGACGGAGTCCGGTTGATCTCGCCGCCGGACGGAGCGTACGAACTCTATTTAAGCCGGGATAAGTCCTCCCTTGCCCATCTCCAACCCACCGGCCCCGCGTTTATTTCGGTGTTGGATACGTATTCGCTGAATAGTCCGGGCGCAAAATCATCTATCCGTTTTGAAATAACAAAACGGTTGAAGACGCTTCTTGAGAAGGCAACTCCGGTGTGCTATGTTACTATCAGCTTTAAAGCCAATAGGCCCGCGAACACTCATCCCGCGGACAAACAGAAACATCAGGCGCCCAACAGCGGCCGGCTTCTGGTAACCTCTTTCCGGATCGTCACCTCATTACGGTCATAGGCCCCTCGCACAATCCATTCTTCACCGCAAAGATCACCGGCCCTGCCGTATTCCGCACCCTTTTTGAACCGAAGAGCTAGCGGTTGCGCCGGGGCAGGGTCACTTGCCCCATTTTTGCCGCACATACCGGTAGGCTCGCTTCTCTTCCTCCGTCTCCGGCTTCGCCATCGCCAGGTACCGCCGGTAATACTGCCGCGCCAGCACCGGACTGTGTAGCTCCGTCTCCGCGATGCGGCCACAGGTATAAAGGGCCAGCGGATCTTTAAACAAGTAATAGGCCGTGTCATAATGCGCCACAGCCTTTTTATACTCCCTTAGCGACTCGAAATTATCCCCCAGCCCGTCATAGTACCATTCCATCGTCGGGCTCTTGGCCTTCGCCAGGGCCTTATGCAGCAGGCTATTGCTACTGTCATAATTTTTCAATTTCGCCTCGGCCCGCGCCTCATAATAATACACCGCCTCGAGCTCGAGTCCCATATCCAGCATCCCCTCGCAGACCCGGATGCAATCCGGGTACTGCTTTAGATTATAATAGGACAGGGCCAGCCATTCCAGCGAGTTCACCGCCGGTTCGTTCAACTTCAACAGCCGTTCCCCCGGCGCCAGCACCGTAGCAAAATCTTTCTGCGCATAGCCGCTCCGCACCCGCAGTTTCAGCAGCGATACATTCATCGAGTCCCGCTCCAACGCCAGGTCGGTGATGCTGTCCGCCCGGTCATAGGCCTTGCCGTCGCAAAGCAGGTTCCCCAGGGCCACCACCGTCTTCACGTCCCCCGGCGCGAGGGCATACGCCTTATCCAGGTAGACCAATGCCGAGTCCGGCCGCTGTGCCCGGCCCCAAAGTTCTCCCGTCACCCGCCACCAGGCGGCCTTATGCGGCTGCAGGCCGATCAGCCGCTGCGCATATTCCCGCGCCGAACCCGGGTCAGTCGTCTCATTCAACAGCACGAGATAATGCAACGCCGTCACCGAATTCCCGTCGATCGTCAGCATGCGCTCATAACAGGCCCGGGCCCCCGCTTCATTGTCGCTCATATAATAGGCATATCCCGCATAGTTCAGCACCGGCGCGTTGTCGGAATCCGCCTGCAGCACGGGGGAAAGATAGTTCAACGCCTCATCGAATTGCTGGTCCTGAAACAGGTCCATTACCTTGCTCTTGTCGACGCCGCCGGCGAAATTCCCCGCGCCGGAATAGTCCTTGCCCTTTAAGGGAGAAGTGTCCGGGTCCCGCAACGCGGTCCAGGGTTCCTTCGGGCCGCCCATCGGCTGGGCAAAAACGGCGCATCCCGCCACAGCGGAAAAAAATAGACACAAAAAAGCCTTCTTCATAGTGATCCTAGTTTTGCGCGGAGATGCAAAACCGGCTACATTCCATAAAAACGGGCGTTGGCATTTTCCAGATTTACCGGCATAATCACAGGTACCCTGATTGGGTATTGGGTGAAATGAGCCGCCCCACCTCCTCCTTATAATTCCGCCCGATCGGTATCTGATGCTCCCCGATCAATATCCTGTTCCGCTCGATCCGCCGGATCTTATCCTTGGCCACAATAAAAGACTTATGCACCCGGATGAACGCTCCCTCCGGGAACAGCGGCAACACGTGCTTCACCGATCCCTTGATCACAATTTTCCCCATCCGGCCACCAGCCGCCGTATGGATGATCGCATAATCCTTCAACCCCTGGATATGCGTCACCTCCGCAAAGAACAGTTTGATCCGCTCCACCCCACTCTTCACAAACACATACTCCGGCGCCTGCCGGACAGCGCCTGCGGACGAGTCGCCGGCCCACGCGCCTTCGCCCCCCGGTTCCAGTCCCGCATCGTCGCGTCGAAGCGCCAAAAAATCCCTCACCTTCTCTACCGCCACCCGGAACCGCTCCAGCGAAATAGGCTTCAACAAAAAATCGATCACCCCCAATTCAAACCCCTCGAACGCATAATCTCGAAAAGCCGTCGTAAACACGGTGATCGGGGGTGACGCCAGCGATTGTAAAAAGGTGATCCCATTCATCTCCGGCATCTCGATATCCAAAAACAACACATCCACCGCATGATCCTTCAAAAAAGCCTGCCCCTCAAAGGCATTGTTAAAACACCCCAGCAACCGCAGCTCCTCCTGCCCGATATACCCGGCGAGGATCTCCTGCGCCAGCGGCTCGTCGTCGATAATGACACAACTTAACATGATCCCTCCAATTCAAGCGTTACCCGAAAAAGTTCAGCCTCATTGACGATCGTCAGCCGGTGCCGCCCCGGATACAACAGCTCCAACCGTCGCCGTACGTTGACCAACCCGATCCCGCCCGCCCGGTCCTCCTCCCGAAAATCCAGTTTATTATTTTCAATGGTCACCATAATACCCTCGCCACTCTTCACCTCCACAAACAAATACGCATTCCTCACCGCCCGGCTGACCCCATGCTTAAAAGCATTCTCCACCAACGGCAGGATCAAAAACGGCGGGATAACACATCTGTCCATGTCTCCAACAACGGTCAGCCGGATATCTGCCTGGTTCCCCTGCCGGATCCGCTCCAACTCCAAATAATTCCCCAGATACCGCACCTCCTTCTCCAGCGGCACAAACGGCTCATCACTCTCATACAACATATACTCCATCAACTCCGACAGCTTCAGCACAATGGCCGGCGCCTGGTCCGACTTCCGCAACGTCAGCGCATAAAGATTATTCAACGCGTTGAACAAAAAATGCGGATTTACCTGGCTGCGCAGATAATTCACCTCCGCCTGCAGCTTCTCCATCTTCACCTCCTGCAGGGTCCTGTTCTCTTCATACCAATCGATACTGAACTTCAAGGCCACCGTCAAAAGGAGATAAAGCGAAGTATGCGTGAAATTATAGGCAAGCGAATCGCCGATCCGGCGGTTGAATCCCGGCCCCAGGACAAATCCATACATAATGACATCGCAAACACTCTGGATCAGCAGGTACAGCAGGATCAGCGACAACACCAATCCAAAATAAGCCCCATACCGCCGCTGCAACAGGTACTGCGGGATCAGCCAGCGCAGATTGACCCATGCAAGCGCAATCAGCAATCCAATGCGCAACACCGAACAGAAGAAGAAGCTCGGCAAGCCCGCTTTCACGATCAGGTAGGTACGATCGTATAGGAACACGACGGTCACCAGCACCCAGAATATGCCGTTCACCCAACTCCGCCGCATCGGTAATACCATCGCTTGCATACCTCCAAATTCCGATTTTGTACGCGAAACCCCAAACACCTACATCTACTTTCTTGGTCGTTGATCGACTTTTTTAATAAAATACTCCTATCTTTGTAAAAGTTATTTACTAACCAATTAAATTTTACAAACATGGCAACAGCAAAAAAAGCAGCCAAGAAGAAAGTCGCTAAGAAAGCAGTAAAGAAAGCAGCCCCCAAGAAAGCTGCAAAGAAAGTAGCCAAGAAGGCCGTTAAGAAAGCCGCTAAGAAGAAGTAATTAGCGCCAAAAAATAGAAAGCCCCCGGGTCGAATGATCAGGGGGCTTTTTCATTATCAAAGTTCTTCAACAGCCCCAAAACCGCGCCCAGCGCACTACTCAGCGCCCCTACAAGCGCCGTCACCCGTTGCCAGGCCTCCTGCTGCGTCAGGAATAGGAAGGCCAGCACGACGGCAAGCAGGATAAGAAAAGGTATCCGGAAACGCTGCCACGCACTCTTCTCCACGACCTCCTTCGGCAACTGATCCTGCCGCCAGTTCATCACGATATAGGCCCGGAAGGCAGGACTGAATATCTTCACCTGCCCATCGCGATCATCCAGCACGCCCGCCTCCAGCAGATGATCTATCTCCAGCACATTCTTATAGTTCAACAACCCATGACACGCGAAATTATACAACAGCCACTGCTCCCTGGGCGTGATCCGGGTACCGAACAACCATTGAAAGTACTCCCGTCCCGCCCTCGCGCCCCGGACCACCATCCGCTCGGCTTCATCCAGCCCTTCGTGATAGAGGCTTCCCCGCTGATCCGGATCGATGCTGTTCAACCGGATCAACACGCCCTGCAGCAACATGCGTTTCACCTCCGGACCCGGCGCATTAGGGTCCCACCCCGCCGGCAACGTGAGGTCCAGGCCCTTCGCCATCCGTTTCACATCGATCGCCTTCTTCCCATCGACCGGCGCCGAATCGAGATACTCCGCAAAGTCCTCCGCATACGGCAATTCCCCGATCAGCTTCCGCCCCGAGGTATCCGCCGCCGAACGATCCGCCGCCGAAGGATCAGCATCCGCCCCGCCGCTATCCATGAACCCAGGTCCCCCCTTTGTCCATTGCAACAGGAACACTTCCTTCGCGATCCGGCGGATCAATCCATAAAGCCCCAGCAACAGGCCCCCGACGAACAGGAGCAACAAAGCGCTTTTCCAGAAGAAGCCAAGATAAGGATACCGCACAGGCAGGGCGGAAAAGATCACGGTCTCGGTCGGCGGCGCCACCCCCGTAGTTCTTCCCAGTGCCCCCACTCCGGCCTTGCGCAGATCGGGATCCTCCAAAAAAGCGAAGGGCAGGGTATCGCTTCTCAATTCCATCCACTTCCAATGCCGGTCCGCGGAATAGTTGCGCAACACGGGCACATAGCTGGGATCATAGTTGATATTGCCAAAACGTTGTGCGAGGTTGAAATAGGCCCGCTCGAAGATAAAAGGTTTGGCAGCCACGAGCGTGGAGTCCTCTTTGGCCCGGTAATGCCGGTCGCCGTAAACCGAATAGATGCCCGCGCTGTCGATCGACCAATAATAAAGGACATCCCGCGGCAAACCCGGTCGAAGCCGGGAGAGCGGCGCATACAAAGCCGGCCGCCGGTCGGACAGCTGGTATCCCGTGAGCAATTGCTCCCGCTTCACGGACTGCAATATTTCCTGGTTCTGCGCATGCCAGCTGAACAGCAGGGCGGGTGCAACCCCCAGGCAAACGATCAGGGTCTCGATCAGCAACGCATACGCCACCATATAACGCAGACTCGAGAACATGCCCCGTCCCTCATCGCAGTTGACTTTCTCGGTCATCGCTTTCTCATCCGCCCGCCGGGCCCATCTCCGCCATTGCCCCCAGAAGATCAACAATACCAGCGCCACCGCCGGCGGCGTCAGCAGCAACAACACCAGTACGCCTTTATTGATACCCGGGCTATAGGGATTGAATCCGGCAATGACCACCAACAGGACGGAATAGCCGATCAGCAACAGCGAGCCATTGATATACACCGGTACCTTGGTACGATCAGGCCGCAGATTGACCAAATAGTCCAACGGAGCGAAGAGCAGGGGCCGCGCCGCCCATCGTCTCCGCACCGCCACCACCCAGATCACCCATACCAACACACAACTAAACAGCGTCACCGCGCAACCGATCAGCGAGAAAACGAGGATGCGCATGTTCACCGGAAGGATATAGCCCTTGTCATAAAAGACGGCGAGGTAATACGGCATGTTCCCGATGGGGCTCAGATGCAGGCCATATACCTGGCCGTAGAGATCGGTATTTTCCAGGTACAGCTCCTGCCGCCCCGTCATCGCGGCTCGTAGCTGATCGGGCTCGCCCGACTGATCGAGGAAATTCTCTACCAGGTTACGGCTGGGTTCGGAATGCAGCTGTACCCGGCCATCGGGATCGATGATGCAAAATCCATAGCCCGAGGGCAGCACGGTATGGTTCACCGAATACAAATTGGTCGACATCGTGACGATCAACATACCCCGGCAGCTGCTCCGCCGGGCAAGCACGACCCGAAAGTCCCCGTCCGTCCAGGTGAGCACGGCCCGCACACTCACGACGGAGGTATCGTTGCCGGGTAACCGGTAAGCGGTGTTGTTGATAAAGTCGGTGAAATAGGGGCGCGCCGAGACATCGACGTGGAGTTCGCCCTGGGCGGTGTCCAGCGAGGCCGTTACCGCCTGCATGCCTGCCGTGTCCACCCATACGATGCGGTCGAAATGAAAATAACCTGTATCCTGTCCGCCCATGAACTTCACCAATTGATCCGTTACATCATAATACGCCTTCCCCTTGGGCTTCCAGAGCCCCGAGTCGGCCGCGTGTTGGTCAATGGCCTGCATCTGCCAAAAGGCCTTTTGCAGTTCCCGCGTCAGATTGGCGTCGATGGATTGGGATAGGCGGCTCAGCGCCATCTGCTGACGCGCATTAGCGTCCTTCAGCAGGATCACCTGGATAATGGTCAGCGTGATCAGCATGCCGCCGCCAAGCAGGGAAACCGCCACCCCGGCCAGGTCCCGGGCGCGGAGGGCTTCCGTGGGGCTGATGATATAGAACTTGATCAGCGGCAGCGCGATGGCCAGCAGGATCAGGATGATGACAAAGGGATACACAAAGCTGGCGGGCAGCTGGTGCAGGGACTGGTTATACGCGTCCGCGTCCTTGATGCCGCAAAGCGAGAATTGCAATTTCCCTTCGGTCAACGGCACGTAAAATAATTTGAAATCCTGCCCGCCCGTGTGCAGGTCCGTTATACCGGGATAGAAAGCGCCCTTGCTGCCGACCAGCAGGCTGTCGGTGGGGATCTTCAGACCGATGGGTACCGCGTCGGATTTGTACAATGTGACGGCAGTCCCGTTCTCGCATTTCAAAAAGATAAAGGCGGAATAAAAATGCGCGGGATACGCATGTTCGAGATCGCCCATCAGCCGGGAGATGGGCCGGGTGAGGACGATCGTCCGGCGACGAAGCGTGAACTCATAGATCAATCGGCCATTGGCAATATCCGCCAAC
>Ga0105239_10004458_pt1 | contig 16735 bp, 14 predicted proteins | sample KBSC44metaG_FD_92761 | JGI IMG/M metagenome (GOLD analysis project Ga0105239, IMG submission 92761) | Corn rhizosphere microbial communities from Kellogg Biological Station, Michigan, USA - KBS C4-4 metaG | ecosystem: Host-associated > Plants > Roots > Rhizosphere > Soil | place: Michigan, USA...
CTATTTGCTCCAGAACTATTTGCTCCAGAACTATTTGCTCCAGAACTATTTGCTCCAGAACTATTTGCTCCAGAACTATTTGCTCCAGAACTATTTGCTCCAGAACTATTTGCTCCAGAACTACTTGCTCCAGAACTACTTGCTCCAGAACTACTTGCTCCAGAACTACTTGCTCCAGAACTATTTGCTCCAGAACTACTTGCTCCAGAACTACTTGCTCCAGAACTATTTGCTCCAGAACTACTGCTGCCAGCAGTGTTACCATTAATAGAATCTAAAACTGCAGGAGGGAGATCGGGATCTGTTGTACTTCCCACATCACCGGATTTTCCGCCGATATTCGGCTCGTGGAATCCGGGACTGGTCGGATCTCCATGACCAGCAGGTGTTTTATTCTTGGCAAAGTATTCAGCTTTATTTTGAATTTGTGTGGCGTATTTTTTGGCTGCTTCACTATTTTTAGCACCTTCACCCTGGTTGTAAGCACCGAGGGCCTGAGTAATGCTATCCGGATGATCTTTGATATGTTTAGCGAATTCTGCCACACCCATATCAATACTGTTTTTAGCAATAAATTGATCTATTCCTTTTGGATTATTAGCAGCGATAACTTGCATGAGACCTTCGCTGGCTTGTCCGTCGTTTCCAACAGCCTTGGGATCTCCTTTTGACTCTTGCCAAATCATAGCCAAAATAATATTTTGATATTTTTCGTCAACACCGTTGGCTTTTAGAGCATCAACAACATCCTGCCGGTACTGATTTGGATCGGTTACCACCAGGTTGGGGTGTTGATGTCCTCCTCTGGCAACTCCATCCGCATCTGTTTTATCGGAAATGGGACCTCCTGCATCGAGTGCAACACTGGTTGTTGATGGTGTTGCTGTTTTTACGCTAGGCGTATAAGAACCATGCACTGCAGGCGTATAGTAATTTTTACTGGACTTGCTTTGAAATAAAGGATAGTAGCCGGAATTAATCTGATTGGGACCTGATTGTAATTGTTGTAATGTGTTTTGAAGCAAATTTGTCAACGAGCTGAATGTATCTGCCCAATTCTGGTTATCAAATTGAAACTGTGTCGGGTATGTTGCCTGGGAGGGAGTGAAGGTTACCCTAGGCATATATCCATAGGTGAAAGATTCACCCGTATATGGATATTGATTGACTCTAAGGTTAGACATGTACCCTCTCAGACGCCCAGTTCAAGTTGTACCCTCACAAAGCACAGTTTTTATTGTGCTTATAATATATAAAACAATAAAAATAAGTAGAATTGCCCAAATTTTAGACAATTAAAATTGAATAAAATAGCTAAGATTTGTAAATTTTGCATTTAAAGAGGTTTAGAATCGCTGGGTTTGGTCGATTGCTATGAAAACCAAACTTAGGTTTAATCGATGTTTTATCCTATGGAAAAAACTGAGCGATTGAATCGAGGAATGCTTTTAAGAAGCGCTCCTCAGGGTATTTGGCTTGGAAATTCAATCCCTGAATACATGGTCATTGCTTTGTTTCTGATTTTTATCAGCTTGGCAGGTATTCAACTATTAAGTGCGAATTTGAATACCGCTATGGCTAAAGTTCGGGACGATATGAAAACTCACCAGCAGGCGGCTCAAAATGTTTTAGCTGCAGAACAAGCTGCCGCAGCAGCGGCAGCAAGCGGTGCATCCGGAACTGGGGCCGGTCTAACGGCGGCTCAAGCAGCTTTACTTCAACAATCGCTCGCTGACAAGGTACAGACGTCAGGTGCCAATGGAGCTACAGAGCTTTTGGCAAATCAGTTAAGTGCGGCAGCTGAATTACTACTGGCAGAGGGTAAAATTGATGCAAGTCAGTATGATATTTTGATGCAATTGGCGAACCAGGGTCATGAGATTGCTCAAATTGAAAGTTTAATAGCGAATGCTATTTCTTCTGCAAATGGTGATACGACACTGCTCCAAAATATGACTCTCGTTTATAACGGAAGTACTTATACCGTTACTGAACTGTCACAAATGATAGGGACGGGAGCCACTCCGGCTGATTTAGCAACTAGTAATGTTTTAGCGCTCGATCCTGCACAATATGATTCTCAGATAGCCTCTTTTGCATCGCTTTATACTGAGGCGCTCAATAGCGGTGCTTTATCCGATCCGACAGCCCTTTCTACAGTGACGAGTGCTGCTCAGCAAATCGGAAATTTGGCAGAATCAGTAGAGGATACGGTATATCAAGTTAATAATACTGGTTTGGCTGCAACGACAGCAGCAGTGCAAACACAAGTGGCTTCGGTTGCTTCCCAGATGGACTCTTCTAATATTTGTACTGCAGGAAGCTTTCAAGACAATGGTGTTTTGTGTAGCCTTTAATGTTTTGGCCTTACAAGACAGGTTGTGTTAACGGCAAGCTTGGGAAACTTTGTTTTAAGGTGGTTGTAGGCGCTGAAACTCCAATAAGTTGGGTTCTTTGAGGTGAGGCAAAAATCTTTTGAGCGACCCGGTGGACATCTTCTGCCGAGACTTGTTTAACCGCATTTTGTAAGTCCTGCTCGGATGCAGGCGGTAAATTTTCAATCAGCCAAGGTTCTTCATTTAAAACGCTGCCCCAAGCCGTTTGGGTTCGCTCACTAAGTGCTAATAGGAATTGTTCTTTGGAAGTTTGTAAAAGTTCAGGGCTGGGTGGCTTATTAATAGCGTTTTGGGTTACTGCTAAAAGATCGTGAATGGCTGGTGGAATTTTATTGAAATCACACTCCATTGAAACTTCATACCATCTGCCTGTCCCAACGGGGAGAGAAGAACGTTCGGTAGAAACGCCATAAACAAGACCGTCTTGTGTTCTCAATTTATTGAAAAAAGATCCTTCGGCGTGTCCTCCTAAAATCATATTTAAGACTAAAAAAGCAGGATAATCTGATTCTCCAGGTTTGATTGCCTGAGAAACGATATTAATGCGGGCACGTTTAATCGTATCGTTGGGTATTAAGAGTAATCCAACCTTACCAGGTTTATCAGTATCTTGCCCTATTGAGAGAATGTTTTCTGAAGGCTTAAAAGGATTGGGTTTCAGTTGCCAGGCTTCCATTTGCTTCTTTATCAAGGTATTTTGTTCGGTCAGACTTATTGGAGAAGCCATAAGAATATGTAAGGGTTGCTCTGTTATGCTACTTTGAAGTTGATGTAATACTTTGTCGAGGGATTGGGCATTGATTTTTTCTACACAATCTTGAGGGGTTAAACTGTAGGGTTGATGGAGACCGTATAATGCTTCAAGTAAGGAAAGTTTGAGTGGAAAGTCCGGGTTATGGACTTGTTCTTGAATAGCGGATTTTGACTCTTCACTTAAACGCTTGAAATCTTCATTACTCCAATTTGGTTGTTGTAATAGCTTTATTAACCCTTTAATCATCGTTTCTTCTTTGCCTTTCGGGCAGCGAGCACTGAGAAGTAATTTATTGTATGTGGATGAAATGCCGATGCAAATATCTTTTTCTTGGAGATCGGCCACTTGTTGCCGGGTTTCTTCGGACCCATCCATTAATAATCCTTTAAGCAGAGATGTTGACCCATTCAGTTCATGGGAAAGAGGTAAGATGAAGTCGATGGCACTTTGGTGTCGATTGGGCGTTTGTAAAAGATCAATTTTGGTACCATTTTTTAGTTCGATCGATACTGGAGATGGAGCGGAATCATTAGAAGCTTTTGAAGTCGTACTTTGTTGTTTGTTGTTAATAAATTGATCGGTTGTTGTGAAATGCATATCGGGATAAGGCGAAGGGGAAGCGTTTGCTCTCGGGGGCGAGTAGATTGCTTTTCCATTCAGATTAGATGAAGAAACGGCTAAACTCGACATTTTTAGCCTTTCCTAAAGGCATTGCTGCTATTTATGAAAGGTGTGCCTTTGTCCTGGTCTGATTTTGCTGATAAAGCTTGGATATTTGGCTTAGGTGGCAGGCCATAAACCAAGGCATAGCGTTGAGGGACGAAGTACTTTTGAGCAATGCTCATGATATCTTGTGCTTGGATTGAGTTGGAGAGGGTTTCGTAATTGAGGTAATAAGGGAGAGTACCAGATACAGCTTCGCTGCCCATTTGATAGCTCGTATGATCCACGGTATCGGAGTTGGTTTTGAAGTGGGAAACCAGTCTTTCGCGGATCAGCTCCATTCTTTCTTTGCTGAGAGGGGTCGTTGCCATCGATTGTAGAGTTTCTAAGCTAGTGCTGAGGGCCTTTTCCTCATTTCCTGGGCAACAAATAACTCTCAGTCTGAGGATACCTGTTTCTTTAAGTGGTTCATATTCAAGACTCGCACTTTGAGCAATCGAGCTTTCGGTGACTAAATTTTTTCTTAAGGGAGAATTTACGCTTCCGTTAAGGGCTTCTCGTAAAAACTCCATGGCCATTCTATCTTTGTAGTCTTTTAACGCAGGAGCCGGAAAACCAAACAACAAACGGCTATTATTCCACTCTGGGTCATAAAGCGTGGCTGTTTTAACGTCATTCAACGCCAAAAGCATTCCCTTATTGGGAGATACTGGTCCCTGATTTACATTTTGAGATAAAGGAGGACCTAAAATTGAAAGCACTTCTTGCGGGTTAACGTTGCCGACAACGACTGTGACCATATGTTCAGGATGGTAGGTACTTTCAGCAAAACGTTTGAGTTGCTCGGGTGTCGTATTTTGGACATCCTCACTTTTTCCACCCGTTTGGCTTGCCGGACGATCAAAGAATAGTTCATCCAATTTGTTTTCCAGCTTGAAGGCAGGACGCTTAGTTCTTAGAGCCACCTCATTGAGGACGGCAGATTTTTCCTGATGAATATCTTGCGCATTATAGGTTGGGTTTAGAACTGACTCTGCGTGGAGTTGGAGCATTTTCTGTAAATTATTGCGATTAAAAAAAAGTTCATGTTGAATTTCTTCGTTATCCGTACTGGCGTTTGCATTAGCCCCGGCTTTTTCCACTTCATCGGACCACTGATTTTTAATTGGGTAATTTTTTGTAGTTAAAAAGTGACAATGCTCATCTAGGTGGGCGATCCCGGAAGGGAATCCAATGTCTTTATAAAGAATACTGGGTTTTACGCCGTTTTCAACAATGGAACCCGCATCAATAAAGGTTCTTATACCCACTAAATCGCCAGGTTTTTGCACAACAAGGAGTTGATGTCCATTTTTTAGAACCATCCACGTTAATGGTTCATCTGCAGGGGTTTTTAGATTAAGTTCTTTTGCTAAATAGCTGCTGAGAGCTGGACGACCTTTCTCAATCGGTGCAGGATTTGGTTTTTCGATGCGATACTCGTCATTATGGAGTTCAACCCCGCGAGGGTTGACGTTAGGCTTATAGCTGTCTTCCGTTAATATGGGTTTGGGAGAAAAAACATTTCCAAAATGGAGAGTTCCGCCAGTGGGAACTGCCGGGGTATAGTAGAGGCATTTTTGATGTTCCGTTCTTGATAACAAGAGCATCCATACCTGTGGGCTTACCGAGTACCAGTCATCATGTCAGATTCAGGATTGCAACAGCATTCAATTCCGATACGAAATGACTGGATCAAGATGTGTAGGGGAGCATGGGAAATGTATTAAGGCATTAAAACCATATCCAACTATTTGATGCCCTAAACATCTTTGAAAGTTTGCCGATAATCCATATGATGTAGCCTTATAAAAAAGCTGGATTTGAATGAAAAAAAGGCAACGCGGTAATGCATTGTTAGAATACGTTGTGCCGATGGCATTGCTGATACTGGCAGCTGGCTTTGTTTCGACGGTTGTTGATATCAAAAGTATTCTGGCAGAATATTTTATGTCGGGTAGTGGGTATACGAGTTCTGCCTTGAGTGGGGGTACTTTTAAGACTAATGCAATGCCGACACCGGCAGTCAGTACGCCTGGGAATGGTAGTGAAAATATGTCTACAGTAGCCAGTGTTACAAACGGCGGTGGCGGAAGTGCTTCTTCCACGGGTGTGGGTTTTTTAGGCAATGGAGCCTGGACTCGCAGCGGTGCTCGGCAAACTCCATCTTCTTCTGAAGTGCTTTTTTAATTTTACTGGAAGTTTAAAATATGCCCAATTCTCTTACTTCTATAAAAGTTCCAACGAGAAAGAAAAGTCACGGTCAGTCTTTGGTTGAATTCGTGGGTGTGTTTCCCGTACTTTTTTTGGCTGCAGTGGCCGGTGGAACAATGGTGGTTGGTACACAGCAGTGTCATATCGCGGCTGTTGCCATGAATGAAATATCGTTGAATAAGCTTAAAATGGCTGCTCAAGACGGAGCTGTTGGTGGTGGGACCTTAAGTGGCTATGTGAGTGGCGGTAATTTTAAAGGTCCGTTTACTTCAAGTGCAGCTATCGATAGTGTTTCTGTAAGTACCGTAGACACTTATACGGATTTAGCAGTTGGAAGTAAACAATTTACACCTCTTTTGACCAGCTTTGTACCGGGCTTTACAGTAAAAACACCTTTGGTTATTAACCATAATCTGCTTCAATCTGCCAGTAGCGGTTCTGCAACACAAAAAAGCAGTACGACACCGTGGGTTCCAGGTGGAACTCCTTTAGCACCACCTTGGCCCTGATACCAATACACCGTATTAAACAGACTTAATCCCAATGTAAATGGGTAGGTTTATATAAAGGTATAGCCGATGATAGCGGTAGTTCCTCCTTTAACAGCTCCAATGAGGTCTGTTTGCAGAAAACGACAGCCAGGGGCTAACCTTGCTTTGCTGTGTATGATGGGTGTTGTTATTATTGGTTTTGTTGGGGTCTGCATGTATGGTGGTATGCAGGCTTATGTCGAGGGAGATCTCCAAAAAGCTGCTATGGGTGCGGCCATGGCAGGCGCTTCGGCTTATTATGGTAAGACAGATGCTCAGGGCTCTCCTTCTCCTGATTCTGCTGGTGCAATCAGTGCTGCAACCACAGCATTTAATTCAGCGGTGAGTAATAGTTCTCTTAAGGGATTTAATGTAACCCTGAATGGGGTCACGAATAATGACAGTAACGATAGTATCACCGTTGATGCTAAGGCGACAATCAGCCTCCCTTTTCTTGGTTTGGTTGGAATAAGCCAAATGCAGGTAAATGCATTAGCAACAGCTTGTGCATTACGATATGAACCGACAATTTATACAGGACCAGTGAAAATTCTACCCGTTGCAGGCGATATCAATAGCTATTCCGCCAATATGAAACTCAATTTTCCAGTGGTTGATGGTCCGGGAACAGATCTTTATGTAGAACAGGATGCAGCGCTTCAGCAACCGTATGTTGTTGAAGTCTGTAATAGTTCATCTTGTTACAATGTTGGAGCAGGAGCCACACCTGTAGGGACAAGCCAAAAGATTACTCTGGCTGATGGCTCTGTTGCCATTGTTGGAACAGCTGCTATTGATTTACAGAAAGCAGGTGTTCGAAAAGGTTCCATGCTTCGCTTTACTCACGGAAATGTTTTTGACAGTTGGACGAATGGTGCGGCTAACCCGCCCCCTACAGTAGCGACACCGTTAACGATTAGGCGTGTAATGATGTTTGGTTATGGTTCGGCCTGTGTGGATAAAGATAATTGTTATCTGCCTGAGGGTTTTATTCCTGTCCATTAAAGATGAGATTATTCATACTTGGGAAGCAAAGGTTTGTAACTAGTGTCTTCTACTTGCTTTAAACAATTTTAGTTTACGTTTCTTAATAAACTAACATCGGTTTCATAATAGTTGTTTTTATGCGAATACAAGAGCGAATGTGTTCCTCGAAAAGATTTTTTCTACCAAATCTACTTCTACCTACCTTTTTACTACTACTTTTAAAATCACCCCGTTCCACCAAACGGGGTTTTTTATTTTTTAGTGTTGTTTAGTTTAGGAGTAGAAACATATCTTTAAGATATGTTATTGATGTCTTTTTAGCCAGCTGTATCAGTGAAGTAGCCTCTTCTCATCATATGAAAAGTTGATGAAATACTGAACTGTAGGCAATTATGAGACTTTTTGAGTTTTTATATAAATACTATTCATACTGATTGTTTGTTTAATCAGATGGGAGAAATAAATGAATCCAGCAGTCTATTTCTCTTTAACCAAAGGCTTTTTTGCCCGCAATAACATACTTGAGCAAGTCAGTATGAACATTGTGCAAGGTGTGTATAACCTTGTTACGCTGAGAAGCCGTATGAAATTGTTGAAATATCGTTACATGCTGGAAACCCATAAACTCCAGCGTATCGAGAAAACACTGACTGAAGCCAGCGTTTATGACATGTCTGGCGGAAAAATGAATCGAAGTTATTAACTTTAAACTGCTTTTGGGTTTCTTATTTAAATAAGCCCGTAAAAACTTCAAAAGCTTTTACACCGGATGTGGAAGAAAGGTCTAAATGGGATTCGCAGCTAGTCAAGCACGACTGATGGGACTCATATCGCAGCAATACGATATCGAGCTTGAATCTCAATTTATTGAATCTCGTAAGATTCAGCTTGCCAATATTACCAATGGCTTATTTGATATGCAAAATAAGCTTGAAGTCGGTTCAAGCGCCTATAAACTTTTAGAAGGACGTATTCGGCAACTTTCCCAGGCCGATAAAATTTTAGATATGCAGCTCAAGCGTTTAAGCAACCAGCGCGATGCTATCATGAAGGAGGAAGAGTCCACTCAGAAGATTATCTCGAAAAATATCGAGATGTCTTTCGGCATGATGAAGTAGTAGGGCTTCAAGGTTCAGTTAGGTGCACAATGCTGTTCTGCAGGGTAGTTCCAGTGGATTATAAATCCTCGTGCTATGATGGGCTTATAGTCGATTCAGGAGTTGGACAGAGAGAAGAAATGCGAGGCGCTAGGAGCACAGAACCGGAGTTTAGGCGAAGCTAAATGAGGATTCGCAGCCTTATTTTTAAGACCTTCAGGTCGTAGAAATAAGGGTCACGCACACCGCGGCAACGAAGCAGTTCGCTCTATGGGTAATTACTGACCGGCTAGAAGAGAGAGATGGCTATTGAGGATCAAAATCAATGGTTTCTTCGCGCCTGCTAACGCTGTGCTATATAGCAGATGCCAGTAATATCCATGTACAGCGATGGCTTAGCTACTTCGTTGATCGTGGGCACCGGGTTTATTGCCTTAGCGATAAAGAAGGGCATATTGATGGCGTGACGATATTGCCCCTTCATAACCGGGATTCTCTGATAGAAGCGGGCCGGAAAGCAAGTAAAATGGCTGTTATTCGCGAACGGAGCCGCCAAATTTCTAGGCACCTCAAGGAATTAAAGCCTGATGTGATGCATGCCATATTTTTGTATCAACGCGGCTGGTCTGCCGCATTAAGCCGTTTTTCACCTTGGGTAGTTACTTTGTTGGGAGCCGATATTTATTTGCCAGGTAAGCATTACCGTAGTAAATGGCAATTACGGCGCGATAAGTTATTGAATGCTTTATCTATGAAGCAGGCGAATTTAGTCACTGCTGTTTCTGATCAACTCGCTCAATCTGCTAACCGTATGACGATTGGACAGGTTCCCGTAGTTTTGGTGCCTTTGGGGATTAATCCTGAGTTATTTAAGCCTCAGGACTCATCAGATCTTTTGCGAGAGGAACTTCATATTCCTGCTGACTGCTTTGTGATTCTATCTCCTCGTCAAATTACACCGCATTACAACCAAACGACTATTCTTGAAAGCATTCCGACCGTTTTGGAGCAAATACCCAACGCTGTCTTTATTATGAAAGATACTTTCTGCAATACGTCTGAACGTCAGGCTCATGTTGAAAAGCTAAAAACATTAGCAGATAACCTGGGGGTTCAACACGCTGTTCGCTGGGCGTCGGAAGTGCCCATGAGCAAACTTCCCGACTATTACAATTTAGCGGATATTGTCGTTTCTGTGCCCACCACAGACGGGATGCCCGTTACAATTTTTGAGGCAATGGCATGTAAAAAAACACTCATCGTAGGGGATTTACCCTCGTATAACGAGGTTATTATCCATGGGCAAACGGGTTTACGGGTTCCCATTCGCAATAGCGAAGCTTTAGCGCACGCGATTGTAAAAATCTATAATAATCCCGGTTTAGCTCAACGTATGGCCGAAGAATCTCAGTTGATTTTGCAGCAATACGGGCTTTTTGATACCCAAATGTCTCGTATGGAACGTTACTATCATGGCTTGGCAGACGATCAGCTAAAAACCGCCAACTCATTTGGTAAGCAGCTGAGTCGACTGTTATTACAGTCAATAGTTCAGTTTACCTGAACATTAGTAGGGGTAAGAAGGGTTTTGAGGTGACGCTGCAGAAGGTGGAGTGGATCCACCAGGAGGCTGAAGAATGCTTCTGAAGGAATGCAGAATGTTGTTTCCATCAATCGTCGTATTATTGGCTCCATACCAGTGATGCTCGCTTTGAACCATGGGGTTGCCATCGGCACCATGAACTGAAATACGGTTCCCGAATGGACCTTGGGTCACTTGGGCTTGATTACCAAAAACTCCAGCGCGATCAGTTCGGTGAAAAATGCCTTGTTTAGTCCCAATGCTATTACCGAGAGCATCATCATAGGATTGAGAATGACGTCCGAACCAGCCTCTACGTTCCTGAACACGCATCCCTGGGCCATTAAAGGTAAAGGAGTCTGCGAAGGCAGATAGAGGGAAAGAAATGATAACGGCTGACACAATAAATAGGAATGCTATAGACCGCTTTGTTTGCCGAGATTTCATTTTAAAATCCTCATACCTAAATCAGTATTAACTAGCTTTGTTTTTGTGGCTTGCCCAAGCGACTTTGATAGAGGGCCAATAATCATCTGGAAATGTACTATTACATAAAAATGACGCTGATTTGCACGGGTTTGTTCCTTAACATGAAGTATTTCTCATCAAAAAATATCCATGCTTTATAATAAAAAAACTCAACAATAGTTTTAACTACAGGTTGTAGATAGAGCCAATTTGAGGATTGGGAGAAGATTTTGTAAGTTTTACACGGAGGATTTTGTAAACTATACACGATAGAGGAATTGCCAATAGACAAGTAAATTTGCTAAGATGTCAACCCCATTCGCTTGCAGGTCGGTAATAGGCCTTTGGGATTGTGTTTTAATCCACATCCGTTAAACAGTAGGTCGTTATAGTTAGAGATTTTAAAGTTAGAGATTTTCAGGAGAAATAATATGAGCCCCTCTTTAAACGGACTTAAAGTGGCTATTATTGTTGAGAATGGGGTTGAGGAATCAGAGTTTATCGAACCGAAGGCTGCATTGGAGCAAGTCGGCATTAAAACAACAGTGATTTCTTCTCAACGAAATGAAGTTCGCAGCTGGTCCAAGGGAGAATGGAGTAATACCTACCCTGTTGATCTGCCGCTGTTGGAAGCCCATGCGGAAGATTATGATGCTCTTGTTTTGCCCGGAGGCGTTATTAATGCAGATAGACTTCGTGTTCAGCAAGGCGTAGTGGCACTGATTAAACAGTTCAACAAGCAGGAAAAGCCTATTGCTGCTATCTGCCATGCTCCTTGGCTTTTGATCGATGCTGGTTTAATTGTCGGGAAAACCATTACCTCATGGCCTTCCCTTCAAACCGATATCCGAAATGCCGGCGCTCGCTGGATCGATCAGGCTGCTGTGGTTGAAGGAAATTTGATTACAAGCCGCAATCCTAATGATATTGCTGCTTTTACTAAAGAAATCTTGACGCTCCTCGAGAAACGAGTTGATACTCTGCATCACGTTGAAATTTAATAAACACAATTTTAAACAATTAAAGACTTCTTATTGATCCAATGAGAAGTCTTTAATTTAGAGGGGACATGACTGATTTCGTGTCCCTTCTAAATTCTTTGTTTAAAAGCTTTTGAGTATCCTGTTAACTCAACATAGGCTTCGCCATTCACTTTTTTCCCATTATGTATTCCGTTGACCAGGCAGCGACCTTCCCAGTAGGATGTCCCGCCCGGCGTTGGGCTTACAAGCTCCTGTTTGCGAACCGTCGGAGTAATCTGTAAATCCAGTCCTTCTTCCGGAACCAGAACTTGCCACCCGGAAGGATAAACACCTCCGGTTTTACTGCTTTTCCAATAAGCCAGTGGCTTAGTTTGGAACTGACTTTTCTTAAGATGGCTGGCATTTCCTTGTGCAGAAACCCAGGTGCCACTGGAATTTGGGTCTATATGCCCATTTTTTTGTCTTAAGCTGTAAAGCATCAGTTCGCTATTATCATCCAGCTGAACACTGAACCAATCCCATCCTACCTGTTGCGTTGTTAGCTGATTACTACCAAACTCATGATCCATCCACGTATGCCCTTGGACCGGGAATTTTGCACCTTTCCAGGTCAACGTTCCTTCGGATAATAAACGTGTGTAGGAATAGTAATGGGAGGCACAGCCGACACAGTCCGCCTTCTGGCTTATCCCGTTTTTGCCGTGGATAACCAAGGGTTTTTCAGCTTTTAAATTCAAATGGAGTGCTTGCTCACCGGATTGGACAAAAAGCTCAAATTTATCTTGGCCGATTTGTTTAACTTGCCAACCCTTATTGACCACATGATAGGTGTGGTTATCCGCTCTGGCGGTGTTTAAACCTCCTCGATTCAAGGTTTCCGTGTTAAAAAATTGCCCTCCTTGATCGTCTGTCAAAGCAAAATGAGCCATATAGAGTTCATCCATTGACCATGGGGATTTTTTTCCGCCTTGATGTCGAATCGGTGCTATGCCGGTTCCGATTCTAAAAAACGTGAGCTCATAGCCAAAGGTTCGTCCATGCTTATTTTTAAGATGGCCGGTATAGTACCACCATTCCGTTTTATAGCTTGGGTGAGCCGCATGATCCCGAGGGAAGTGATACTGATACCCTGGCAAGGCTTGCTCGTAATGAGGTGCTTGAGTAGGGGGAACTGCTGAAAAGCCAGGAGCCGTGACGAGCAACAAGCTTAGGAAACTATACAAAATCCGTGACGATATCATTCTGCCCGTATAACCTCCGGTGCGAGTGTTTTTGCAGCCATTTTAGATGGAATCCAGCCTGATATAAGCGCGCTTCCCATTAAAAGAACAAAAGACTGGAGCAGGAAAGGAATAGGTAAATTAAATTGAATGGTCCATCCGAAAGACTGCTTATTAATAACAAATACCAGTAACAGTGCGAGTAATAAGCCCATCACCAAACCGACAATAATCCCCAATATACCCAGTAGTATGGCTTGTAGTAAGACGATTTTCTGGATTTGAAAGTGACTGGCCCCCAGGTATTTTAAGATTCCAAAATCCCGTTTTGCTTCAGTGACTAATGCAAACAGGGTGTTGCTGATTCCTAAAATGGCGACCAGAATGGCAATCCCGTGGAGCGCATAAGTAATGGCAAAGGTACTGTCAAAAATGAGAAGTACTTCGTTGCGGAGTTCCTGATTACTACGGATTGTGAGACGTGTATTTTCTCCCATTGAACGGAAAATAGACTGTCTTACGGATTCAAGAGGCGTGCCCGGCTTTAAGAATATTGCTATGTTGCTGGCTCCTATGGCGCCGTAATACCGTTCAGCGAGACTTCGGTCGATAATCAGATACCCTTGTTCGCTGGAGTAGTCAAAATACACACCCTTTATTTGTAACCTTAAAGAACCCTTTGGTGTGGATATGCTGACCGTATCGCCTTGTGCCACGTGGTGTCGGACAGCGAAGCTTTCTGTCATCAGAGCTGAGGGCCTCAATGCATGAAGGACTTCCTGGACGCGTTGACGCGAGTTTGCCCCATCCAGAAATTTCAGATAGCCTCTCTCGGAAAGCGTTTCCATATTCCCGATTCCCAGGTGGGCAGGCTCGTTATGCAGAAGGAAGTTCATTTCCAGAAAGGGATCGATAGCAGCCACACCGGGTAGGTGTCGAAGGGTTTCGATGACATGGGGGCTTACACGCCCACTTTGATGACTATTGCTTCTGGAGGCTGCTTCAACCCACAAGTCGGCCTTCAGTGTTTGTGCTACCCAGGTTTCCACCGTGCTTCGAAAACTGCCAATCATCACGGCAAGGCTTACCATCATGGCAATCCCCACGCTGAGGCTGGCCACGGAAACGGAGGTACGCCCTAAGGCACCGGACAGTAATGTTGCTGATAAACGGCCTTCCGAGCCGAAAAAATGATGCAGAACTCTTGCAATGAAAGGCAGGCAAAGCTGTAAGGTGAGGGGTAGAGCCAGTGAAATGGAGAGAATAATACAGAAGGCTGAGGCATAGCCAAAAAGAGGGATATTAGAAATAGCTGGTTGCAGTGCAAAAATCCATGCGAGCAATATGATACCGATAGAGACTTGAGCTAAACGGCCTGAAAACCGAATGATTCGGGTTTCATAAGTCGCCCGGCGCGTGGCTTCTGCCGGAGACACTGAACTGGCCTCTAGTGAGGGAGGCAGGGCTGCAATGAGTGTTAGTCCTACACCTAAAACAAAGCCCATGAGAAGACTTTGAGGCTGCAAAAGTACTCCACTCACAGGACTACCCATGTAGAGAGTTTCCACGGTCAGGGAAACCGCTTTCACGGCACTTTGTGCCATTAGAGAGCCGAGGAAAATTCCGCCGAGACTGCCTAAACTCCCGAAAATAAAGGCTTCGCACATAAAAAGCAAAGCAACCAGCCGCCGGCTAATACCTAAAGCTCTTAAAGTACCGATTTCCGGACGTCTTCGGATTACAGAAATGGACATCGTATTGTAGATGAGGAACATGCTGACCAGCAATGCAATAAAGCTGAGCGTGGTTAAATTGGTTTGGAAGGCGCGCAGCATCCGTTCCACTTGCTCGTTATTGCGAGAGGGGCGCTGTACCGCCAGGTTGCCAGGTAATGTTTTTGTGAGGAGCGCCTGGATTTTAGGTAAGGCGTCTTTTTTAACCACCAGATCGATACGGTTAATCTGTCGATCCATGGAAAAGGCTTGCTGGGCCGTGCCGATATCCATAAACAGGATACTGCCACTGTAAGCGCCTCCAATCCCCTTAGAGGATAAGATGCCTGCAACATGGAATTGCTTTTCCGTATCATTAACCCATAAAGGGAAGCTGTTTCCCACTTTCAAGTGGTAACGACTTGCCAGTGTTTCCGAAACAAAGACATGCTCGGGCTGAAAAATGACAAGGGAATCTTTGGGGGCGCCCTCTGGCGTCCAGGCGTAGTCTCTAAAACCGGTATCAGCGAGCATGTCGCTACCCAGAACTTGAACGACCTCATGCGTTCCACTCGGCCAGGCGGCCGTCTGAAAGATGACCGGTGTTGCCTGGGCCGAAGATTCCCAAAGCTTGTTGTAGCTTAAAAGTGTTTCTTGTGGGAAGTCTGGCTGGCCGTTGGAAACAATTTGCAGATTAGTTTGACCGGAGATGCGATCGAGGCTGTCTTCAAAACGTCCCAATACGGTTTGGTTGGCCAGCCAAATCGCAAGCCAAATAGCCACCCCTAAGGAAATACCTGCAATAGTGAGTCCCGCACGAATCGGGTTGCGATAAAAATCGCGAGCAATCAGTCCTTTTAGAAGCTGCCAAAAAAGTCTCATGCCAAAACTCTTGTTATGCGGGGAGTATCGAGGGTGAGAGTTGTATGCGACCATCCCGAATGGGGTAGATAGTATCCGCTAAGGCTGCCGCTTCCGTGCTATGGGTTGCCATAACCAGGGTAGATCCTTGCTTGCGGGTGAGTGCAAGCAATAAATCCATAATTTTGGCCCCATTTTCGGTATCCAGATTACCCGTGGGTTCATCGGCGAGAATCAGCTGTGGCTTTTTAATGAGAGCTCTGGCAATGGCAACACGCTGCATTTCCCCCCCGGATAGCTGGGAGGGGTAATGATTCACCCGGTGCGATAAGCCCACATCCTCTAGCATGGTACTGACGCGCTCTTTTACCTCAGAGGCTGAGCTATGGGTCATTTCCAAGGGAAGCGCAATGTTTTCTGCTGTGGTCAAGGTTGATATCAGGTTGAAAAACTGGAATACATAACCCATTTTTTCAGCTCTAAGGCGTGTCAGCTGAGCATCAGTCAAGGTACTCAAATCCACGCCTTCGATTAAAAGACGGCCTGAGCTGGGTTGATCAATCGCGCCCAGCAGATTAAGAAGGGTGCTTTTGCCACAGCCGCTCGGCCCCATCAGGGCGATAAACTCGCCTCGCTTAATGTCCATGGATACGTTTTGTAATGCCCAGCTTTCCTGCTGAGGATAACAACGTCCTACGCGCTCCAATTGGATAAAAGGAGTGGCTTTGTCCATGCCGAAGAGGATCCTCAAACTGCTCTTTGAAAAAAGCGTTATTCACGCTTTCACGGGAATGGCATTTTACGCTGGGAGTTCCCGTTTATCGATACGCACGTTGGGCGCTTTACGCAATTGACGGAGAATCGACATTTCTGACGGTTCAACAAAGGTAAATGCTTGGCCTGTTTTACCCGCGCGTCCGGTTCTGCCAATACGGTGAGTGTAAAACTCGGTATCTTTAGGAAGATCGAAGTTGAATACGGCTTCTACATCTTTAACATCAAGTCCCCGTGCTGCCACATCCGTAGCGACCAACAATTGAACGTGCCCTTGCCGGAAACGTTGCATAATCTTATCCCGTTGCGACTGAGTTTTCCCGCCGTGAAGACCTTCAGCGGTAAAGCCTGAGCTTTGCAAGCGTTTCACCAAAGAGTCAACTTTCCATTTTGTATTGCAGAAAACGACAGTTAAGGCGAAGCGGTGGTGCTTCATCAGCAATTCCAGGGCTTTC
>Ga0105239_10004460_pt1 | contig 16732 bp, 14 predicted proteins | sample KBSC44metaG_FD_92761 | JGI IMG/M metagenome (GOLD analysis project Ga0105239, IMG submission 92761) | Corn rhizosphere microbial communities from Kellogg Biological Station, Michigan, USA - KBS C4-4 metaG | ecosystem: Host-associated > Plants > Roots > Rhizosphere > Soil | place: Michigan, USA...
GAGTTACTTCATGGGCAGACAGGAACTACAGGTATTGAAAGGCATTGACCTGGACATTTACAAAAATGAATATGTTGCCCTGATGGGACCTTCAGGCTCCGGTAAAAGTACCCTGATGAATATTCTGGGTTGCCTTGATTCTCCTACTGCCGGAAAGTATGTGTTAAACGGACAGGATGTTAGCAAAATGCCCGATGATCAGCTGGCCGAAGTTCGTAATAAAGAAATCGGTTTTGTGTTTCAGCAATTTAACCTGCTGCCCCGCTTAACGGCACTGGAAAACGTAGCCCTGCCATTGGTGTATGCTGGTACTTCGCGAAAACTGCGCACCGAAATGGCTATGGAAGTAATTCAGAAAGTTGGTTTGGAAGATAGAAGTCACCACAAGCCTAATGAATTATCCGGCGGCCAATGTCAGCGCGTAGCCATAGCCCGCGCCCTGGTAAATAATCCTTCGCTTATTCTGGCCGATGAACCAACAGGTAACCTCGATACTAAAACCTCCAACGAAATCATGGAGATATTCAGCCAGATACAAGCCGCAGGTAATACGGTTGTGCTGGTAACCCATGAAGAAGATATTGCCAACTATGCCAGACGGATCGTGCGCCTGCGCGACGGACTGATCGAGAGCGATAAACAACGTTTTGAACAAGCTGTTATAGGTTGATAAGTTAACAGGTTGACAGGTTAACATGTAACTGATCAATCTATCAACTTTTTAACTTACTAACTTATCAACTATTACTCCCAAATGGCTCAAAAGATATATACCAAAACCGGAGACAAGGGTTCCACATCATTAATTGGCGGAACAAAAGTTCCCAAATCGCATTTGCGTATTGAATCCTACGGAACCGTAGACGAATTAAGCTCATGGATTGGCCTGTGTAAAGATCTGCTGACCGACGAGGCCGGAAAAAATATGTTGCAGGAAGTACAGGACCGCCTTTTCACCATGAACGCTTCACTGGCATGCGACCCCATTAAAGAGCCCAAACTACGTATTCCCGATCTGAAAGAAGAAGATATTACCTTGCTGGAGCAGGAAATGGACCGGATGAATGAAGCCATTCCGCCCATGAAAAGTTTTATACTGCCCGGTGGTCATCCCATATTGTCACAACTGCATATAGCCCGTTGCGTTTGCCGGCGTGCCGAACGCTGCTGTGTACGTCTTGAGCAGGAAAGTCTGGAAGTAGAAGCTGTTATTCTGAAGTATTTAAACCGCCTCAGCGATTATTTATTTGTACTGGCCCGTTATACGGGGCATCAAATGGGAATTGAAGAAATTCCGTGGAAACCGAGGGTTTAACCGATCAGCGTATATAAATTGGGGTTATCAGGAAAGCGATACCCTACTAACAGGGCACAACACACTTTATTGACCGCGGTCAAGTTTATACAATTTTCCCATCTTTCATATGTAAGATCCTGTCGCTCATCTGGGCCAGTTCTTCGTTATGTGTAACGATAAGAAAAGTTTGATTGAATTGCTGGCGAAGGGTGAAAAATAACTGATGCAGTTCGCGGGCATTGGCCGAATCGAGGTTTCCGGTAGGTTCATCGGCGAAGATAATGGCAGGCCGGTTGATCAGTGCCCGGGCTACAGCTACCCGTTGTTGCTCGCCACCCGATAAAGCATTGGGTTTGTTGTCGGTCCGTTTGCCCAAACCCAGCATTTGTAATAACGATAAAGCGTTTTCTTCTACCTCTTTTTTGCGACGACCGGCCATCCAGCCTGGAATACACACATTTTCCAGGGCGGTAAATTCAGGTAGCAGATGGTGGAACTGGAACACAAAGCCAACATGCTGATTACGAAAGGCAGCCATTTGCTTTTCGTTGAGGAAATTGATCCGTTGGTTTTCTACCACTATTTCGCCTTTATCGGGCACATCAAGGGTACCTAGAATATGCAGTAAAGTGCTTTTTCCCGACCCTGAGGGGCCTACAATACTGGCGATTTCGCCCTGTTTAATTTCCAGGTCAACGCCTTTCAAAACCCATAACTGGCCATAATATTTTTGAATATTCGTTGCTGTTAACATGCGTAGTGGATTACTAAAAGTGCCGTCAAGATACTACAAACCATTGGCTTCGCGTTCATAGCACCCAAATGAGGGTATTTTTTATGAAAACCTTCCATTATCTTTCAAAGATAGATTTGGTTTTTTCGTCAGGAGGGTTACTTTTGCGAAAAATTGAGGGGTAAAATGTGAGCAGGAAATGATAATACCGGCACATTTTATCCGACCCTGTAATCAGTAACTGTTCGCGGATTTAAAACTTTAAACAGGCTAAACACATGTTTTGGACATTAGAACTTGCATCCTATCTCGAAGATGCACCGTGGCCTGCCACCAAAGATGAGTTAATTGACTACGCCATTCGTAGCGGTGCACCCATTGAAGTGGTAGAAAATCTTCAGGAACTGGAAGATGAAGGAGAAATCTATGAAGGCATTGAAGATATCTGGCCGGATTATCCAAGCCAGGACGATTTCTTCTTTAATGAAGATGAGTATTAACGCTCATGGACTTAAATAATTTAAACCGTTCACTGATACAGTGAACGGTTTTTTTATTGTAAGCCGAAGCTATTTCTCCATTTGTTCAATAACGGCCTGAGTAACTCCCGTAAAAGAGAAGCCGCCATCATGAAACAGGTTTTGCATGGTTACCATTTTGGTAAGATCGCTGAACATGGTAACGCAATAATCAGCGCACTGGTCAGCAGAAGCATTACCCAGCGGGCTCATTTTTTCTGCATACGAAATAAAGCCGTCGAAGCCTTTAACACCACTGCCGGCCGTTGTTTTGGTAGGAGACTGTGATATAGTATTAATGCGTACTTTTTTTCTAACTCCATAATGATAGCCAAAGTTGCGGGCAACACCTTCAAGCAGGGCTTTCGCATCTGCCATTTCGTTATAATCGGGGAATACGCGCTGAGCGGCTATATAGGTTAATGCTATTACACTGGCCCCTTCGTTAAGGGCATCCATATCCCACGCAGTGCGCAATACGCGGTGTAACGACATGGCTGAAATATCCAGTGTTTTCTGGTTAAAGCCATAATCTATTTCAGTGTAATGCTTGTTTTTGCGAACGTTTAAGCTCATGCCAATAGAGTGCAGCACGAAATCAATTCCACCGCCAAAGTGCTTCATGGATTCTTCGAATAATTTCTTCAGATCATCCATGCTGGTTACATCGGCACCGATTACAGGCGCGTTCACTGCTTCGGCCAGTTGATTAATGGTACCCATGCGCAAAGCTACCGGCGCATTGGTTAAAACCAGTTGCGCGCCTTCTTCATGACAACGCAAAGCTGTTCTCCACGCAATTGATTTTTCATCCAAAGCACCAAATATGATCCCTTTCTTTCCTTTAAGCAGGTTGTATGCCATACAGATATCAGTTTTTTAAAGGTTTAAAAGTATTACATCTCCTTTATTTCCTGCAAAATAATTTGTTTCATTTAGCAGATAAGGATGATTATAACTTTGACAATGGTTTTATTGTCATCTTGTCCAAATATATTTCAATAGTATCCAGCTTACTATAAACGTATACAGAAAAGCCACCGACAGCACTGCCAGCAGGTATAAGAGGAAATTCTTAAACGACTGCCGGGGCTGCAGCCATTTCATTAAATACCGGTTCATGAGCCAGGCAGGAAGCGCGGCCACTAACAGGTAAAAGATAAGTTGAGGATTGAAAAGCAGCATTTTTTAACAGGCACCCGGTTTCTATTTGCACATTAATTCATCACCATTTCTCTGGCATTTTCCAGCGCTGCTGCAGTTGGCTTTTCACCACTGAGCATTTTGGCAATGGCAGTAATGCGCTCATCCTGCGACAGCAGTTTGATATTTGTTTTAATGGAATTGCCTTTGATCTCTTTATACACAAAATAATGGGCGTCGGCCTTACCCGCAATCTGCGGCTGATGCGTAATACTGATCAACTGTCGCCTGCGTGCCAGATCTTTCATAATAATACCCACCTGTTTGGCGGCTTCACCGGAAATACCGGAATCTATTTCATCAAAGATCAGGGTGGGCAGATCGAGCGATTGGGCCACCAGTGATTTAATACACAACATTAAACGACTTAACTCACCACCTGATGCTACTTTACGAATAGGCTCGAACCGGTTGCTCTTATTGGCATCGAATAAGAACTCAATATCATCCTGCCCGTATAAGTGCAGAGAGGTCAGCGGTTCTATATCTACCTGCAGGCGCGCATTGGGCATGCCCACCTGATTTAATAATTTATTTACCTTATCCTGCAAAGGCTTCACCTGTTTGGTACGGTTAGCCGATAATTTAGCTGCCAGTTCAGTGGCTTTACCCAGTAACTGCTGTACTGTTTTGTCTTTGGTGGCAATAGCCTCATCGATATTTAATACTGCCTGCAGTTTTTCTTCCAGACTATCTTTTATAACCAGTAATTCGCCGGTGGTATGTACGCCGTGCTTTTTCAGTAGTTTATACCCAAGCGATATTCTTTCGTTTAACTGTTCAATTTTCTGCGGGTCGTATTGCACCTGATCATTAATGTGCTCTACTTCATCGGCAATGTCCTGCAATTCTATCTGGGCAGAAGTAAGCCGCTGAAATAAGGCAGGCAAGGCGGTATGATGACCGGTATAGGCACTTAACTGGTTACATAACGATTTCAATTGTTGTACAACAGGCGATTCTCCTTCACTCAGTTCGTACGTTACTTTGCCCAGTGTTGTTTTTATGCCTTCGGTATTGCTTAGCAGTTTTAAAGTAGCTTCTGATTCTTCCAGTTCGTTTTCTTTCAGGGCTGCGTCCTGCAGTTCATCAAATAAAAATTTATTATAATCATATTCTTTGGTGAACTGATCTTTCTGCTGCTGCAGGGCCGATAATTCGTGCTGCGCCTGTTGCCATTGTGTAAACACTCCCTGGTATTGCTGCAGGGTATCGGCATGACCGGCCAGTGCATCCAGTACCTGCCGTTGAAAATCGCTGTCACCCAAATCGAGCGTATCAAACTGGCGATGCAGGTCAACCAGCATGGAGCTTAATCGCCTGAGCTGTTCCAGATTAACGGGTGTATCGTTTACAAAAGCCCTTGATTTGCCATTGCTGCCAATTTCGCGACGGATAACCAGTTCTTCCTCTACATCAAGGTCCTGTTCACGCAAAAAATCCTTTACATCTTTCTTTTCTTCTATTGCAAAAGTTCCTTCTACGTAACATTTCTTATCCCGGTTCAGCAATACGGCTGTATCGACACGGTCGCCCAGAATGAGCGACAAGGCGCCCATTAAAATGGATTTACCGGCGCCGGTTTCACCCGTGATAATATTCAGCTTTTGCGAGAAGTCGATCTCTATCTCGTCGATAATGGCGTAATTCTGTATGAAAAGTTTTTTAAGCACTTTACTCTTTTGAACTCAACAAATATAGTAGCGATTGATCAGTAAATATAATAGGGTTTTCAACATTGGTTCGGGGAGAATAGTCACGTGAATATCTTTTTCTACCTCCAACATCTGACTTCCTGCTCCCGGCTTCTTTATTCATTATTACACCGGGCAATGCCTGCTTTGGCCCTTTGGTCGAGCGAGTTTTTAAAATCGTGGTCTTTCATATTCAAACATCTTTGAAACCATTGTATGGCGGTTGCTTTATCGCCCCGCTGTTCAAAAATAAAACCGGTTTGTAAAGCGGCCCGGGCGGCAAAATATTCTTTCCGGTCTTCACCCAGATCGATAGCCTGTTTATAAAATACCAGCGCCAGACTGTCATTACCCATATCGTCGTATAAACGTCCGGCGCGATAGGCAAACTCCAGCTTTTCTTCGGGCAGTGAAAAATTGTTAGTGCTTTTACCATGCAATAATGCCAGTGCCTGCCGGTAATAACCTCCATCATTCAGCAAACGCGCCTGTAATAATAATTTATTGGGCCAATCCTGGGTAGTGGCTTCCTTTTGCGCCTGTTTATCAGCTTCGGCATCGGTACCGCCGCTTTGCAGGATTTTAAGGCGGCAGGCATTTGCCTTTACATCATCGCCCTGCAGATAATAGTGCCAGCTCAATTTCTGCAATACGTCTTTTACATAAAATTTTCCTTTAAAGGTTGCCACAAAACGTTCGAGGTATTGAGCGGCCAACGGGTCGAGGTGATGCAATTTGGCATATCCCATTTCCATATCCCATACAGGCGTGGATAAATAAGCCGGACTGGGGTTTCTTGCTGCAATGATCTGTTCTGCTTCTTCAGCCTGCTGATTATTGAGGTGCAAATTGGCAGCGAGATATGCAAACAGGTGATGATTTACTACATCGAGCTGCTGCTTCCCGATAAACTGAAAAACCCCATCTTTATCATTTTGAATATAGAACTTCAGATAGCAGTAGTAAAACACGGCTTCATCATGAAACAAAACGCTCCATTCATCCTTCTGCTGTAAAAAATTATCCAGCCGCCCCATTCCTTTTTTTATGCTGCCATTAATGCCCAGCAAATTGCTCAGCCATTTATATCCATCGGGTATAGTACCGGCGGCTACCTGCAAGGCGCCTAAGTATAATGCGTTGGGAGAAAAGCCGGGGAAGGATTGCATGTTTTCTTTTGCCTGTAAAAACGAACGGCGAAACTCCCAGCCAGCATCCCAGTTGTTACCGAATTTAACGCGTACGGCCGCCCATTGAAAATGGACCACTGAACGGGTAAGCAATTGAAACGGCGAGTTGGAGGGGCCATCGGCTAATAGGTCGAGGCGCTTTTCGCGGTTGGGCAACCGCTTTTTATATTCGGCAGGATCTTCATTGAAGAACAGGGTAAAAAAGTCAATATAATTCTCAAGAAAACAAGGGATAAGGTTATTGGGATTCTGTGCTTTTTCGGCATTCAGCAATTGCTGACCATCGTTCAGCTTTAACTGAAGAATTTCATGGTAGGCCTGGCGGCAACGATCGTTAAAGTCAAATACTTTTTGTGCGTCCACAGACACACTCGTTAAAACAATTACCAGCAATGATAGGCCCAACCGGTACAGCCGATTCATGCATGCAAGATAGTGTTATAAAATAAAAAAGGCGTTCATTACAGAACACCTTTAATGTTTTATTGCCTGATGGCCCTGAGCGAATCCGATAACTATCGGATCGAAGGGTCAAAGGAATTATTTCACGTCAACAGAATCGAACAGATCGCGGTCAACCAGAATACGTCCGCAGTTTTCGCACACGATGATCTTTTTACGCTGGCGGATCTCGCTCTGGCGCTGAGGAGGAATGGCATTGAAGCAACCACCACAAGCATCGCGTTCAACAGGAACAACGCCTAAACCATTGCGATAATTTTTACGAATACGATCGTAAGAATGCAACAGGCGCTCTTCAACTTTTTCGCGGGCTTCTGAAGCCTGTTTATTAAAATGCTTTTCTTCTTTTTCAGTAGTAGCGATGATCTTTTCCAGTTCACCTTTCTTGGTATTCAATACGCCTTCTTTGGTAGCGATATTCTTTTTTGCTTTATCAAGTACTACTACCTTTTCAGCAATCTCTTCATTGGCGTCGCGAATGTGTTTTTCAGCCAGTTTAATTTCGAGCTGCTGCATTTCAATTTCTTTATTGATAGCTTCAAACTCGCGGCTGTTCTTTACGTTTTCGCTTTGCTTTTCGTATTTTTTAATCAGCGCTTCCGCTTCTTTAATGATGTTCTTTTTCTGATTAATGAACTCCTGTATACCGTTGATCTCTTCTTCAATACGAACCTGACGCGAATGCAAACCCTGTATCTCATCTTCCAGATCGCTCACTTCCATCGGCAACTCACCTTTCAGCACCTGTATTTCATCAATCTTCGACTCGATCTTTTGCAATGAAACGAGTGCGGTTAGTTTCTCTTCTACAGAATAATCTTTTACGTTGGCCATATTATTTATTGATGATTTGTATTACACAAAATAATGCACCGGATTGGTTTTCACGGCTGTTTTAAGGACGGCAAAGGTAGGGAATTTTTCCCGCAAAATGGCAGCCAGCAAATCAATGGTAAATTGCTCGCTTTCAAAATGGCCGATATCAGCAATCACGATCCGGTCGTTGGCATCAAAAAACTCGTGGTACTTCATATCGGCTGTTACATAAACATCTGCCCCTGACGCTAAAGCTTTGGAAACCAGAAAGCTACCTGCTCCGCCGCATAAAGCTACCTTTTTAACCGGGCGGCCCAATAAAGCGGTATGGCGTATCAGCGACAGATTAAATGACTGTTTTAGCAGGGTCAGAAAAGCCGTTTCAGGCATGGGTTCGGGCAGTTCGCCAACCAGTCCCGACCCTATGCGGGGATGGGCATTGGCCAGATCAACTACATCATAAGCCACTTCTTCGTAGGGATGGGCGGCCAGCAGCGCCTTTACTACCGGGGCTTGCAGATAAGACGGGAAAATCACTTCTACTTTCAGCTCCTTTTCATAATGCCGTTCGCCGGGCTTTCCTACAAAAGGATTGGTGTCTTCTCCCCCTTTAAAGGTGCCTGTTCCTTCTACCCCGAAACTGCATTCATTGTAATTGCCAATATGCCCTCCGCCAGCAGCAAATAATGCGGCCCTTACCTGTTCGGCCTGTTCAAGCGGTACAAATGTGTATAGTTTTTTAAGGGTAGCTTCTTTGGGTGCGAGTATCCTGGTGTTCACAAGGCCCAGTTTGCCGGCCATCATGCCATTTACACCCGCCAGTACATTATCGAGGTTGGTATGAATAGCATAAATGGCTATATCGTTCTTTATGGCGGTAATCACGGCTTTTTCTACATAATTCTTGCCATTGATCTTCTTTAAGCCTCCAAAAATGATAGGATGATGGGCTACCACCAGGTTACAGTTCTGTTGAACAGCTTCCTTTATCACTTCTTCGGTTGCATCAAGGGTACAAAGGGCGCCGGTACAGGGCCAGCCGGCATTACCCGTTAACAACCCGGCATTATCGTAATGTTCCTGTAACGAAGGCGGGGCTACTGATTCAAGCAGCGCAATGATTTCGGCAATTTGCATAGTTAACAGCTATTGTCGCCAAAGATAATCGGGAAACGCTTACTCCTTCCCACGTTGTATATACACATAAGAAGTGTACCAATTGGGGATACCTGACATTAACAAAAAAATTATATGCCAATAAGGCACATAAATTGCAAGTATTTAGTACTTTATATCTTTTATTGACAGCCAACTATAAAATCTTATGAGGGCAACCTGGATCATCCTGTTAATTATGGTCGTAATCGGCGCCGGTATGTATTTCTTATCGAAGCGCAAACCTAAAATGGCCGACCATGACACCATCGTTTTTAAAAATACTCCCGATTCTATTATTCAGAAGATGAAAGTTTATGTTGCCGAAGATCCAAAGGAAGTGGCGTATCTGGATAGTGTATGGATAACAACGTCTGATTCAACACCATTGAAACAGATCATGAATGCCAACGTTCAGGATACCATGAGCAAACAGTATTCGGCAAGAACATTGTTCCTTACTTACGACGATCAGTCTTTCTTTGATGTAGAATTAGAAAAGGCCAATTCAAAAATGCCTTATACGATCGAGTTAAAAGTTCAGCCGCAGAATAATGATTCGCTTTTTGTAGACGGACTAATAAGACCAACCGAAGGCAACGCTATGCACTTTGCAGGGCCCATGATGAAATTATATTCAAGATTTGTTCTTACCTATAATTACAAACTACCAAAACCACCACCTGATTCACTTGCTATTAAAGGTCATGATGCCAATAAAACCGTTACTATTTTAAAGAACTAGTAAATACTACTTAAGTTAGGGATTGAGTAATCCATATCATTCATTTACCTTGCCCGTAATGCTGTCGGGATACGGTCTCCAAGTATTTGGATTTTGAATTTATTCTATAAGTCATTTAATAAATAAGTTAAAAAATACATTCTTTTTAATCCTAACCCGTTAGGATAACCTTTTTTATTTCATGGCTTGCAGCTGATTTAATTGTGATATGTACCGGCTATTTCACAACCGTTGTGCTCTATGTGGAAAAATCGTTGTTACGGAATGTTATAGCCATATAAGTACAGTTTATTTATTTAAGCTTCTGTTATTATGTTATTTATACTTTAGTACTTATAAAACAGATGCTAAGTAACAAAAACGTGCGGGTAGACATAAGGTACCCTTTTATCAACATTATGGTATCAAATAGGGGTACAACGCCTTCTTTTGTGTTATTTCGCAATTAAATCAGCACCTAAGCGTGCAATCTTAACCCTAAGCAAAATTCCCTAAATCCCATGAAAAGGATCACAAACCCCATTTGTGTTGTTTACCTATTGCCCTTAAGTGTGCTGTTTGTGTCATGTTCGCAAAAAGCACATTTGCCCACATTTCATCTTTCAGAAACTGTTTTGTGGAAGGCTGCAATTCTATTGCTATTGCTCATCATGACTTCGCTGAGCGTAATACTTCATTACAGATATCGTAAAATGAAATCTCTCATCCATCGGGAAAAGGAAGCGGTTTTTCTTGAAGCGCGGTGCATAGTAGAGACGGAAAAACAGAAAGCGATACTACTAGCCAACAAACTGATGGAAGAGAAAAAGGAAATGGCGGCACAGCAGGCGCTTGAAATTATTGAAAAGGCGAAGGAAGAAGCCAGACAATTACAGGCGCAGGTTACCACCACATCAGTAATGCTGGCAAACAAAACCGATTATCTGATGCAGTTGCAGGAGAAATTAAAAAGCTCCGACAACAACGAGTACAAGCGTATTGCAAAAGAAATAAAGACCACACTCACAGAAACAGATCACTGGAGTGATTTTATAAAGAACTTTAACCTGTTGCATTCGCACTATGTTGATAATATTATAAAAAAGCATCCTGATCTTACATCCAATGAAGTGCGGCTGATCTGTTTTATTCTCTCCGGTTTAAGTAATAAGGAAATTGCAGGCATATTTTCGGTTGAACCCGAAAGCGTCAAAAAAGCCCGCTATCGTTTAAAGAAAAAACTGAACCTCACCGAAGAAGAAAACCTGAGCTTTTATCTGCATAACCTGCGATAGTAGTGAATGGTCAATAATGCATAGTCAACTTTAAGTCACTGTAAGCTTTACTGAGCGAATCCGATAGCTATCGGATCGAATAGCTTGTGATTCCAGGCCTGCTTGTCCCTGAGTTCCCGCCTTGCAGGAAAGGCCTGTCGTTTTTTTCGTTACCGGAAAGTGGTATTAATAGCGTTTATATATTTTAGATATATACCGGAAAATTATATTCATTCCACTTACTTACTCTGGTATTATTCTTGCAGCACTATATTATCCGAAAATGATCTTCTTACATTATTGAATTTCTTTCTTCATAACCTCATTCATTCTGCACTTACTACATATTTGGTCACCTAGTGGTCCTCGCTTTTTAAGCTGGTATACCCTTGTTGTCCTCCCGGTTTTCTTCTCTTTTCAATTTTTCGTTACCATTTTTACACTGCTGATGAGCATCACACCTGAACTCCGGTCCAACTTTCCGTTAAGAACCAGATGTTCAATAATCCTAATGATTACTCGAAAATCCTTATATCTTATTTGATTGGGTACGTCGCAAATCAGGTTACATGCGATACCAGATATTCCAATACTATTGAAATGTCCTAGACCCGGTATTCGTGGAACCCCTAATTCAATGTCATTTGAAGCCCAATTTATGTTCAATGTTCTATCCTGGAAAAAAAGCCTGATACATCCTGGTGTATCATAAAGGCAGGTTTTGAGGGTTTAAAGTGGTGGTATCTACCACCACTTTTTTATGATTACAATTTTTTGTTATGAAGACGAAACAACTGAAAATTGGAAAATATGTAATTGTAAATGGTATGCCGGTGATGTTTCCGCTTGAAATAGTTCACCGCGATATCATGTTGCAGGCAGACTCGGCAGGTTTCTTTATCATTAAGGTGAATACCCGCGATGTAGATGTTTATTGCTGGGGAGAAAGCACCAGTTTAAATCTGCAAAGCAAACAGGCAGAAGATGCACGCATTATTAAAGACTTCATAAGTACCATCTCAGATGCGGTACCGGCAAATGCGAATGTGCAAATGTGAAAATTAACAAATGAATAAAAAGAGCAAAGGCTTTTGTTGTAACAACCAAAAGCCTTTGCTCTTTTTATCTATCAGGTACACGGCTGATCTATTCTATAATCTTCTCTACTCTTGTGAGCTGACCATCTTCATTCATACCTTCAATTATAATACGCAAACGCTTTGATACATCGTTGTTATAAAACTGTAATGTTACCTTATGTGAATTTTTATCGGTAAGAATATATGGCGCCCAGAATAAAGTAGACCTTATATCAGGAATATCGCTTGTAGGAAAATCTTTACTGTAATCGGGAGAGTAAAATTCTCTGGGAGCTGCATAACCGGCAAGACGGCCTTTCTCCAGCCCGCCTACAGATGAATTGGAAGCAGTACTTTCGCCACCTTTTTTTGTATAGATGGCAATGGCGCCGCCTGATCCGCCTCCGGTTGCACCAAAGAATGGCGGGCGAAATGCTTTTACATAGGCAATATCACTCACGGGAATATTTTCAATGGCGGAAACATCAACCGGCATTTCATTTAAGAACAGTGAAGGCGTAGCCTGACGCCACGACAATTGCGTACCGCCTGCACCTGTAGTAATTTGTAAACCGGCCACGCGCCCCTGCAGGTAACTAAATATATTATAGGCTCCCAAAGCAGAAGGGTCGTCGGTTAAATCAAAGGAAGTGGCATCGCCTCCTGTAAAAAAGCCGCTGGTATATTTGTCGTCCATCATCTGCTGTTTCGATTTCTGCTTTGCCTTCACCGTAACGGTCTCCAGCGTTTTTACTTTTTTCTCCAGTTCAGGTTTTATGCGGGCAGCCTCAGCAGCAAAAAATTGTCCTCTGCTCAGCAGGCTTGTATCCAGTGGCATCGGTACACGCCATGCGCTGTCGGGTTTAACAGTACTACTACCCTTCCATGTTCCGTTGGTGAAATTAACAACACTCTTATTGGCCAGATATTTATTATTATTAAACTGGTAATACACTCTTACGGTGTCGAAGAATACAAGTCCGTCCTGCTTAAACTTGCCGCTTGAATCTATGGACAATAAAAACAACTGACGCGAAGAATCTTTTGCTTCCAGAAAAACGTTGAGCTGTGTATTCTTCGGCACCTGGTTGGGAAGCACACCGGTTAAATTGGCATCGATGGCTAAATAGTTTTCACGCGGAAATTTGATCTGTGGGAATTTACCGGCTGCCAGGTCATCCCATTTATAACGACGCCATCCATTGGTAAGCATTACCAGATCAAGGTGCGAGCGAACCGTATCATCGTTACCCGTAAAATAGTAATAAGGATTATGAATATATCCGCGCAGGTCGCCGCTCAGTAGCAGATGCGATACAATATTATCTGCATCGGGATCGGTTTTACTTAATCCGGCGTCGGTGATCGCAATACTAAGGTTTGCTTTCAGCGTATCGGGCACATCGATCACTAATACATTCTTTCCTCTTCTTTCGGTATTTTTTATAGCCGGCACGAGGCTGGTTGTAAAAAAGTAATCTTCTTTATTAACGAAAGAAATGCGTTCTGCAAGGGGTTTCCAGTCAGCATCAAATAAAGTCATCTGCAACATACCGGTAGGAATACCATCAAGGGGAATGGAGCCGCTTACCATAAAGTTATCTCTCAAATTCAACCTGGCCTTATATACCACCTGCTGATTAAAATATCCCAGCAGATAAAGGCTTTTTAAGTTATCCGGACTTTCCAGAGAGCGTTTTACAATAAAGGCCTGCCGGTTACCGGAAAGCGTGGTTTGCAATGTAACGCCGGTTGTTTTTGCTGCAGGAAGCGGGGTTTTATGCGATTGTTTTTTCTCATCCTGCCATTCGGCGTAATACGTTTTGCCAGCCTGTGGTTCAAGGGAGAACCGGCCCATGCCGTCGTGTAAAGTGGTCAGAATGTTAACAGTGCCGCCGCCTGTTTCCTTAATGGCGCCCTCTACTGAAACCGGTAAACCATAGGCATCGGTAGCTTTGAATGCAATAACAGACTCCAGTCCGTTTACCAGATCGCCTCCTTCGGGAAAAAAGCGTAAGCTGACCGTTTCGGCATTACTGGTATTGGCTGCATTTGCAGCTGCAGTTGCTGCAGCCTGTTTGGCAGCCGGTTTGGCTCCCGTAGCAGCGGTTGCAGCGCCTGTAGCGGTTGTTTTATTTAAAATGCGAATGGTTTTGCTGAACAAAAAGGATGTATCGAAATTCAACATCCATGTGGTATAGGCGCGGAAGATCAGCGTAGAGTTGGGAAGATTGGCAGGAATATCAAAATACCCGGCAGACGATCCCTCATAAATGGGCATCAGCTTTTGCTGAAGGACTTTTCCGGTAGGGTCGATCAGTTCGGCATAAAAGTTCTTGCTGACCAGAGACGGCGCTATACCGGCAAATAAATAGGATTTAAACCAGATGACTTCGCCGGTATTATAGGCGGGTTTATCAAATTGCACATATATTTTTTCCTGCGGATACCGTTCTCCGTACAGGTTGAGCATAGAGTCTATCTTCTGTGCATATCCAGCTTCTACTCCGGTAAGGATTAAGAATAAAGCAATCAGCGGGCGATATAAAATGGTGAAATTCATGTCGGCAATATATCTTTTAACAAATTAATGGCTTTCGCAGCTTAAAATTCATAAAAATTTGTCTACGAATTGTTAAAGAACCCATTATATTAGGTTTTTTGCCGGAACTATCTACATTAAAAAGTATTTAAAAAAGAAACCGGCCTTTTTTATAAATTTAATGGTGGGCACTAAAAACATGAACTGAGGATGACATAACAATAATTCAACATGTTTTTTATAAACCAACCAAAATGACACAGCCTTATCAACCGATTGCTTTAATCAAAACTGCTCTTGCCTTTTTTGGTATCGGAATGTTGGGAATAGGATTACAACATTTCATTTACTCAGACTTTCCCCCGGTAATTTTACCTTCCTGGCCGCAATGGATACACACCCCGGTCGCCGCATATATTATAGGCTCAGCCATTATCATTGCAGGTATTTTAATTCTTTTCGGAATAAGAGCGAGGACAGTATCGCTTTTGCTGGCGAGTTTTCTTTTGCTGTGTTTTCTTCTTGTACAATGCCCCTTTGTTCTTTTTATGCAGTCGCCCCGGCATCTGGGATTATGGACTGACCCGTTAAAGGAACTGGCTCTTTCTGGTGGCGCTTTTGTTATGGCTGGCTTATCGCCGTATGTGCCAACCGGCAACCAGTCGCTTGCTATTCCCGAAAAAATCATTCCAGCCGGTAAGATCTTCTTTTCAATTACCATGATCGCATTTGGTATTGATCATTTCCTGTATACTGATTTTGTGGCTACGCTGGTCCCTGCGTGGATACCTGGCCATATTTTCTGGACTTACTTTGCAGGTATTGCCCTGATCGGTACCGGTGTAGGTATTATATTAAAGTTCACCAGAAAATGGGTGGCCTTACTGGCTGCCGCCATGATCTTCCTGTGGTTTATAGTGCTTCACATTCCACGCGCCATTGCCGATCCCAATGGCAATAAAGGAAATGAAATAACCAGTGTGTTCGAAGCCCTTGCTTTTAGTGGTATTGCGCTGGGGATTGCTGTAATGGCGATGAAAGGATCAACTAAAACGCAAAGCAAAGTATATAAGGCACAAGCTGCAGTTTAGCAGATTTACCATGACTTATGCAAAATTCATAAAATTTTCGGAAGACAAATAATGATATTGAATGCAAATGTCGAATACCGAAGCTTTCAACTTCAATATCCGACATTCATTATTTAATATTCAATATTTCTTAAGCGCTGCAGGTAACACAGCCATCTTCCATACTGCACGAAGCGCCATTGAGCAGTTCGCTTTCAACAGCTTCAGCCGATTTGGGAACAACAGGCTCCATCTGACGGCTGCCTTGCTTTTCTACAGTAAACTGAACAGCCTGTGCCGCTGCCTGTGTACGCAGATAATACATACCGGTTTTCAATCCTTTCTTCCATGAATAAAAGTGCATGGATGTAAGTTTGGCCACTGTAGGATTATCAACAAACAGGTTGAGTGACTGCGACTGACAGATATAAGCACCGCGATCGGCTGCCATATCGATCAGATGACGTTGTTTTATTTCCCACACCGTTTTATATAAAGCCTTGATATCAGCAGGAATTTCATTGATGTGCTGAATTGATCCGTTGGCTGCAATGATCTTGTTCTTCATTGTATCATTCCAAAGGCCCAACTGTACCAGGTCTTTCAGCAGGTGTTTGTTTACAATGATAAACTCGCCACTCAATACCCTGCGCACATAGATGTTTGAAGTGTACGGTTCAAAGCACTCATTGTTACCCAGGATCTGCGAAGTAGAAGCAGTAGGCATGGGCGCTACCAGCAGTGAATTGCGAACGCCATGTTGTTTTACTTCTTCTCTTAAGGCATTCCAGTCGTAACGGTCTGACGGCTGTATATTCCACAGATCAAACTGGAACTGTCCTTTTGACAAGGGTGAACCGGCAAAGGTTTCGTAAGCGCCTTGTTCCTTAGCCATGTCTTTGCTGGCTGTCATACCGGCAAAGTATATTGTTTCGAAGATATTTTTATTCAGCATTTTGGCCAGCTCACTCTCGA